>Ga0222719_10003484_pt1 | contig 13983 bp, 2 predicted proteins | sample C33_34DmetaG_FD_165039 | JGI IMG/M metagenome (GOLD analysis project Ga0222719, IMG submission 165039) | Estuarine water microbial communities from San Francisco Bay, California, United States - C33_34D | ecosystem: Environmental > Aquatic > Marine > Unclassified | place: USA: California...
CACCCTTCCGTCAGGAACCCTCCTATTAACACTAAAAAATCAACGAACCGTCAAGCAATACAAGCTGGTAAAACGTTAATCCCTACCGGCTTTGCAAAACTTAAAAAAGCACCAATGGACACGTTGGTGCTTTTTTAATTGCATCGGAAGACGCAATATGAGCAATTTAACGCCCTTGAAGCAACTAGTAGAATGCAGTCCGGCAACAACAACCATTGACGTTTCTATAAAGAGCATCTAGGAGCGCCTCATATGGCACATGGTAATCAAATAGATGGAAATAAAAAAGCCCTCGGTTATCACCGAGGGCCTTAAAAACTCACTTTTATCTAAATTTGTTTTCTAAAATTTATAGGAAACGCCAATTCCAAATAAGCCATGATAATATCCTGCCAAATCAGATAAAGGAATGATGTATGCAGCGTTTAAAACAACTTTTTCCGCAGTGTAGCCGATTCCTGTAGTTATGTATTGTCGATTGCCTTTTTCCTGAGATTCAAACGCGCCTCCTAAATTCACTTTAATTTTTTCCCGGAGCGTGAGCTCTACGGCCACTATAGGGCACCATTCTTTTAATTCTTCTGAAGTTCCTTCAGGAGCGTCGTTAAATGAGGTGAAAAGCGATCCAATTGCACTAGTGTTCTGCGCCTGACCGGCAAAAATAGTACCATCAGCGTTGTAGAGTGGAGGTGTTGGCACCAAAAATTTTTGAAGCATTAACTGAGGTGCGAACTTTAAATCATCATTCAACTCATACTCCAGCAGGATACCTAAGGCCATTTGAGTAGGTAAATAATTTAAATTATCCTCTGAGAAGGTCGACTTTCTTCCAATATTTGTCAAAGACCAATAAGCCGTTAAATCATACTCTCTGGTGGAAGTTATCAAATAATCTAATGAGAAATCTACTAAAAGCGACGACTCTGTAATTTGTGGACTATTTATACTGGATCCTAGATTAGTGCTTAAATAGCCAAGTCTTGTTCCAAGATTAAATCCTTCACCCAATTGTTTGACCACACCTACTCGTAAGTCAGTTTCGTTAGGAGTAAATTGCCCGAGTACATTGCCTTCAGCATCACGTAACTCAACATCTCCAGCACTAAAATAGCCTAGGGAAGCTACTATGGTAGTAGTCTCGTCTAATGCGTAATTTAATGCTGCACGTGACAAGGCGGATTTTGGCCCATGACTGCCACTCATAGATGGGATACTATAAATACTAGCATGCTTACCTGCTGTCAAACTACCCAAAGAAAAGACATGGTGGTTTAAACCGTTTGTTGAAGCTGCACCGGACAATGAAAATTCTCCGATGCTGTTTGGTAATGCTAAATAACCGCTACTGTAAAGCGGAACATTGGTTTTTACTTGAGAATATCCTAGCAACGAGCACATACTCATTGCTAGGATCGTTAAAGACTTCTTCATTAGTTTATTCTTTCAAATCGTTTGACAATAGTTCTTCCTTCACCTGTAATTATGTTCAAGAAGTATACTCCTGCAGGTAGTTCTTCAAAATCAAATCTTACAGTACTAGCACCCTGCGTAATTCTGTAGGCAAGTATGCGGCCGGTCATATCTGTAACCTTAATTTGAATATCCTCCTGCTCTTCCCAAGCACCTTTTAATTCTAGGTTTAATGCACCTAAAGTTGGGTTCGGGTAGATATCTAGATCATTGCCCAGTACCACATCTACCCATTCCTCTGTTCCAATAGGTAAGCCTCCATCTTGACCCCAATCTAAGACGTTAGACATAGAGTTTGCGTAAGAGCTTTGTTTACCTGTTGAAGGACTACAACCGCCGTTCACGAATTTCGCACCTACTTCATAAAGCAGTGCCGTGATCGTCGTAGTAACCGGGTAGATATCTGTGTAGGTGTATACATTCGAGCTTACCGAATCTACCAAGACTCTGTTGATTGGGCTCAGCCATCTGTAGATGTAGTAGGTCTGAACCTGTTTACCTTCATAAGCGGTCCATTGTAAATTCACCTCATTCTGCGCAACACCCTGACTCGCTTGAAGATGTATCGTTGCGTGATAGTCTGACGTATCAGAATAATTTCCACAAGAATCTTGTAGCACCAATTTATAACGATACGGCTGAACAGCAGGATTAGAGTTCTGATCTGCCCAAGTACTCATATTTAAATACGTATTGTTACCTACACTTACGTACTGAGTAGCCGCGTTTTCTCTAAGAATTATATAGTCCGCAGTGCGTTGACTTGGCGTTTTCTCCCAAACTACCAGGTTCACCCCTGTGGTATCGACGGTGACCACACACAACTCTTCGTCATTATAAGGGAATGGTGCGTCAATCAAGAATGTTGCACTATCCATACATCCTTTAGCATCTGTAACCGTAACCGTATAATAACCATAAGCAGCTGTTAGATCCTCTGTGGTATCAGTGGTAGACCAGTTATACATTAGTGACCCTGAGCCACCTGTGGCCGTGACATCAATGAATCCATCTGGCGTTTGCGGACAACTTGCGTCGTATACAGTGGCCGTTATAGAAATGCTATCCGGTTGCAACAACACATCTGTCATCTGGGTAGTACAGCCATTGACATCGCTTACAGACAATGAGTAGCTACCGGCAGATAGTCCCGTTAGTGTGCGTCCTGATCCCGTCATAGCTCCTGAGTATGCAGAGCCAACAGTGGTACAAGACGAGAACTGAACAGCTACAAGTGTGGTATCACTATTGATAGTGACATTTCTGTAGAATGTACCAGCAATATTTACCCCACACGATGAGCTCACAGATTCTGGAGTCGAACCGTTGAAGAATCGATAATCAATCGACGTACCGACTGCTACTGGAATGGTAATACGGTAAATGCTATCCTCTAGTACAGATACGACATTCATTCCGTAGTTAAATCCAGAATTGGTAATTAGTTCGATACCGCCTGTATTAATTGATGCTCCATTCATATCTACCTGGAATGTCGCCAAGACCGAATCAACAGTGGACCCAGTGGAGCTCGACCAAGAAGTAATGTATGGTGCAGTCGCTCCAGAGAACGTGTAGCTAATCAAACCATCACTTGCACCGTAGCAATCCAAAGAATCTACCGTCGAAGCTGTTACTAGTAGCGTCGGCTCAGTGATTACCTCATTCATTGTTATGGTACATCCTTGCTCGTCAGTCACCGTCATGCTGTAAGCACCTGCTCCGATATTGCTTCTATCTTCAGTGGTATCACCATCAGTCCACAAGAATGAATATGGCAGTGTACCTCCATTGATAAACACATCAATAGATCCGTCCGTGGCCCCGTTACAACTTACTTGGATGCCACCGAGGTATTGAGAAACATTAGTAGTCGCCGTCAATAATGCCGGTTCTGTCAAAGTGAATGATGCACTGTCCGAACAACCATTATCATCAACTACACTCACCACATGGGTTCCCGCATTCAATGAATCTATTGTTAAGCTTGTAGCGATCATTCCATCGATGTAGTAGCTATATGATCCAAATCCACCGACAACACTTGCAGAAACGTATCCATCAGCATTTTGGTAACAACTCAAGTTCGATGTACTGTCAATGGTCAACACTAGCAATGACGGTTCATCAATGCCCACTGTATCCAAGACATAACATCCATTTGAATCTGAAGCATTGAGGAAATACAATCCTGCTGGTGCTCCGGTAAGGTTTAGAGAGTCGCTAGACCAAGAATTGGTACTATCAGACCAGCTATATACATAGCCTCCTACACCCCCTGTAAACGTATAGTTCGCGAAACCATCACTTCCTCCGAAACAGTTCACATCAGATGTTATTGTTTGCGTTAATGACAGAACTGTAGGTTCGTTCACAAATATACTGTCAATAGTCTCACAACTAAAGCTATCCGTAACCGCTACACTGTACCAACCTGTACCCAACCCTGATAGGCTAGATGAGTCTGCACCGTTTGACCAATCGTAAACAAATCCGCCATTGCCTGTGGCAGTGAGGTCAATTGCGCCAGTAGTGTCACCGTTACACAATACCGGACTAGAAACAAAACTCAGTGCTGGGTTTACACGCTCTATCAAATCAACTGCTTCTGAAGTTGCCTTACAACCTATAGAATCGGTGATAGTAACGTAATAGCTAGTTGTTCCTAATGATATAGAATCAACTACGATTGTTGATACTAGTGAAACAGTGGTATTCGTCGAACCTTGAATCTCACAGTTAGGTGTAATGCTAGCCATTACAGTTCCTGTACTAGTAGACGAAGTGTTCGCATAAGAGGCAATTGTATCTCCGCCAAGAATCACAATTAATCCCATCTCACTTGGATAGCCACCTCCGTTCGATACATCAATTGTATATGATGATCCACTCACTAAAGAAACTGAGTCAATGAAGCTATATCCATTTGTAAAGCCTGATCCCAGAGTGGTTACAACTGTTCCAGAACCGTCCTTAACTTGGATAGTACCATTGTTCCAGCCATCTCCATAAGAATCCGTTAGAATGAAGCTAACATCACAATAGGTTGCCGTAGGTGAGGATAATTGCTGGACTACAATCCATTCATAATTATTGTATCCTGGAACGGCGCTAATCACAATCGAATCGAACGCACCGAAACAGTACTGCGTAGTATCACTCAACGTCAACATATTATTTGGCGCTGGATTAACTGTGATATACACGCTATCAGTACTAATACCACAGCTCTTATCATCCGTAACCTGAACATTGTACCAACCACTAGTGTGAAGCTCTATACCAGAAGTTGTCTCGCCATTACTCCAAAGGAAAGTAAAGTTTGATGTCCCATTCGAAACTGTAGATGCAAATAAGCTATCTCCCTCACACACAGTTTCAGGACTTATTCGACCACTTACATTGCTCAAGTTAGCTGAAGCGTCGGTAACTGAAACATTATCAAGACCAATCTCACTTCTAGGTCCACCAACGCCCGCTGTTCCTTTCCATCTTACTTGAATGGTCTGGTTAGAGAAACTGGATAGACCGATCGTCTTATTCACCCAAGTATACGCTTGCTCTGTTCCGCTCGTCAGCCACAACGTCGTCCATTGCGCATCACCGGCCGTCTTCACCTGGAATTCCAATGATCCCATCTGGTCAGCAGTATTTGAAGAATCAGCATATACATCAACCATGTGATATGCGAAACTGATATACGGATCAGGCATACCCAAGAGGTTAATACAACCAAGCTCTAGATAACCAACCTTATTTTGATCGGTGAGTGAAGCTGGGTCGAATTGATAGAATCCACCATAGAAGTTAGAATCTGCATCATAAGTAGGACCAGTGTAGTCAACCAAGCTATCCCAACCTTGTTGGTATTCCCACTCAAGGAAATTAGAGCTATATGTATCCCACTCACTAGCGTTCAAAGGACTCGATGTATCTACTGATGACGAATACGGTAAAATCAATGTCGTATCGCACGATGAATTATCCGCGATGAGGCTTCCATCCGTAGAGGTCAACACTCTACCATTCAGCTCCACCACCACATCTGGAGGGATATTGATCGAAACGTTCACCGTATCCACACCTTGACAACCAGAAGGCGAAATGGCGTAGATATAGTAATCTCCTGATTCTGTAAAGGACGCAACTGTGTCCTGAACTCCGTTACTCCAAGCATATGTTAAGTTAGATTTAACCGTATCTACTGAAGCAATTACGCTATCGCCAATACATCCAACTAAAGATGGACTTGTAACGAATACCGATGGAGTAGTATCTAGCAATACTTGAACTGTATCCGAATACATTGTACATAATGAAGCAGCATCTACAGTTTTAAGCACCACTGTATTCGGCGAATTCATAGAGTATCGTAACTGAGTACTCTGAGAAGTTCCATTCACCAACCAAGAATAGGTATCGTAGTCATCCGTCGTGTTGAGCAAGGTGAAATCACAAACACGAAGAGTATCTGTCGCTTGAACTTTGTCGATACCAAACTTCATGTTTGGCCTCCAATTAAAGGTGTTATTCGCTGTAGTTTGATTGCTTACACTTGAAGACCAATCGGTCACCACCGAAGAACTAGTATAAGAAGTCTGGTGTCCAATTAAATAAGAGTTTGAAGCATTCGTGAATGCCACGTTCGAATACTCGACCTGAACTAACAAATTCTTAGTTCCGTCCCACACGAAATCTTGGTCAAACTCATGTGTATTCCAACCTTCTCCGGCAGTCAGGATGTTAAAACTATACACTTCCGTCAATCCAGACTCAAACGTGCTGCCTAATTGATTAGATGTCGTATTCTTAAGCTTGATTTTGAAGTTTTGTACTGGGCTGCCGGATGCTAAATCCACTTCAAAACCAAGAGAGTTAATTGACGTCTGATCTGTCAAGCCCTCTGCTATCAATTCACTAGCTGGAATGATGAATTGCATCTTAGCAAATCTCTCACTCGCACCATATGGCTTAGGCTCACTATTAAAGCCCGTAGATTGATTCGAGCCAACAACATAAGAAGTAACCTGTTGGTAGCTGCTTCCAATGTTAGTGTTCACATTAGATGCAAAAATAGATGGGCTTTGTACGTAGAATACTTGCGCAGTATCTGAATTCGCACAACCAAAACTATCAATCACAGTAACGTAGAAGCCCTCTTCATATGAAGCGCTCAGAGTTTGAGTAGTCCATGAATTTAATTGGTCAATAGTAGTCCAATTATAGGATACGAATCCAGCTCCTGCATCAAGCGTCACAATATCGCCGGCACATGCTCTAACCTGAGGATTAGTCGTCTGAACTATACTTCCACCTTTATTAATATTACCTGTAATAGTTACCGCAGGTAAGCTGTGAAGAGTTGTAAGTGTAACCGAATCCTCAATAAAACAATTATCACCATCCTTAACAGTGACAAAATATTCATCAGGATACAAGTTGTTGAGTTTGTTCGATTTCGGCCAGCTTGAATTTGAAATCGTAGTCCAAGTATAGTCGTAGTACCCGTCACCACCTGTTACAATAGCTGTAATAGAACCGTTATCCTCTCCTGCACAGAAGATGTCATTATAGGTGAGAATCAAGTTCAATGTATCCTTACCCGAAATAGTGACCGTATCAGTGAATACACTACTTGAACTCAAGTCAGTGATGGTCACGAGATAATCACCAGAATATAAGCTAGAATACGTCCAACTACTCACGTTCAATTGATCACTAAACGTCGCTGAACCAGTCAAATCATCCAACTCATACTTGTAACTACCCGAACCATTTAATGGAATAACCTTCAATCTACCATAAGTAGGATCACATGCAATATTGTTGCGTATTTCATATGCGGCACCGAAGGTCGCAGTATCTAAAGGACTTTCAACCGCACCAATATCAGGATTTGATCCGCTCGGATTCGGTCTCGAAACTCCTTCAATATCCAAGTATGGCAACGTGATTCCAGAATATGTCGAAACCCCTGCTCCCAATCCTTGGCTCACAGGGCTCAACATGTAATCGCCTTGACCCGGATCTACTAAATACAAGGCCTGTCCAATTGGAGTTCCACTAACTGGGCTACTGTAGTAGTTATCCATTGAATTTATCCCACCTGAAATGATAGAATTAACAATGGTCAAATCACATGTCGTATCCCAATCATTAAAGTAGAAGGTATGAGCAGTCGAATTGCCGACATTCTGTTGTCCCCCAACGGCCGAGTTAAGGAAAAGAACATTAGCGTTATTGCTCAATTCAATCTGATCGTTAGATGAAGTACCATCCAAGATTGGGTTCGCATAAATAGTAGTATGGACAATATCTAGATCCGTATCGGAGACTTTCAAACCACCAACACCATTACTTCGGTTTTCAGCAATAATCACGTTAGACATGATTGCATCTTCACCATTATTACTGATGTATAAACCACCTACATAACCATAAATAGATCGGTTGTTAACAACCTTAATATTCTCTATTTCAAGAGTACTGTTATTATTCCCCCAATTCGAAATATGAATACCGCCACCTTCGCTGTTCGAAGAGTTATTCCTTACTTCAAAGCCTTTAATGTAAAAGTCTTCAGTAGAACCCCAGTGACCATGGCCGTATGAAATACCACCACCATCAGAGTTTGACTTATTGTTCTCTATGATTGTAGAACCGTGGCCATCGAGCCTTTCCATGTGATTTGCTCTAATACCACCACCGCTTCCGCTGGCAATATTGTCGTAAATCAGCGTATTCCATAGATTGAGCTCACCGCCATCCATTCCAATACCACCGCCATCATGACCCGAACGGTTACCCGTTACCACCATGTCTTTTAATGCTACATCCGAATAGTTCACTGAAATACCTCCACCGCCATACCAATTCGATGACTTACCATTTGTGATTGTAAATCCAACGAAAATGATCGTATCCGATGTGTTACCGTGTTGTGAAATATCAAACACCGGATCTTCATCCATACCATTTACAATAGTATTCGCAATATGGCTGTATTGACCATCTTCAATAAATTCAGAAGCAATAGTTACATACGGCAAGTACTGACTTGTGTAATCTATATTTTCGAAATATTCACCATCAAATAAAACAATGGTATCTCCATCACAAGTTCTATTCAATGCTTCCTGAATAGTGGCAATTGGGTCTGAATAGGTACCAGTGGCAGCATCAGACCCTGTAGTCGAAATGTAGTATTTCGAGCCAATTAGATCATCAATTGTCACGGTCTCAGAGACACTACATCCAGTAGCGTCTGTGATAATTATCGTGTAAAGTCCAGACTGAACGTTGATGTTATTTCGGTGCCAAGAGTAATCCGGTTCGTGCCAATTATTAGCTATAAAATTGCCCGTTGAGTCAATAATGTCAATCGTATATGCCCAATACTGATCATTAGGATAATTAAAGCGAGTACCTCCTGAATATTCACCTATTGTTATTAAACCATAACCGCCATTGCTAGGACAGGCATCCTGTACTGAAAGGAAGCCAATTTTCAATGGGTTATTATAGTTTAATGATTTTGTAATACTTGTCGACGTCACTGAGTCGAACACAGTAATTGTGTATTGACCTAGAATATTTAGTTGTAATGATGTTGTATTCGACGCAGTAAAGTTAGCCGGCCCAGCAATCCCAATACTATAAGAATCTGAATTGAAGATGTTAATGTCTAAAGTATTTCCACAATTAGAAATCTGAACATCAAAATCTCCTATAGCTTTAACGCTTTCAACTGCACCGATGTCAACATTTGAACCAGTAGGTATTGGTCTGGTGTTTCCATACATATCGTCTGAAGGCGCGAAGTAAGTGTTGCTTTCCCAAATATGTGTCATTGCCCCATTTCCTATAGCCATGGAGTTGGATGGGAGCGAGTAATCAGCGTTTGTTTGCGCCGTTCCAAAGAATACGTTAGTTGAATCAAGCGTCACCGTTAATCCAGAATGAGTCAAGTCTATATTCAATGGGACTAATGAATTAACTATCTCTAGTTTATTGTTAGACCCACTGTGATATATAACCTCTTTTGCCTCTATCAGTGTATTTAACAGAAGAATATCTGACCCTGACCCCGAAACGTATATGGCAGCTTCGTAAGGGTTTGATTCGATTTCCTTGAATGTTGTATTAATCGCGGTGAAATCTGAACCTCCTTCAAGCCAGATCGGATATTGATTCCAGCTTCTTCCCAAACCATCTGAAAAAACTGAGTTGACGACAGTCATATTAGAATTACTTTCAAGTCTGAATAGTACTCCACTTGAATAGTTTTCCATCAATTTCAACTCCGTTGCGTGAAGATTTACATTGTGCAAGAATGCCAAGCGATGAACGTCCCGAATGTCATTTCCGGAATTTCTAATTGTAACATTATCAAAGACAACATTTTGAGAATTATTAGCTGTAATAACCTTAGCGGCAGAACAACAAGATTGATTTTGCTTCTGTTTAGTCCCTCTTACATCTAAGTTTTTGTATTCAACCTTATGTTCATAATTGTCGTTAATAGAAATCGCACCTGAACGCCACCAATCTTCATAATAAACTTCGAAGTCTTTAATGGTAAATCCGCTTATTGTAACGTCTCCGGTAGTATTTACTACACTAACCCCACCGTAACTATAATAGCTAGAATTATTTTGATCCTCAATTTTAGCTGTTGAGCCTGGCTTAATGATAGTACTTGCAATGGCTGAAGAATCGCTTAATCGCTCATAATTCGAAGTCAGATATACTCCTTTAGTGACAATAATTTGCTCTTCATACGTTCCCGGTAATACGTAGATTTTCTGATCCTCTGATGCTACATTTACACCATGTTGAATGGTTTTGAATGGATTAGCAAAAGTCCCATCTCCATTCGTGTCGCTTCCTGTTTTAGCAACATAAATTGGCTTGTAAATCTGAACTTCTTCAAGCGACTCACAAGTTGAAGTGTTAGAACGAGCTGTATAAGTTCCTGGCTCGGTTACGTACAAAGAATCGTTATTGATTACGGTACCTGAGGAATCTATCCAAGTGATTGTTCCTATATCAGTTGATGCGACTAAAACGATAGTATCACCTCCTAAAAGATCCGCAGTTCCACTGTAGTTTGTTACTACCAAATCCGGGGAACTAAACACATCGAAACTGTATTGCGCAGAACTAACTTCACACGTTTGGCCATCACTACGTGTAAACAACCCGTGTAGTGTTACTATTGTATCCGAATAGAATGATGCATATTCAAGATTGTTGATAGTATCCCCTTGAGAATTAGTCCAATATATTTCGGTAAACCCTGGACCGTCCGCAGAAATAATTGGCTTAGCTTTTAACTCTATACTGTCACAGAACGCTTGGTTGAATGTCACAGGTGCGTCTTGGGGTTGGAATTCAATTATGAATGGGCGCGAATTCCATTTCCAGTCATTGTACCAATCAGTACCCCAATAACCTTTTCTAGCGTAAGGGTAATCACTAAATGGTTGATCATAGGGTTGGTTAGTTGGACTACCCCACCAGTTTGTATAAGAAACTGTGTTCCCTAGTACGTCTAACCACTCCGATCCGTTCCAGTATATTCCAATGAAAGCTTCATCTCGCACATTTGCTGCAGCTATTAAATTATCAATAGCTTGATTCTCCGCGGCATCATTCGGAATAGCTAAGTATCCACCCAATGCCTCGGCAGCAGCCTTCGCCGTAGTCCAGCTTTGATTGCTTTGAACCATGTAATAGTGATGGTTCTTGTGCTCGCCTAAGTACGTTGCATTTGATCCATATGTGCCTGTTAATGCTTGACCACTAAAAACAGCGGCAGCACCATTTTCAACTACAAGTTGCGGCGCGGCTTGGAAGTATATATCAATAGTGTCTTTACCAACACAAGTATATTGGTCTGTTACCTCCACATAATATTCATCCGTCTGAACTACCCCCACCGTCTGAGCAGTAGATGCATTGCTCCAATTAAAGGTATTCGTACCACCTCCACCAGTAACATTAGCTGTAAGACTTATGGTATTACCTGTGCCTTCGCACATACTCGTTAGACCTGAAGTACCATCACTAGCTAAAGTCGTAATGTTAACAACAGGAAGTTCATGAGAATATCCAACTACTACTGTGTCTGTAAACGTACAACCGTCTTGATCGCTTACACTTACGTAATATTTTCCTTGATAAATCGGATTTCCGTTCCAATTATCGGCATTGTATTTATTCGTTCTAGCATTTGTATTGTAATCTGAATCGAACCAATTGCCGTTGCTAGGGAGAATTACTCCTGTAGCCTGTGCCATCGACTGCAAGTAATCTACTGAGTAAGTGTATTGCGCTCCACCAATTGGATTACCGCCATAAATGTCGAATACTAAATCGCCATCATCATCTCCGAAACAAGTAACTGGAACACTCTTATTCTCAATAGCAATGGTCGGTAGCGTCGTTATTGAGATTTCTGTCGAATCAATTTTTGCACCTGTCGTAGCATCACTAGCTACAACCTTATAATCACCTGACGATAAGCCGCTTGCAGTCTGAGTACTATTCCATGTCCATGTCGGATAGGTTGTGCTCGACCATGCATAAGTAGCAGATCCGGAATAGTTCAATAAGTTTGCCGTAATAGACCCGCTGTTTGATTGACAAAAGCCATTGTTATCCGCGATTACTGCGATTCCTACTTGAGGCGTATCTAATGGATTTTCTATGGCACCAATATCTGGATTACTGCCAGCCGGGTTTGGTCTGATTGTTCCAAATAAATCTAACGTTGGAGCAGTCAATAGTGCGCCAGTAATACCTTCGGCCGAGAAACTCAAATTATTTGAAGCTAAACCTTTGCCTAGTAAACTACTGACATTGGCCAATGAGTAGTCGCCATTAGCGGCGTCTGTAAAATAAACTCCTGAAGTTAGAGCTCCGCTGATGCTCAACTTTGTTTCGTTTGATCCACAAGGATTATCGTAAACAGCATTGGCGCCACCTTCAATTACAGAAGATGCATCTGCCATTATATATTGGGTCCCACAATTAAATCCATAGAATGCATATCCATTTGTGCCTCCTGATCTACCAACTATCGAATTCAATAATCGTACAACTGTATTATCCCAAATACCAATATTATTTTTCCCGGAAGCATCAGAATTCGAACCAATATTATTGTAGATAGTTGAGTTTATTATCCCAATTTTATTTCCATCGTAGCCTGAAAACACAATACCCGGGTACGTATTAGACGAGTTGTCAACGATTAAAGCATTAATTAACTTAAATGAATTCGACCCTCCGCTTTTCTCGAAACGACCACCACCATCTTCGTTTGAGGCCGAATTTCTAATCACCTTAACATTAGTCCATTCATTTGATGTTCTCGACGAATTGCTGGAACCTATTGTATTTGAATAAAAACCACCGTAATAAACAGCGCTATTGTTTGTTATTTCAACATTTGATAATTCAGTCCAAGATCGTGACCAGAGGCCTCCACCTTCATTTGCTTCATTATCATCTATCTGAGTATTTCTAATCCAAAGGTCCCCTGTCAATTCAGCTTTAATACCGCCTCCTCCGAGATCGGCATGGTTGCCAGAGATAATTGAGTTTGATACAACAGCTGTAAATCCATGACCCATGAAGCCAACACCACCACCATGTCGAGCAGTATTTTCTTCAATAATCATATGATCAATTTTTACGTAACTATTCCAAACGCTAATCGCTCCGCCGTGACCATACCATTGATCGAAGTTCGGATTGTTATAGTTTTCAATTGTAAAACCTGAAATCAGCATTGATGTGGTATCCGCATATTGACTATTCACATAATTGATGTAAAACGCGGCGTTATTACCACCACTAAACACTGTGTTAGTTATATGGCTAGAATCTCCATCAATCAAAAATTCTGACCCAATGATAATTGGCCGAGAAATGAAGATTGAATCTTCAGAATAACTACCATCAAGAATAATAATGGTGTCATTTATACATGATCCTGAAACTGCATGAGCAACCGTAGCGAATGCATCATTTTCAGTTAATCCAGAATTCAAATCAGAGCCCGAAGCACTAACATAATAGGTTTCCTGCTCTTGACTTTCAATCTTGACGGTATCGCCAACAATACAGCCACTATTGTCTTCCACGTAAACATAATAATCACCGTCTGGCATGTTAGTGCGATTATTGTACCAGGTGTTTTCGTCTATATCCCAAACGCCATCGAATCGGCTACCATTAGAATTATTAATAGCTGTTCTATACTCCCACCAATCGACATTATTACGTATACCACCAGTAACTCCTCCCCAGTGAATTAAACCTGTATTTCCGCTTAACGCGTCACAATTGTTCGCAGTAGCAATTAGCTCAAAACGGAGCGGATCAGTTAAAGCAATTGATTCAGATATCGTGCTATTTCTGTCCGTACTCGCTACGTATACCGTATAGTTTCCTAAGTTGGTTGCATTAAATGAAGATGAGTTACTCACGGTATCTCCGTTATAA
>Ga0222719_10003485_pt1 | contig 13980 bp, 15 predicted proteins | sample C33_34DmetaG_FD_165039 | JGI IMG/M metagenome (GOLD analysis project Ga0222719, IMG submission 165039) | Estuarine water microbial communities from San Francisco Bay, California, United States - C33_34D | ecosystem: Environmental > Aquatic > Marine > Unclassified | place: USA: California...
GATGGTCCAGGTGATGGACCTATATCTTTTGGTATAGAAATAGTGGCTGTAACTTTTTTTGAGTATTTATTTTTACGAGTTAAAAGATGTATTCCCAATGGTAAAGATATAAAATTAAATATAACTGCCCCAACTAGACCCATTATAGCGTTAGCCCTTCCAATTCCACTAAGTGCAGAAGACATTTATATTATTATTTCATTTTTTTTTTGATCATAATACTTATCAGGTTTTACAGGTTTTTTGCATATTATATCCCCACAATGATCCCTATTTTGATAAATGGAATTGATTTTTGTAGTTAGTTCATCGCATGTTTTTAATTTCCATCTTCCCAACAGTGTAGTTTGTTTAGGAGTAAAGATATTTTTAATAAGACGAAACATTTTATGCTAATATATATTTTTCAAGTTTTAAGTTGTATTCATCGTATTTACTTTTACTTATGATTCCCTTTCTCAATAACCTTTTATAATGCTTACTCACTAATTCTATGTTATTAATCATCCAAGTCCGCCTCTCCGTGTTTAGTTCATCGGACTTGTGTATGTTCATACACTCTCCTTCATGAATAATAGACTTACATACATTGCACCCCCTGTTAAAAGTTCTGTAAATATGTGCAACGCATCTTTCACCTAAACTGCACGGCCCTGCTGTTGCCCAACCCCTAAAACCAGGTCCAAAATCTACATGATGCGCATTTTTGTGATCAAGATCTATTTCAACATTTTCACTTTTTGGGCATACGCAACATATGAGGGTATCCACTTGTACATTCATGTTGATGTTAAATTCATTTTTTATGTCAAGCATTATTATTATTATAAAAATAATATATTAAAAATGTAATTAATAAAAGTATTATTCCTAACGATATCGATGACCATCCAATTATTTTATAAGTTTTATCTGGAAAAGAAGAATCACTAGGGTTGTCCGGGTCATAACTAACTTCAATTTCAGTTTTATTACGATCAGAATTATTTAAAACTTCTATATAATAATTTTCATCATCAACAATATACTCAGCTACAGTTACACAATTATCATTATTTTCTGTTACCGTTTTACCATTAATCGTAGTAGTAATTTGAGTATTACATGTTTGCGTTTGATAATCTTCTGTTTGGCTAAATCGATTTAAGCGTTCTTCTCGCTGCTCACGTTCTATTTCTCGCTGCTCACGTCTATTATGTACTTTTTTTAAAAATTCACTTCTTCTATCACTGACTGTTTCTTCGGGTGATGGTCCTATATCAGGGGAGGGTCCTATTACATCGTATCCCGAACTTAATTCTACATTAGAAATCTTAGCCTTAGTAACTGCTGTACGTTTATCTTTATAGTTTACTAAGTATACACCACACGAAATAAAAAATATACCACCAAAACCAGTTACCATAAGAGCTCCTGTTTTATCGCTCATTTATATATTTTAAAAACAAAATGTTTAGAATGTTTTTAAAAGATATTGTAATTAATTTTTTATAAGAGCTAGGCACACAATTTAGTTGGAGAAGGCGAGGCCACCCATACCGGACTGGATGCGGAGCACGTTGTAGTTAACAGCGAACATGTTGAGGTTCGTGGCGGCATCGTTGCCGGTGGTGGTCTTGATGGACACCTGGGCGTTGTCGATGCGGGAGAAGTTGCACGTGCCCGTGGGCTGGTGCTCCTCGGGCTTGAGAGCGAAGGAGTAAGAGTACACACCGGGGTAGGGGGAGCCGGAGTGGTGGTTGAAGGGCTGCACCTGGTTGAAGTACTTACCGGACTGCTCCTTGAAGCGATCCTGACCGTTGAGGACAAGCTTGAAGGTCTCGACGGTACCGACAGCCTCCTCGGTGAACTTGGAGGAGCCACCGTCGGTGCCAACCTTGAGCATGGGAGCACCGGAGAGAGCAGTGGGGACGAAAGCGTTGGAAGCCGTGATCGCAGTCTGGTCGGACTCGAGAACAATCTCGGTATCGTCAGCCTTGGTGGTGAAGTTCCAGAGAGACTGACGATCATCACCCTCATCGAGGCACCACACAAGCTCCTTAACGGGGTGGTTGTAGGACAGGCGGACCTGCTTGGTACCACCGGCAGCGGTCACGGTGTCGGTACCAGTGTGCTGGACCTGCTCAATGAGGTACTCGTGACCCTTCTGAGCGAAGCGGCGGCGCTCCTCGGTGTCGAGGTAGATGTAGTTGGCCCAGACCTTGAAAGTGGAGCCATCGGTGTAGGTGGAGAACTTACTGGAGAGGTCGAAGTCAAGACGAACCTCGTGGTACTGGAGGGCGATGAGGGGGAGAGCAAGACCCGGGTTGCGGTTGAAGAAGAAGATGAGGGGGAGGAACACCTGGGAGTCGACCGCGGTGGTCATCTTACCCCACGCAGCCTTCTTGGACTCGTCGAGGTAAAGCTCGGAGTACAGGCGCCACCACTTCTGGTAGTGCTTGTCGATGCGCTGACCACCGATGGAAAGCTCAACATCCTTGACGGCACGCTCAGCGACCCAGCAGGCATCGGCGTTGACGGTGGCAGTGCCAGTCTCGAGACCAGACTTGGACTTAAGCTCGACATACATGTCGGAAACAAGATCACCGTTGCGGGCAACAGTGACGGACACGCGACCGGAGTTGGCGGCAGTACCGTTGACGGTCTGCTCGATGTTCTCCATAGCGAAGTTAGTGTGACGGCGGTAGACCGCCTGGAAGAAAGTAACCTTGGGGTTGCCAGTCAGGTAGACATCCTGGGCACCGTAAGCGACGAGTTGCATAAGACCACCAGCCATTTTTGAGTTTTTGTACTATATACCAACATTTTTTTTCAGCGCGAAAAAAACACAATGATTTTTCCTATGTTTACATCAAATGGCCGAGACACAAGACGTACCCCCGGAAGATTTTGTGGATACCGAAGATGAAGCTGAAGATATGGATATCAGTGACCAGGAGGAAGAGGAGGAGGATATGGATTTCGCTCCCATGGAAGCGATCATCTCTTCTGCCCTGATGACAGAGGAGGGTGACACCGTTTGTAACGCTCTTGTGAATATCTCTAAACACTTAGAGATGCATAATAAATTGATGGTCAAAATGTTGACTATCTTACAAAAAAGAACTTAGAAAAAAAAGTCCCTATATATCCAAGATGGAGGGTATAATAAAACAGATGAATGAGGATGAACTCAAATCCTTCATTACCGAGATGGAAGAAGAATGGAAAATATATAGAACAGATGATCCTGGTATTATTTTTCGTCTCGGCTATGAAAATTTCCTGGACCCCGAAGACCTCAACCCCAGTGGATTCCCAAAGGGTGGTGTGGGTATAGATATCGAATCACTCGCCGTGAAACATATGACTATTAAAAACAATCTTGGTGCCACATTTCACCATGCGAAAACCCTAAATATTCTAGAATGTGAAGATGATAATGATAATAAAGTTTCAGTGAGAATCAATAAAATTATTGACCAAGTGGATGATGCATGGACTGTATTATTTAGAAGTAATAGGATTAAAGAGAGAGTGTATAATCCTACGTATGTTCCCATAAACCCCGTGGCTGATCCATCTATTTTTAGGTGCTCGACTATGGAAAATATTGAAGAGTTATCACCCTTCCAAAAAGCGATTCTTCAATGTCTAGATCACCTGTATAAAAATGACATCAAGCGTTATAAGGGTCACTGTTGTGTCCAAACCAAAACCCCTGAGGGTGCCACAACTAGGGCCTGGGCAAGTGTTCAAAATATTCAGGAGTTTGTATACAGTGTCGGTGTAAAGGAAACGTGGTTTGACTTATGGTGTAATCTTACCAGTAGGGGTAGTGCACACAGGGATGTAATTACACACCTCACAAATTGCACGGATATGCAGTTTCCTGAGATTGAAAAAAGCAGGCACACATGGTCTTTTAGAAATGGTATTTTCTTGGGGAAATTGTGGGATTCTAAGAGAGAAGAGTGGTCTTCTAAGTTTTTACCATATGAATCTAAAGACTGTAAAAATCTCCCTGAGTCTATCGTGAGCTGTAAATACTTTGATCAAGAGTTTGAACCCTACGATGATGTAGAGGATTGGTACGATATACCCACCCCTTATTTTCAATCCGTCCTGGATTATCAACAGTTTGACGAGGATACATGTAGGTGGATGTATGTAATGGGGGGTAGACTGTGTTACAATGTTTCTGAGATGGATGGATGGCAGGTGATTCCCTTCCTAAAGGGTATAGCTCGCTCTGGTAAATCTACTCTGATCACAAAAGTATTCCGTAAGTTCTACACCCCTGATGATGTGAAAACACTCTCAAATAATGTTGAGAGAAAGTTTGGACTTTCTTCTATTTATGATGCATTTATGTTTATAGCCCCTGAGGTTAAAAATGATTTAGCTCTTGAACAGGCAGAGTTTCAGTCTATCGTGAGCGGGGAGGATGTTTCTGTTGCTGTGAAACATGAAAAGGCTAAGTCTATCACATGGACAACCCCGGGTATTTTGGGAGGTAATGAAGTACCAAACTGGAAAGACAATTCAGGTAGTATTATTAGGCGTATGCTTACCTGGAACTTCTCTAAACAGGTGAAGGATGCGGATCCCATGCTAGAATCCAAGTTGGACACTGAGATACCTGTTATTTTGAATAAATGCGTCAGGGCATATCTCGATTTTGCGTCTAAATATAAGGATAAGGATATTTGGAATGTCGTTCCTGAATATTTCAAGATTATTCAGCGACAAGTTGCGACTATGGCAAACTCACTCGAAAACTTTTTGCAATCGCCAAAGATCATATTTGGTACCGACCTCTTTTGCCCAGAGGAAGAGTTCAAGAAGAAGTTTTCTATCCACTGTTCAGATGGAAATCTTGGTAAGTTCAAGTACAATGAAGATGTGTACAACGGTCCGTTTAGTCAGAGAGATATCACGGTTAAACCGGGTACAGTCACATATAAGGGTGTAATCATAGCAAACAAGAATATCATTTATGGTCTTGATTTGGTATCAGAGGATGAGCAGCTTATGTCGGGCAACAATTTTTAAAATATCAATCTACTATAATATAGGTCATGTTTAAGAATTTTCTAAACAATAACAACAATAACAATAGTAATTTAACTGATGCACAGATAGACGAACTGCGTTTTCTTACTGACGCTGAAAAAACTATGTTAAAAAAAAATAAAAGTATAAAACCTTTTAATTTGGTGAATAAAAAATTAAAAAATGTAAACTTATCGTTATTAAAACCCGCACCCCTTCAACTGGGTTTCTTTAACGCTATTGTTAATAAAGATTTTGATAAAAAAACTCGTATTGATCTCATTTCCATATTCAACAAAAAGCCCGTGGGTAAAACTAAAATAGATGGAAGCTCTTTATCTATAGAAATAAAGAGTCTCAAGTTATATTATGGACAGTTTAAAGTTGGTGCTGAACATTCCCCCAAGGGTATTTTTGGATCTGTAAACAACAAAACGAATTATTTTATGGTTCAGATCGCGGCACATGTCTATGACGGTGATGCTAACCAAGGCATTACCTTCCGTATTTATAAGAATGGTAAGATTCACTTTTCCGGTGGTATACTAAACAACAATGTTACTCAACCTGAAAAAATAAGGACATACATAGTGAACAATTACACTAATAAGGAATCTTTTCTTCGAAACGAAATAAATTACAATAACACAGTTGGTCAATTTAATGTGAATGGGGCCATAAACCTCATGGGCGTTGCGAGAGCTTTTGCTAGAAGTGGTAAGGTTGAATATGAACCGGAATTACGCGCAGCCCTTAAGATGGAGAGGTATGGAAAGGTGTATCAGCTGTTTACAACAGGTGTTATTCAGCTGATGGGTATAAAGAATGATCGTAACATGCTGAGGGCACATAATGATGCCCTCATGTTTGCACAGGAACTTTATGTTTTGGGATTTATAACTTTATCAAATGCCCCAGTTAAAAAAATTGTCAAGAAAAAACAGAAAGTTGTGGTCAATACGAAAAAAGATATTTCTGAGGTTTCGTGGAATAATAAAAAGGGGGAACTCAAGGTCTCTAAAAGGCAGTGTATCCGTGTACCTAAGCCGGAACTCGTGGCTATAGCCAAGAAAATGGGAATAGTCGATATCAAATCTACCACGTCACGCGCTGTCATTTGCGAACGCATAAAGCGTAAAAAGTTTGACGCATTCAATATAGATGGTAAACCCTGTAGAGCTTTTAAACGCGAAGATCTCATAAAAATTGCGGGGGAAAAGGGACTTGTAATTAAAAACACCGACACGATTGATACCATATGTAAAAAGATAGCTAAACCCGAACAGGAAGCTGCCAAGAAGGCTGCGGCCAAGAAAAAGGTGACACCTGTTATTGATCCCAAGACCCTTGAGAAGAGGCGTCTCACGAATAAAACAATCAAGGAAAATCTCGAAAAACTCTATGGCAAGAGATGGATAAAGAAATATGAAACGGTGATGCCCTCCCTCGACAATAACACCAATGAGATCAAGAAAACAATAAACGCTCTCAATCTCAAAAAGAACAAAAAGGGTCTACCCTTTAAGAAGGATGTGGATGCGTTAAAGAAAAATATGGTGAAGAGTTGGAAGATGTCGCGAAAGTTTGGATTAAATCAGAAACTCAACCAAGCAAATAATAATTTTGCGAAAGAGTTGGAAAATCTTTTCGATATTTCCCCACCCAAACCTTTAGGTGGTGGTGCGAAGGCTAAGGTTGAAATACTTTAAGAATATAGACTATGTATGAATAACATGGAGCATCCTCGAGATGTTGTTTTGAATCATTTTAGAACTTTTAAAGGATATAATATTGATACCGATTATACAAATAAAAGGTTGTATATGCGTGATCATTTAGTAAAAACCCTCTTCTATGTAATTTCAGAGTACATAGAAGAAGAGAGAGCTATGGGTGAATATGGTATGGGGAATCTTGAAAAATTGTATTTGTGCACAGAAGAATTTATGAACGCAGAAGATGAAAAACAATGGATCGAGGAACATAGGGAAACTGACGATATTGGACTCATGATGCATGTATATGACAATTTTTATATGATGAAACCCTCCAAGTATAGAATGATGATTTTATATATTAAAAATATTTTATCGTTTTATTAAAAGAGATGACCACACGGGTTATAACAAAAACTATCAACTCCCCTACCACTAAAACACGTACACCAAATACATTCCAAGGTGTATCACGTAAAATAAATAATCGTCAGGATAAGAAAAGTATGAGAGAGCAATTGGTTAACACATACCTTACTTTTACATACGAATTGCGTAATAATATGCCGAGAAATATTTTTTATAAATATGTTATTCTTATTCTTTATTCCATAGAGAACATAATTGGTATAAGTGAAAAAGATCGCGTTTTTTACGACAAATATTATGAAATGGCCAAGGACCTCAGGGGTACCATAAATATAAATATACAACAGGATTGGGCGGGTAAAATAGAAAATATTATCAATAACATAAAAAATATTAAACAATCTAAATTAGTATCTTTAAAAAATAGCATCATAAAAAATGTTCAGTAATAATAAATGTCATGTTCTGAAAAACCTATATTTGTTATAGTAAAAGAAACAAATACTGGTTACTCGTTTGATAACACGGTTACATATAAAAGTCCGTTTGCTACCCATAAGCTAAAGCAACCCGTAGATGCAACACATCCCTCATTGATTGTGAATAGTGAGTGGGGTATACGTAATAAAAATGTCATCACACAAATGATGACCGGTAATTCTGGTTTTGAAATGTTAAAGAAGAAGAAAAATACAGACTTTGTAAGAAGTCATGAAAAGGGAATCACTGTTGGTTTACTGAACACGGATGATGGTTATAAATTAGCTAGGACAGCCCCTTTAAGTGGCGACGCACCATCCGTGAAAGAATTGTCAATATTACTATCTGATATATCAAAATCGAATAAAGATATAAAAGTTAGAGGTAGCCCTTTGGAATATAAAAGATTATTGGATTATTTACAGTTTTTTATGAGTGGTCAGGTTTCTCGCAAAAAAGATTTATTTCTCATGAGACCAAATAATGTGCATGTGATGGATGATGTTAATGACACGGTATCATTGGAAGAAGCATATTTAGGATTATTTGATTCTGATGCTTCTAATAGAACCATGTATGGCAAAGCATATTTCGTATCCATGGATAGACTTGCCGCACTAGCATCCGTGATACAAGAGGCCCCAACAGTTTATCAAACAGTTGCACCTCAAAATTATTACGTTGTTCCATCTACCAATTCGATACAAAGGATTAAAAGAGTATTATATGGCATGTTGAAACGGAGAGGATATACGATACCTATTGAAAATGTTAAATTATCTAATTTGTCTATGCACTCTAATAGATATAAAAAATTAATTACCCCCGCCCAAAAGGTAGTGATAACAAAGGGGAAACTATTTCCGTGGTTTTTAGACGTCCGTGACCATCTTATAAAAAATAGTGGAAAAGCTACACAAAGATACGTTGGTACTAATTTTCATAAAATGTCCGGTTACGATCGTGCGTTAATATTATTTTATTGGATTTTTAATTACCCAACTAGTGGAACTACTAATATAAAAATCATAGAAGCCTTTTTTAGTATATTGGATACGTTCCACGATTTTATGGGACCTAGAGCTACTAAAGAGTTCATTGGTATAGCGGGTGACCCCAACATAATTGATTCCACAAGAAAAACTCGAATCAATGACATATCATTTGAAAATGTAAAATATACGACAACCCAACATAAAGCATTAGTCAGATTACTGGGTATCGATATATACAGAAAGGTGCAAGCTGGCTATAACAGTTCCTTAAAAAATATTATAACTAATTCGAACACTAGAAAAAAAATTAGCCCGAATGAAAAGGTCGGGAGATTTTTGTATTTTATAACCAATATACTGTCCAGTGATCAAGGAACACTAGTAAAGGAATGTGAAAATCTAGCGAGGGATATTTTACTAGAAATGGCTGATAATAAAGCTATTTATGAGAGACCGAGAGGTTTTAATTTTGTTTTTGGTGATAAAAAAGCTAATAACGAGACACCGAGAGGAAATTTTGTTTTTGGTGATAAAGAAAATGATTTATGTAAAAAATTAAAACAAGAGAATGCGTGTTTAGTGATAGACGCTATAAGTGGTAGCTTACCCCAATGTTTAGCAGAATATTCGGTTTATCATAATGTCGGAGTATTAGATCCAGCCTCTAGAAGTATTCTATCGTGGAGTGAAGTAAAAGGTAACGAAGATTGTATTGAAACAGCGACTGAGCGTAGACGCAAAAAACGAAAGCGTAACCAAGAGCGCAGACAAAGACAGCAGTTAAAAAATAATAGGAAGAAGGCTGAAGCTAAAGCAGCCGCTTTGGCTAAGGCGAAGAAAACAAGGGAGGAGAGATTGAAACAGGAAGCTGAAAATGCGGCGAGGAATAAAGCTAATGCAGAACGAAAAAAACAAGAATCTCGTAATAGAAGAGCAAAGCTCGCAGCTAGACGATCGGAGCCAGTTACGGCATCTGGTAAAAGAAAAATAAATAATAATATTAACAATCAACCTAAAACTGCTAAACGTTTACGTACAGTTCCAAAACCTGTCACTGTTAAAAGGATGCGGAATAATACACCTTCTTCGAGTACTAGATCTGCTACACTAAAACGCCGCAAGTTTAACGCACCACCTTCATCTGGTACAAGATCTGCTACACTTAAAAATACACCCCAAAGCATCCGACCCCAAACTAGGAGTGTCCGACCACCCCAAAGTATCCCTAAACCTCAAAGCACCCGACCCCAAACTAGGAGTGTCCGACCACCCCAAAGTATCCCTAAACCTCAAAGCACCCGACCCCAAACTAGGAGTGTCCGAACAGCTATCAGGCCACCCCAAAGCGTCCGAACAACCAGTACCGTTAGACCTCAGAGTAGAATGACACCTAGTACCCAAAAACCTTAAGTAAATCCTTCACTTTATGAATAGCGTTGAACAGAGTGGTATCATCGCCGATCTTTTTGGGATCTATAATTTCAAACTCAACTTGATACGTATTAACTTCTTCGGAATCCATATCTTCTCCATCCCCGGAGACCACTGTCATGTCAATAGAAAGATTCTTTCTAATAAAACTGACCCTGTTTTTTGTTTTACGTTTATCCATTTCCCTGTCACACACTTCAACCGGTGTTTCATATGAAGTACTGAATCGTACATCATATGGATCACTTGTAAAATCGAACTTCTTGATATTCTTTTTTATAATTATTTTTTCTTCACCCGTATCTTCGTCTATGGACATGCGCATACCGTCATTGCTGCGGTAAAAAACTTCTGTGTTAGTATTTATAATTTTTTCCCAACCATCATATTTCTGTAGGGCTCTCATGAGAAAATCATATTTTTCTTTTCCAATATTTGTATCAAAAAAGGTGCCATTAAACTTTCCTAGACGCATTTCCATTTCAACATTTTCAACATTTTTATATTCCCTGAAATGATCTTTGATAGTATTGAAAATAGTAGCTGTATCCATTGTGCTTGTTGTTCTAGAGGTTTATTTCTTTACTTAGGTTGTAAAAGTCATCCATTTTTATGTCTTCTTTTATATTTACCAAAGTTCTGTAAAAAGTTCTTCTATTGTTTGGGTATGTTTTGTCATGTCTTCGTAGCAGGGGTTTCCACCACATGGGTACATCGTCAAACATGTATTGGCATTCTACTATAGCCCCTTCCTCGAACCATTCTTCTTCGGGTGTATTGGGTGGAAGTTCAGATTCATAATAAAGTTTACCTTTTTCTTGAACATACAACCTCCATGTCTTATCACCTCTTACCATCTGAAAGTCTACCGTGTTTTTTTCTTGGGGTTTCCATTTAAACATAGTTTCTTGGGTACCGAACATAACTGGGTCATTAGCGGGTGTGAATATAAGACCATCAGTTCTTTGTGTAATATGTGGTAAATATTCTTTTTGAAACACATCAAAATCTTGAAGGATATGAAAAGTTTTTGATGCTACTTTAATCGAATCATTTTTTAAGGCTTTATATTTATAATTTACAATTTCAAGTACCCGTTGCCATCTAGTAGTAAATATTTCTTTAAGAAGAGATTCCCCCTTGTGAACATAACAGTCATAAACCAAATATTGATTACCATCATATAACTCACCATCTAAAATCGTATCATTATGTATTTCCCTATTGAAAAACATCTTAGATTCAAACATTTCCATTTTTCGATTCACAAAAACACAAACTTTTTTATTTTCCCAAATTGTTAATACTAAAACGTATCTTTGACCATCTGTTTTTTCACATACTAGGTATTGATTATTACGAAGTATGGGAAAATGTTTATATTCAATTGACACTGGTTGCCCTCCGGGAAATCTTCCCTTCACACCCGTATGTTTCTCGAGTAGGGAAATAATATGTGCCTCCATTTTCAAGCAATATATTTTTTTAATCTTTAACTAACTTTAATACCCGCAGAGTTTATGATGTTACCTACACACTCGTGGGTATATACGTATGTGATATTAGCAGCTGTATATGCCACGATATTAACTTTATTTTCCTTAAACTTTTCAAACATTGTATCTAACTTAGGTGGTATTTTTACATTACCAGTTCTTTTATCCTTCAAAGCCCTTAGAACAGGTTTACACATGAGGACCCACGTTCTAGCCGTTGTACTCTTGACTCTATAAATATCATCTTCAATTTTAGTTGAAACATCGGTATCAAAATGCAATCCTAATTGATGCACGGGTTCCGAAGATTTATTTTTTACCTTTTCTTTAAACATATCCCAATCGACTCCCTCTTTCACACCTGGGAAAACCAAGACACCTACACCCTCATTTGCGTCTAATACTTTATTAAGGGAATTATCATCCACAGATGTACCAAAGTCAATAAAGAAAATCCTATCGTGGGTTCGTAAATATTTATGAATGGTTTCTGAACGCCTATAAGGATCTTCGTCTAAAAAGACAATTTCATTTTCAACACCCTGTCTTTCCATACATCTGAGATTAAATCTCAATACACTGTGCATAGTCTTAACATGGCATGATTTGGAACGAGTCACTATGAATGTTGCGATCTTCATATATTCCATATATATACTCTAAGCCTTAAGCCTATCATTTAAACATCCACCGAATGGTAAATTGCCGACATGGCCCAATGTTGTATTACAATCCGCAAAAATCTTTCCATTCATCATTTGCCATCTTCTACAGAATGCATAATCCTCTGAGAGATAGCGCCTGTTACCGGGATCAATCATACAATCGAATAAAGCGCAGTATTCATCAAAGTCCCTGTTTTGGTGATCATTCATACAATTGAGTTCACCCTTATAATGCTCATGCATTCTTTCTAACGCTTTTCTACTAATGCACATAAAACCCGTGGGTCCATCGAGAACTTCGATAAATCCATTTTCGACGGACCTATGTTTAGCACCGATATTTACAACGAGTGAAGATGACGTAAAGTTAGGGTCGCGGGTATCACCATTTGTGATTGCATTCTTAGCCTGATCCCACATGATCACCTTTTTGGGGTACACGGACACTGATACATCGTGCCCCGACTTGACGAGACGGACTACTGAAGCGGGGTCAAACTCAACATCTGCATCTATAAACATAAAATAATCAGCATCCGTTTTCTGCATGAAACGGCCTAGAGATACGTTACGCGCGCGGTGAACGAGACTTTCATTTTCGGTTGTGTCGAGCATCATTTGAATATTTTCACGGATAAGAAGAACCTGCAGTTTAATCAAACTGGTCATGTATTTTTCTAGGCATAGCCCACCATAACACGGTGTACTAAGAAACAGTTTAATAGGTTTGGACATATTAATATTATGTATTACACTTTAACCTCTAAATGACGTTTTATTATCACTTCTATTTTATTGAGAGTTGGAACTGAAACTGAACATTTTTCACAAACATAAGTTTTGGATACCTTTCCTTTCAAAACAATGAATATGATGGCCGATGCCACGCTATTTGGAGATTTGCTCATCAGTTCTACACACTCGTCTAGATCCGAACATATCTTTCCACATTTTAATCTTTCCTCCCTAGTAATTTCAAAATTATTAAGCAATCTTTGCATGACATTGAATGGTTTTGTAACATAATTTTTATCAGTTTCATCCTTATCAACTGTTTCTGTGAATATTTGGGTTGTTCGGCTTATATCTTTACATTGAATACCAAACATCTCTGCAATCTCCTTGGTAGTCCGAGGGGTACCAGCGAGTCTACAGGCGTATAGAACACAATTAGCTTTGATTCCGAGACGCACAGCCCCCCTCGTGAGTTTACCCTCATTAAACTTTTTGTAGAGAGTCTTGGCATCTTTTAATACACATCCAGGTAAAGTATGACACGCTTCATCGATATCCTTATACGCGTGGTAGAGGGATCGATCTCGATGATTCATGGAACTATGAAAATTAATCTTAGCCATGCGTTTTGTTTCATAGTTATTATTAAACTTTGTTGAAATTATAGTACCTTTACCCCAAGAATCTGAAAAAAGTTCGGGATTGTTGGTAGGAAAAACGCACCTAGAGGGATCATTAATTTGTCCACCCTCGGTAACACCACTCGTCCATTCGGCAGATTCATCTATGTATACTGAATCAATCCGACCGCATTCAACGCATGTCATACCCTCTCTTGTTAACATTTTAAAAACGTTACATACTTCACATATTCTAGTATCCACTGGCTTGGATTCTTCTTTACAGGTAAGGCGATCGATGTCCGCCCATATAGTAGCCAGTGTGTCTGATTGTATCATTATGATTGATAATATTTTATACTTTTTACTTTATCGCACTTAGGTTCTAAAAGTTATTTTCGTCAGCTTTTATTTTCGCAAATGCCCCGAGACTATCTACC
>Ga0222719_10003487_pt1 | contig 13971 bp, 13 predicted proteins | sample C33_34DmetaG_FD_165039 | JGI IMG/M metagenome (GOLD analysis project Ga0222719, IMG submission 165039) | Estuarine water microbial communities from San Francisco Bay, California, United States - C33_34D | ecosystem: Environmental > Aquatic > Marine > Unclassified | place: USA: California...
GCTACATTAGAGAAGAGGCTAATTAGAAAATCACCCTTTCCTTATCTATATTCGATCCGTCGCGCGCTTGGCGCATGGTTAGTTGTTCTTTCTTCTCGTTTCTTCCTTTCTCGCCAACATTTTTGTCGACGGCGGCGTAAGCGCATTCCTGTGTCATCTTTGATCACGACTCCGCGCAATGTCAGCGCAAATAGCTTCTCAGTGAGCACCCTTCTGATCCCCAGCTGCCTTACACCCGCCATCGAATTAATCTTGCCGCGAGAAAGATAGGCACAACACACAACTCGGACCGTAGGTTACCGTTCGAGAAGCATACATTCTTGTTAGGGTACTCGTACGAATATTCACTTGAGCTTCTGAGAGTACATACACGGGCGAATAAAATCGCCACTCCGTTGAGGTGTTCGTTCTTGCCAAGTTGGTCATCTCATCGTTCGAAGAAACAAACAACCGCTTAAGGTATTTTTCGAGTCAAAGATCGAAAAACTTAGCTCACGACATACTATTATCATGCTTTTCCGGAGAAGACGAGGTCGTCGAGAGGTAGTCAAGAGAACTCTTACATCTCAGACGACAACGATTAGTAGTGGTTCGCAGAACAACCTAAGCAACAGTGAGGAAGACCCAGATACAGCAGTGACTCTGGCGTTGCCCACTTATCCTTCGCGCCCGAGTGGTAGCAGCATTAGGAATATCTTCAGGAGGCCATCATCGTTGAATGTTTCTTCCGCGGTTTCTGTTGCTTCTGATGTGGACGTTGACCCGGATGTTGATGAAGTGTCTCTCTGCGGATACGATGACCACACCGACACTAAGAGCAACGGCATAGCTTGGACGAAACCATACGAACCTCCACCAGTCGTCTCGCAGTCGACGATTCTCTCTGTCGGCTTCTGTATGTTCGTTCTCGCGATTATTTGGCCTCCCTTGCTCCTGCTTTTCACGTACGTTGCCTCGAAACTTATTCCCTACAGTTTCAGGGTCAACGATGACGCGTCTAAAAGGCGTCAACTGTTTGCGCAGTTTGTACAAAATGCAAGCTATCATCATGAGCGATTTCTTGAAACACCCGAACACATACAACTAGAAGAGTCCTATTGGATCAATGATCGGTACGCTCCTTTGACTTTTCGTCGTATTTGTCTTTGAAAAGCCTGCGTTTTGCCGATCTAAATTACTCACATCCTCGTTTCTATCTGCAGTGGAATGGCGTTGGCGACAGTCACGATGACTCCCAAAAACCAGCCAATCAAGGCAGTCGTGTGCTTCTGCCACGGATACACAGATAATGTGTCATACATGAAAAAAGTAGAAAACATGCGATTGGTTGAACAGGGTATTGCATTCTGTGCTCTAGAAATTGAAGGGCACGGCCGTAGCGACGGGCCGCTCGGGCTGATTAATGACTGGAATCGTATGATAAGAGACATTTCGACATACTTCCAACAGCTTTCGACGACGGACGTAAGATTCCAAGGCAAACCTTTCTTCCTTATGGGGGAATCCATGGGGTACGTTGAATGAAGAGTTTAGTGTGTTTATTTACATGTTCATATGGCCGCTCACGTTTTCTTTCTTTTCGTGGTATCCACAGTGGTGCGGTTGCATACTCCATCTACAACCGGATTCCCGATTTGTTCCGGGGAGTTGTCTTTGTTTGTCCGATGTGTAAGATTGGTGATGACATGCTTCCGCCTCAATGGATCATTGACTTACTACAATGGCTGATTGGACCGACTGGAACAACGTCGTTCCTTGGATTTCTGCCTATCGCTCCGGCGAAGAATGATGTAGGCAATGTATCCTATCGTATCGAGAAGAAACGAGAAGTTGTATCCCGGTGTCCAACATCGTTTTGTCGCAATCCGCGTTTGGCAACGGCTCGGGAGCTTATCCAAGTCACCAAGGACATATCTGCCAGCTTGAAGGAGTTTGACGCTCCTTTCCTGGTTGTCCATGGTGAAGCTGATCGGGTAACGGATCCGCAATTGTCTCAAGCCCTGTACAATGAGTCCAAATCCACGGACAAGAGCATTATTCTCTACCCCGGAATGTGGCACGCTCTCACTTTAGGTGAGCCCGATGAAAGCATCGATTTGGTGTACAACGATTGCATCAAGTGGATTCTGGATCGAAGCAATTCGGAAGATGGGGAGGGTGCCAGATAGATTAGATATGTTTGATCTAACGCCATGCCAGTCTCGTTCTTCAGTTGAGTAGCACTGGTGATTTTTTAGTTAAATAAATACCTTAGACGATGCATATTCAGCCTTATTCTTTACCGCTATACGGATGGCCCGGGTACATTATTCTTTCTACAATAAGTCGGCGGCCTTGAGACTCCACTCTGTTGCCGTCTTCATCTTATTATCTGCTATTGCAAGGTCAGCTGCGGACTGGTATAGTTGTGCTGCCTCTTCTCGCTTTCCTGCAGTTTCGTACAATTGTGCAAGTTCCGCCTGTAGCTCATAGTATGTGAATACCAACTTGTCATCACTGGCTTCTCCAAACGCTTGTTCATCGGACAGTGGGCCGCCCAAGTTCGTTTGTGTGGCCGTAGGCGGGATCAGAGGCCGAACATTTTCGCTCGTAAGTGATTCGGTTGACCCATCGTCGTCATACTCGACGGTAATACTGCAAGTTTTGTTCTCGTCGTCTTCCTCTGAGACCTTGATAATTGTGGCCGGGTAGAATGTTCCTTCTAGGCAGTAGTTGGCCTCGACGCGATCGCCCTCATTAAAACGGCCGAGGCGGCTGACATGTGAAGTCTTCGAATGTTTCTCGGCCTCCTTTTTCTCCTCCTCGAGAGCATCGAATAAAGTAAGAGTGTCCACCAGAACTTGGATCATCATCGAATGATCATTGAATTGGGCTTCACCAGCTTCTTTGATCACTGTGATATCTTGATCCCGGTGTTTGTTTTCATCGTGGAGTAGCTGATACAGTAGACACCCTGCGGCTACCCGGGGCCCCACGGGTGACTGCTGCGGAGACGACAGGGCTCGCCGAAGTAGTTCTTTCGCGGCATCGAAATTAATTGGCACGACGAGGTTGAGTAGGTCACAGACACAAGAGTCAAGGCCAGCATGGACTCTACCTAAAGCCAAACATGCAGGAGCATTCTGCAACGAGGCCGCGTGTGAAAGGTGAAACAAAACCGAGAAAGAATCCACTGGTGGATCTGGTCCCCCTTCGGTATCGTGTGATTCTGGTACAACTTCGGGGAAACGACCCATTCCGTGCAAGATTGCTAGTTGATAGTGAACCTTACCAAGGTTGATTTTCGTTTCGTCTGTAGGCATCATGGGAGTCGAAACTCGTCGTGCCTTGGCACTTTTGTGGATGCTTCGACTGTCTTCGTCGCTTCGGAACTGTCGCTCTCGTAACTCTCCTTATGGCAAACGGTGGAAGTCTTTCTCAAGTGAGAAGACGGTATCCTGGCGTGATCGCTGCAGGCAAAGGGCCACTTCGTCGATGTCTGACTTGCTTCTGTGAAACTTTTTGGGAGACTGTTCGAGATTTTTGCGAAACGAAGCACTTATGGTAGTCCGGGAGGATAGATTCGATCTGACCTGCGTAGATTGTTCGTTCTCTTGACCTTCTCCGATATTCCGGGGTACTGAAAGCAGTTTTGAACGACGCATTCTGTTAAAGTCAAGGCGCTGGAAATTGTCCACTGCGTTGCTCTGGTACGATAATTCGTCGTCGGAGACGGTGACCTCATCGTCATCGTATTTTGCCTGCACTTTCAACTCGTTTCTCGACAAGGGGAAAATGGGAATACCAAGCGAGTCCGATGTACCACAATGACGAAACGACTTGAAAAATAGTGCCATTCCTCGCGGACCAAGATCACCGTCTCCAAAGCGGTAATCAGAAGATAGTACTTGCGGATCCGTGTACAAATCGCCTACTCCTTGAATATCCGCCACGAGACCTGAATCCAAGCAGAACGAGTTAAAGAGTGACGCTATTGAGATCAAGACCTTTTGGAGAGCCATAGATGAAATACAAAAAAATGTACTTACGGTTCCCTTGACTGGCATAGAACGAGTGAGCACTGAAAACTTGCGGTGTTACTCTGTGTAAATCCGGGTCGACAAAACCAGCGTTGGTATTGTGCTTTGTGAAGCCACATCCATAACTATCTTTCCCTGCAATGAAGCGCTCTACTGCGAACCACGGTTTCCCAGGTCGATTGACGAATTCTATAGCATATGCTCGGATGAAGAGAATCTTTGTCGGTGGATCGGCTTTGTTGAATTCGTCTGCCCAATGCTGCGCCTCATATTGCAGCATGATATCATTCCTAACGGCGGCTTTGGCCTCCTCCGAGGAATCAACTTGTCCATCTTTTTGGTATGCCTTAGCGACGTAGTTAAGGGCGTGGCTCCAACCGCATTTGTGGAATCTGTGGTTGGATGCCGACTTGGGTGGTGTTGCTCGTTTCTTCATTCGATAGCAAAACCTCATCGCTCCGTGCGTGAAAGGTTCCTTCTCCATCTTGACGATCGTTTCGTCTTGGCTCCAGGTTTGAGTACGTGGATTATAGAGATGACGAATAATACGTTCGGCGGGATACTGCTCAATGTGACAACGAGCCCAGGGGTCTTCGTCCCGAATAGCTCTCGAAGCCGCATCATGCAGTAGTTGAAGGATGTGTTGCTTCCGAGACTTCTCCATTTTTGGAGGAGAGACGACGCCGTCATTCGAAGTAGAGGTCATACTGTATCTTATCAATAGGGTAAGCTTCAGAGCTGCTAATCGGTTGGTTTTTGGTTGGTTTTCAGAGGCTACTCAACAGCAAGAGAACACGTCGACATGATGTGGTTTTTGGCGTCTGTTCATCGTTGAACTGAACGGATGGTGGAATTTCGAGTTTGAAATTGATTTAGCTCTGTCCTTAGTGTAGTAATGCTTTCTGAGACTTGTTTAAGTCTTGCAAATGACGTCAATTTGCTAACGTATCTTTCGGATCGTCTGCGATCTTCGTGGAAGCCTCGGAATGAAGGAGTGTTCGCTTGGTTTAGCTTGTTTGTTCAGGTCATATTAAGACGACAATGGTCTTGGTGCGCACAAGAGAAGTACCATCGTTGTATGCAAGTGTAAGGCTCATCAAGTTATTTTGCTGCTTAGCCATTCTCACCTCCTCGACAACAGTGACAGTCAGCGCAAAGGCAACCACAACGAAAATGAGTGCGACGACCTCCAACGAAGCCTGTGAATCAATGTATTATCGTACGTTAGGCAACACAGGACTTGTTTCCTCTGTCCTGGGCTTTGGCTTCTGGGCGACTTTCGGGGTAAAGGATGGTTTAAAGGAGAACGAAGGTATCGAACAGGCAAAAGCTATTATGACGGTCGCGAGAAAGGGCGGAGTCAATCTGTTTGATCATGCCGAGGCGTATGGAAATCCCAACGGAGAAGCGGAGCGGATCTTCGGTGAAGCATACCAGCAGTTGCTAAAGGAAGACCCCGAGCTATGGCGTCGGTCCGATCTTCTCATTACCACTAAGATCTTCTTCGGTGGAAACGGATACAATGAAAAGGGTCTCAGTAGAAAGCACGCAATCGAGGGTATCAATGCTTGCCTCAAGCGTCTGCAAATGGACTATGTTGACATTGTCTTCTGCCACAGGCCGGATGCGGATACTCCTACTGAGACCGTTGTACGAGCCTTTACGGACATTGTACGAAGCGGTAAGGCTATGTCGTGGGGAACATCTGAATGGAGCGCGCAGCAAATCACTGAAGCCTTTTGGATCGCGCGACAGGAGGGACTGGAGCCGCCGCAACTTGAGCAGCCACAGTATCACATGTTTCACCGCGAGCGATTCGAGAAGGAATACTACCCGATGTTTAAAAGCCCGTACAATATCGGTACGACCATTTGGAGTCCCCTTGCCAGTGGTTTCTTGACTGGGAAGTACAACGACGGAGTTCCTGAAAACTCAAGATTGACTCAAGAAGGCTATGGGTGGCTGGCTAACCTCTTGGATCAATGGAAGAACTCTGGAAAACTGGATAAAGTTCGAGAGCTTACTAAATATGCCGAGGAGAATCTTGGCTGTTCCATGGCGCAATTAGCTCTAGCTTGGTGTATTAAGAATCCAAATGTTTCCACTGTCCTTCTCGGAGCAACCAAAGTCGAACAGATTGAAGACAACTTGAAAGCCATTCCCATCGCTCATAAAATGACTGACAAGCATATGGCAGACATTGATAGTATTCTTGGAAACAAGCCCGATACATACTGGGGTATTGGGAAAAGAAAATTCCCGACGATTTGATGGGCGAAAGACGACTCCAGTGACGAATGTCTCTTTCTCGTATTGAACAAGAAGATAATGGATGGATAATTGGGCCCGGAGAGATCGAGTGAAGGGTTATTTTCCTAATTTACATAGCCATCGTTATGAATCCAAAGTTCTGCTCTCCCTAAAGGTCGTACAATAGGAAAGAAGGCGACTCTGCTGACTATTCTTCCTTTATTCAATCTTTGCCTTTAACACGCAATACACATTATGGAGAGTTAAAGGTATCTACTTTAGTGTGCCAATCACATTACCTCAAATCAGACTGCACATACAACCCCAGCGATGGTTAGGCTGTCGATTGCATCGTCACAGTAGTTCCGACTTGAAATCTTGGTGTTGATGTGTATTTTCTACTGACTTCGGTTCTCTCTGGAGATAATCCGGAGTGAAAGGCTGGTTCCTTGACGACAAAAGGTTTGAAACCAGAGGTGCTACCGCCGATAGGACACTTGCAGACGATCCAGCCTCACTGAATGAGCGATAGTTCCCCGATGCAACACTCCTTGTTCCTGAAAAGGACTGTGGCATACTCGAGTGAAAGTCACTTCCACTAGCAGACAGACTCAGATCGTCGTCTTCTGCACCGAATTGGCGTGGTGTCCGTGAGACGGACCGTCGGTGATCTTCGGACTCGTTTGGAACTGACGAATAAAGAGAAGGATCCATCGATGGTCGACGCTTCGCCGCGCCGAGTGGGAGAGTACCGTTCAATCTCCGAGAAAGGGCATTTTCATTGCTCTCATTAACAGCCTTTGTCAGGATCTCTCGCTGTTCTGTGGTCAAGAAATCATTCCGGAAACTCAACGTCAGCGGTCGCCCTCGGGCTTGGATCGACTTTCGGATACTGTCGAAGGTCCATCGACCTATTTCCACGGAGACCCCGTCAAACGCAACCAAGCGAGCTCCAAGCTTCGGCCGAGCATTTGACCCCGAATCATCAAAGCCATGAAAACCACAGACCAGGACAGCATCCACTGGTGAAGCAACTTGGCAAACCTCTTCGGGGTCGTTGTCCAGCTCGGATTTAATGGATGTCGTTATGGCAGCAATCCTCCTTAGCTCGGCGGCCGTCTTACTCGCTCCACGCTTAACATCGCCAAGATCGGCTGTCATTGCGTCCGTGAGCAAGCCTTTCGCTTGTGTGGAAGGAGGAGGTACCTTTTGAAACTGTAACCCAATCTTTCGGCTGTAAAATGTGAGGTGATAAATGTTATGCCCGTTGTCGTCAAAAGATGTTCGATCTGTCGTCACAGGGGAAGACCCAACCACGTCGGCAAGGGGGCATGCCAATTTGGATGTAGCCATGCCGTTCATGGTCACAGACTTGGATGATTCTGACTGAGAGGAGGCGGCGCACAGCTGGGGGTGCTCGGGCTCATCTTCTTCGTCAAGTTGTAGTAGTGGGTTGAGACGCTCTGGGGAGCTGTCGATACCATGTGCCGCTGCAGTATCAGAGTCGTTCGCTTCAACGTCCAAGGACGAAATCGACGGGGAATGGGATATTTCATCCTCTTCTACTGTGTCGGACTCTTCATCCGATGCGTCATCAAATAGAGAAGCAAGAGGTCGCGTCTGGAGCTCGGACGCAGTCCCTGAGCCCTCCAAGGGTTCTATTCTCTTGAGGCTCGATGATGAGGCTTCGGCTTCTATGTTTTTGAAATTATCCGTACGACGTTTGGGGCCGCCTGACGGAGACCCAAGAAGCTGCTCATGAAGCCGAATGCTGGACATAACATGTTCCTCGAGCTCGTTGATAAGTTTCTCCTCGTCGCTGCCTTGAACGGACATGGCGTCTTCAACAGGCTCTTGCCAGGGTCTTGAGTTGTTCTGTTCTGCTTCCATTCGGAGGTTCTTCACCTCTCGAACGAGTACGCGTTTCTCTCGTTTCTTCTGCTTTAATTGCTTGCGGACTGTACAATTTTCTTCCCAAAGTTTACACAAGTGCTTCTCCGCTTTAGCCATGCGTCGTTCAACCGTCTCTACCCGTTTGTTGGCCTCGTTCAAATCTTGGACTGCAGTTGCGGCTTCAACTGATGCGAGCTTTAAGTTTTCTCGGATCTGGTCACAGGTATTTGACAATGCGTTGAAATGGATACCCGGAACGTCCATAGTCTGAAAATCTTCGTCTTCCTCGGAGTCCAATAGAGACGTCTCATGAGGCGGGCTATCACATGGTGATTCTAGGTTGTCTTTCTTTGACCCGCCATCAGACTTTAAGCTACCCTGTTTCTCGGACTCATCTCTTCTATCGACGGTGGTGGATAATGCCAGAGCTTCGTCTATATCAACGGGTCGTTTCAAACGTCTTGTTAACAACCTGAGAGAGTCGTCCAACCTCTCGAATTCTTCTTTCCACCTTCTCGCATCTTCAAGTGCTCCATCCCGATCCTTCTCGACTAGCTTAAAGTTCTCTACCTGTTTCTCAAGCTCTGCTATTCTGCTCTTGTAGGCAGAGTTCTTTCTCATCACAGCACTCAGCTCAGCCTGGCAAAAGGACAGACGTTCCGTTTTCATAGCCTTCATCCAATCTTGACCCAATTCCTTCGATCTTGCCTCTAAAACAACATTGTAGTCACCCCAATGGACTGCAAAACGATAGCGACCATCTTGAAGCTCTCCAATGGGTTCAATCGACGAATTTTCCAAATCCAGGCAACCTCTGGGCGTTTGATCGTCTGGACTCAAAAAGTAGTAGAGATGAGTTCGAGCCTGTAGAACAAAGAACCTGCGCTTGAATTCTGGGATATTCTGTCCTAATTTTAGCAAGAAACCCGCTTGTGGTGCTTCCCTCGCGATATCACGAGCTTTAGGTGAGTCCATAGAATCATCGTTGCACGGCTGAACGTCCCGGGTAGTTTCGTCCCCACCTTTATCTAAAATCCTGCGAGTCTTCCCTTCCCCGGCGATTCCCGAAAAGAAGCGAAAAGGACGGGGAATCGAACGAGCATGGGTCTGATTGCTATACTTTTCGTTTTGTGCGAGCATTGGCGTCCCCGCAGACTCGAAGGAAACCAAGGAGACGTGTGGAGACGAGAAGGAAGCATTCGTGGTTGAATGAGAGTGGCGACCAGAATAACTCACCGTTGCTGATGCGTCTAGCACCAGCGGCGGCATACCCTGTCGTCCACGTTGTTGTGACGATGGTGTTGTGCTGGCATACGTCGAAGGAGGGAGCTGTCGTAGTGTCGGTGTATGTCCGTGTTGTTCATATTGCAGAGGCAACGCTGCCGACTGATAAGAAGTCGAAGAATGGTCCATGACCGTAAAGCCTCCTTAGCGAAGCACTAATATTGTTCAGTCAGAATCGGTAGGAATCAAGTTCCCTTCGTCGATTCTCTGCGATGAGTTAGTACGTCTTTAACAAAGGTACCACACAATCCCCAACTTGTCTACTATTCATCGACGGCTATTTTTCGCCCTATCAGAAGTGCTGCAGTTTTATCTATTTCTGGACCAGTAGATACTGCTACTTTTGGTGGTAAGGAAAACTATTGAGAGTTGTGGTCCATCTGACTCTTGTTCCTTGGCATGTTCAACGTTATGCTGCTGCATGGTCGTGTCGTGTCGCGTACTTCTTGTTAGCTAACCCCATCCCTCGTAAATTTTTAATGAAACATTTGAATCGCCCTGATTTCCGTTGCTCTTATTGTTATGTCGCAGTGCGCCGGCCTCGCCTTGCGCGGCAACCATAGCAGCGTGAGCCGTGAGCCATGAGCCAGAGCCATGATGACAGCAACACTACCGAGTAGTTGTGTCCTCCCTACTAGCTAGAGAGTCATACATACCGCCAGCAATAGCCTAACGAGTAGTAGATTACCAGGAAGTAGACCCTGCATTGAAAGTCGCAATGTCACTTCGACAAGGACGGAAAGGCTCCACGTCGTCGAGGAGCGGTAGCGTTACCGATGGCAACGGTAAACGAAAGAATCTGCCGCCGTCCCATCCAGCCGAACAGAGTTCAGAACATCGGCAATTCTTGATGAGATCCCTCGACCGAAATGATAAGGATCTTGCTGCTCTGATGGACTTGAATCGATCCCTGCATGCTGTAAAGAGTGCGATCGTCGAAACTTGCGGGGAACTTACTCTCTTGGATTTGGGAGAAGGAAAGATACGTTTGCGAACTGCGGTCCCAATGGAACAGCAAGACGATGACGGTGACTGTTTAGAGGGAGATAACTTGCCGCAGCAGGGACAAGATCTCTGTGTCGATTTTCTTCTGCGAATGAAGCTGCGACGCAAGCTCTTGAATCGATTGGCTCGTAGGCTGCACAGACTGTCGCATGCAATGGACGGAAACGACGTGACTCCTCCTGCACCCCCAAGATATGGTGATCTTCGTCTTCACATAGATCCCGAAGCTGTTAAGCAATGCGATGAGCAGTGGAAACGACAGCAGGAAGCTCTACTTATGATGGATCTGGAGAGAGAGAAGTCACTGTCCGGCATTACGTCGAAAGGTCAGAATTGGGACCACTCGGAGAATGAGGCTCATCGTCTCAAATACGTTAGTGACGACGATAAAAAAACAAAACCTGCACAACCTGCCGCAAACGAAGAAGACAATCAAAAGGAAAAACAAGAGAAAAAGTCGGACGGACCTGGATCCAATGTCAAGGATGACACTGTAAGGCCTGCGTCCACTACTGACGAAGAAAAAGACGCCGAGGAGAGTCGCAAGCCCGAACCTAATCCAGTGTCGTCGTCGGAAGCTGCTAATTTTTCAGCGGCACAGAGTGGGGCCGCCGCACCTCTCATTGATTATGAAGCGTTAAAGTCATATAACGACGCGTACCAAAGGCTGGTCGACAGGACGACAGGGAGTTGGACCTACAAGATTCTAGATCAAGATGTCGAAGAGGACTACGTGAAGATCAAATTCGGTGCTGGCATTGGCGCATCGCATCGCTCAATGAGTACAAAAGAGAAGGAGGCAGAGTTTAAACGTTGGCAGTCTGCACTACTTAGTCGCGTTCCTGAACAGCCGACATTTGATGAGTTGGGAATGGACAACAATGTGTTTCTTCTCGAGGAGCGCAGAAAGAAAGCTCTTAAGGACGAGGAAGAGCAAAAGAAGTTGGAAGACGGCAATAACGAGGGAAGTTGTGAAGTTTCGGGTGAACGGGCAGATGGGCAAAAGGATGATATGGATATTGACAAGGAAGAGACCAACGCGAATGAAGGCAAAGGGAAAAGCTCCGATAACGGGAGGCGGAAAGACGAAGACGACCCATCGAAAATGGACGGAACGAAGGGTTCAGCGAACGAGGAAACCAACGACACACTTGGTAAGCGAATGAAGCCTATTTCTCTTGCTGCCGTCCCCACTTTTTATGAGCAAGATCTTAAGCGGACAAAAATCGTACACTCCGAATTAATGGCTGCCTCCATGCACGATCGAGCTCGAAGCCGACTGCATGATGTAACAAGGGCATACAATGCAGGTATGGAATTAGTTCTTTTTGCCCGTGTAATGCGTCGATTCGTTTCGCTCTCACATATCTCCGTTTCCCTTATGTTCTTTAGCTCTTCGTACGTCTAACGAAGCCTCAGCATCTCGGGAACAGGCTGAGATGCGTGTTCATCACGTTAAGTTCCAACTACACCAGATGCAGGAATTGAAGCGCAGGTTTAGCAATGAGAAACAACACTGGTTGATGGGTTATCGCCAATTCAACCGCAGCAAATTGAAGCAAATGCTGCCGTCCTATAATGGCAAACAACCTGTTGGGACGCCTCTGACTCAACAGTATGGATCGCGACCTGACATTTTCTCGCAACAGGTCGGAGCATGCCTGGCGGACGTTGTTGATGCAGTGGACATGGTAGACCGCGGTATGTTGCACCTCCCGCGATATTCTGCCGTTCCCCCGACCGAGCCTCAAGTCGACATAGAGCGTTTAAAGCAATTGGTATCCCAGCTCGAGAGTGAACGAGAAAGTCGAATAAGATCACTAGTTGCGAGCGAAGAAGCCCGTAAGCATGCATGGAAGAAGATGTTGAAGACGAAAGCAGAGTTTGAGGTCCCTCATCAACAGCGACAAAGTTATGGGTCTCGAAAGGGAATGATGGTCAACCTGTCTAACTACCACACCATTCCTCTTCCAATACTCCGCCATAGCTACCAAGAACAGGTTCCAAACCAAATGATCGAGGCCAGGCCTTCACTTCCCAGCTATGTTCCAGCTCGAAGCCCAGTTCAACCCTCGAAACCAGCAAGTGAATCTAGGTATTCCGCAGCTCGTGTCAGGGAACGCATTTCAGAGGACGGGACTGTGGCCCCAGTATCAGAACCTAAGCAAACCAAAGATGGTTTGTATCTCCGGCCTGCCGGGAGGACGCGAAAGGGCATGGAATGGGATGCCGTAAGAGGTATTTGGGTCCCTCAAAGTGGAAGTAGCTAGAGAGAGATTGCTGTCCGTCAGATGTTTACTAACGCCGTAGATATAATTGAGTTATTTCGATTCCTCTTATGCAAAAGTCTATAGGCTCGGCGTCGGTTGCTGAGCTCGGCTCTTCGCCTCTACTTTCCTCGACAACTCCGCAACCATTTCCTTCGGAACTAATGGGTTCCGGTACAACCATTCGCCACCATCAACCACGAGAATATCCCCAGTAACGTATTTCGCAGAGCTCAGAAAGACAGCTGCGTGTCCAATCTCTAACGTCTTCCCCATCCTGCCCAAGGGAACTCCTTCCGTCACCATATCCGAAACGTCTCTGGCATCCAAACCAGGAGCAAGCTTAGTTGTACCAGGTGTGTCAGCGATGGGTCCAGGAGCAATACCTACTACTCGGATACCATCTGCGCCCCACTCCAAAGCTAAGCTCCTTGTCAAAGAATCTACTGCCGATTTGGCTGCGGATGCATGAGCCTGCCACCAAGTTGCTCCGTATTGGAGTGTTGCCGATATGTTGATAATCTTGCAATCAGGAAGATGACCTTGAGAGGAATACTTTGAAGTGCGACTATCATCATGAATATAATGAAATCACTTACCACTGAATCACGAGATTGACTGAGAAGTCTATGGGATGCGCGACACATATTAAACGTTCCCTGCGCGTCAATCGCCATAACGGTGGCAAAACCTCTCGGAGACAGATCCTTTGCTTGCGCGAGAAAGTTTCCTGCTGCCCCGTTCACGAGAATGTCCAGCTTCCCGAACGTCTCTTCAACAAAGTCCACGGCCGCCTGACACTGGTCTGGATTTCGGACATCACAGACCTTGAAACGCACGTCGGCACCAGTATCCTGGGACAAAATTGCCGCTGCACGTTCAAGAAAGGAGGCTCGCCGCCCACATATCACAGCACCTCGAGCACCGTGTTGAAGCAGCTGACGAGTAACCTCGAAACAAATTCCCGACCCTCCTCCGGTAACAAGAGCCACCGTTCCTTCCAGGCAGTCGTTTCGAAAAGGGGACCTTGGATCGTCAGTGTTAGCAGACGGCATGCTGCTCAGTAAGAGAATCTGTTAGGATTAATACAAGAGAAGAAGATCGGCGGAGAACTTATTATTAGCAGCCGCCAGCGCGAGTAGCAAAACCGAGAGGCAGGACTCGTCAGTCATGAGTAACTTTTTTAATTTCCGTGACGACGAAATTACCTCCAATGTCTTTTACTGTATCTCAAAAAGTACTAAAAATAAAGA
>Ga0222719_10003490_pt1 | contig 13966 bp, 14 predicted proteins | sample C33_34DmetaG_FD_165039 | JGI IMG/M metagenome (GOLD analysis project Ga0222719, IMG submission 165039) | Estuarine water microbial communities from San Francisco Bay, California, United States - C33_34D | ecosystem: Environmental > Aquatic > Marine > Unclassified | place: USA: California...
ACCATTTTATCTTAATTTTTCAATATCACAATTGACTTAGGCTTTAGTTACCGAACGCGACACCAGCCATACCATTCTTGATACGAAGAATGTTATAGTTGACCGCATAGACACGGTGAAGCTGGTTGCCACCAGTGGGGTTGTTGAGTACGAGCTTCGCGTTATCGATGCGGGAGAAGTTTAGGGAGCCAGTGGGCTGCATTTTGCTCATGGTGAGACAGAAAGGCCAAGAGTAGGTGGGAAGATCATCGAGGACGTTATCGGGAAGATCGGTACAGTGCATCTCTGGTACAACATCGTGGTGATAGACGTTAGAGGTGTTCTCAAAGAGAGCTGTACCGTTAATGTAGAGAGACGACGTACTAAAGTTGTATTCATCCGCCCAGTTACTACCAGACGCCTCACCGGAGACGAGGTGAAGCGACTTGACGGGGTGATTAAAGTAGCTGAGATCAATGTCGGTATCAGTATTGGAAGCGAGTTGATGTTGAGTCTGAGTGATGAGAAGTTCGTGCTCAGTATCGGTGAAATACTGGCGCTCATCGGTGTCAAGGTAAATGTAGTTACCATAGACCTTGGGTGTGCTATTAGGGGTGAAACCATCACGGCACTTGACACGAATCTCGACATCATGATACTGAAGTGAAACCAATGGTAGTACCTTGGTCCAATCTTCACCAAAGAAGAAGGGAATCATATAGTGATTACCAGTGTGGTTCTCCTTACGGGCGTTAGTAGTCACAGCGAAAGAAGCTTTAGCAGCCGAGTCGCGCATGAGTGGGTTGTGAACACCTTGAATGTAGAGAGAATCGAGCTCGGACACCTTCTGGCCACCGATCCAAAGAGAAAATACAGTTGGGTTGGATGCGTTGTTAGAAAAAAGACCATCCGAGTTTAGCTGAACCTCGGCGATGCCATCAGCCTCGATCCAGATGTAACTCATGAGATCACCCTTGGAGCGAATTGGAATGGTGACTTCATTAGAATCACCGAAGGTTCCGATGTAATCCATGCGCTCAGGCTTCATGGCGAAGTTGGTATAGCGCTTGTAGTTCTGACGAAAAAAGCTGACCTGAGGGGAGCCAGTGATGTAGACATCCTGAGCACCGACTGACACGAGCTCAATTAAAGCAGCAGACATTTATTAATAAATGATATTAAAATTTTAGCTCAATATAAACATATGGTAGTCTTTCAAGCTTTGACTTGGGAGGCGAGGGATGTCGATGATGAACACTTGATCAGCATTTTGGGAAAGACGGAGGATGGAAAGTCTGTATGTGTCACAACAGTTTTCGAACCCTATTTTTTTGTAAAGTTGCCGAGGGGGACGACCGATCAAGATGTCCGTATACTTTACAATGACCTGAACAAACTTCGACCAGATCATGTGACGAGTTATAGTATCACACGAAAGAAGGATGTTTGGGGTTTTCAAAATAATGAGATGTTTGCATTCATGCGTCTCAATTTCAAAAGCCTCGTCGATCGTAGAAAGGTAAATTCCATTTTCGGATACAACCGTGACTTCCGAAAGTATCATGTATATGAAGCTAATCTCGACCCTGTCCTGAGATTAATGCATCGCACGGGTATTCAGTCGACGGGATGGCTTGATACTGGTAGTGAATGTGTTCGTTCTCATCTTGCAAAGGTTGATATAGATTTATGGTGCAATGAATGGAAAACACTGAAACCCGTGGAGAGAGATGATATTGCTCCGTTTGTTGTAGCCTCCGTTGATATTGAATGTAACAGTTCAACTGGAAAATTTCCAGATGCTGATGTCCCAGGTGATTCATGTTTTCAAATTGCTTTATCACTTTGTAGATTTGGAAATGACGAACCGTACGAGAAGACGTGTCTTTGTTATAAAAAAACAGATGGCCCTGATGTCGTGAGTTTCGAAACCGAAAGGGAAATGCTTGAGGCATTTCAAAAATATATTCAAGAGAAAGATGTTGACATTATTACAGGTTGGAATATTTTCGGATTTGATCTCGAGTATATCTTCAAAAGGGCTCATTTGACTGACTGTCATGAAGAATTTTTCAACCTTGGAAAACTCCACGACCCACCAAGTGATTTGTTACTGAAAAAATTAAGTTCAAGTGCTCTCGGTGACAACTTTCTGAAACTTCTTCCTATGACTGGGCGTTTCATTTTTGATATGTTTCATGAAGTGAAGAAGGGCTACAAACTCGATTCGTACAAGCTCAATGAAGTTTCAAAGTTGTATCTGGGTGATCAAAAAATTGACATGCCCGCAAAAGAGATGTTTGCTCGGTACAAAGAGGGTGATCCAAGAAAGTTGGGCGAAGTTGCAGAATATTGTATCAAGGATACTCTTCTTCCTCATAAACTTTTGAAGAAGCTCTGTACTCTTCTCAATCTTATTGAGATGGCTAAAGCTACGTGGGTGCCATTATGTTTTTTAGTTGAGCGTGGGCAGCAAATCAAGGTGTTTAGTCAGCTTACAAAAAAGGCACGCGAGCTTGGATATATGGTTCCAACTATTAAGTACGGCTCTCTCCCAGAAGAACATTACGAAGGTGCGACTGTTCTCGATGCACAAAAGGGGGCATATTATACACCGATTACAGCCCTAGATTTTGAAGCACTATATCCATCAATCATGATGGCACACAATCTATGTTACTCTACACTCGTTATGGATGAGTATCGGTACGGTAATGTTCCTGGTATAAACTATGAATCATTCAAAATTGGCGACAAAATATATAAATTTGCGCAAGGTGTACCCAGTCTTTTACCCGCAATTCTTCTTGAACTCAAACAATTTCGTAAAAAAGCTAAAAAGGATATGGCCGCTGCGACGGGATCGATGAAAGAGGTATACAATGGTAAGCAATTGGCTTACAAAGTTTCGATGAACTCTGTGTATGGGTTCACAGGCGCTGGGAAAGGTATTTTGCCATGTGTACCAATCGCATCTACGACAACATGTCGGGGTCGGGGTATGATTGAAGAGACAAAGACATATGTAGAGGCGAACTTTCCAGGTGCAAAGGTGCGGTATGGTGACACGGATTCTGTGATGGTTGAGTTTGATGTTGGGGGACGAACAGGTGAAGAAGCTGTCAAGTACAGCTGGGAAGTGGGTGAACGAGCGGCTGAGGAATGTAGCGCCTTATTCAAAAAGCCAAACAACTTGGAATTGGAAAAGGTGTACTGGCCATACTTTCTCTATTCAAAAAAGAGATACGCCGCTAAGTTATGGACCAAGGGTAAGGATGACCAGATGCATATGGACTATATAGACATCAAAGGACTCCAGGTTGTTCGCAGAGACAATACACCTCATGTGAGAGAGGTGTGTAAAGAACTTCTCGATGTCGTTCTGAATGCACCCGACACTGGTCCGCCTATGGAATTGGCTAAAGAAAGGGCGATTGAACTCCTCTCGGGAGACGTCCCGAATGATAAGTTGGTACTAAGTCAGTCTCTCTCGGACACGTACAAAGTGAGTGGTGAATCTGTATCCGTCACTGGACACCGAATCGGTGAAATTAACCAGGCACATGTACAAGTTGTTCATAAGATGCGACAGCGCAAACCGGGGTCGGAACCACAATCGGGTGACCGTGTGCCGTACCTTCTCACGAATACGGGCGATCCAAAGGCCAAAGCGTTTGAAAAGTCTGAGGATCCCAAATACGTCGAAGATAATGATGTCCCGGTTGATTATCTGTATTATTTCGAAAATAAGTTTTTGAATCCGGTATGCGATCTCCTCGACCCCTTATTTGAAAACCCTAAACAAGAGATATTTGGGGAGATTCTGGAACAACACAAACCCAAGAAGAAAAAGACTGGTCCCGCTCTGAGTGGGATGAAGAAGGAACAACTCATAGAAGAGTGTAAGCGTTTGGGTCTCGATGATTCCGGGAAGGTCGCAGATCTCAAGGAAAGGATTAAAGCATCCACGAGAAGTGAATCGATCGAAGACTTATTTAAAAACTACGAACAAAGTAGTAATAAGACATGAGTCTATATGACAAGATTATTGAACTATTCGAGGAGGAGGTTAATCAACGTATTGTTTCTATCATGAACGAATACGTCACCATCATTTCCAAGAAGCATGGGATTTCTCTGGATTTACTTCTAAAGGATATTCCTGAGATATTCTCAGGAACGATCTGCAAAGGTACGAAGAATGATGGGCGGAGGTGTACATTTAGGGGAACAAATAATGGGTACTGTAGACATCACGCAGCTCAATATAATCGCTTAGAACATGTACATATCACGAGGAACGTTACACATACACATGGTCCCGAAAAAATGTTTGTCGATGGTTGTCCGGGATGTTCTATTTCAAAAGAGCTTATAGATTTGAATACTATGATTGGTAATGAGCAAATCTGATATCCTACTAACATCCATAAATAATTTTTACAACGAAGAGGAAAACAGAAACAAATTGAAGAATATTCTAGATAAGTCGAGTGGTATTTCACTACGAAATCTTGAATGGTTCATCACAAACTATTCTAAAAAAAATCATACATCGTTTAAAACTCAAGATGGAAAACTTTTCACAGTTCACTGTGCATATAAATCGAGTCTTGATGGGTACAGTAAAAAGCTTTTTGATCCATTCTGTCGCTCTGAAAAGTTTGCATATATAGTCCCCGGAACATCTCATGAAATTCATACGACTTTGGCACAGTTGAATTTCATCAAATGGTGTATCAAGAACAACATCATCGATTACATTAGCACTAACAAATCTTCACTATTTAGTAAGCAATAGACATAAATCCTCCATCAAATACAAATGTCTGATATCCAGTGTAGTACATGTTCAGAGAGTATGTTTTAGCCGAAACATCCACTTCTGTCGTGTCTAGTTTTACTTCTATGTTCGTTTTATCTGACTGTATCTGACTAAAATCCAAGTTCCCCGATGGTTCCACATTGATCGGATTCATCGAGAAACTATATGTATAGATATTTCGGATAGGTCTCGCCAAACGAGTACGATACGGAATGAGATATTTGTAATATTCGTGATTAGTTTTTGTAATATTTGGTAGACGGTTTCCACTGATGTAAAAACTGGCCGATTCCATGATGGGATCGAAAAATGTCGTTTGATCGTCGAAGCTCACATTAGATGAAAAATTAAAACGATTTTGGTATAACCTCTGTTCATTTACATCCGACGAACCAATCGCATCACCTTCATTTTCAAAATCTGTATTTCTCAAAAACCAATGAATACATTTTACAGGAATATCAGGTACGAGATTATTCACAATTGTGTCAATACCAAGATCACTTACCGTAGTTGGATGTTTTTTTACGATATCTGTGATTAGAGTTTGTCTTTCACTGGACAAATAGTTTCTTTCTTCGGGACTGACGGTAATCTCTTCGGTCACGATATTGAACGACTGAAGACTCAGTGTACCAGTGAAATTTGTAAAAAATGTCTGTTGATGAAATTCCAATTCAAACTCAATTTTTTGGCGATGAATAGCGCACACAGGGAAGTAAGGTCTGTTTGGTTTGTTTGAAGAATATTCATCACTCGCATACTTTCTCGAAAAAAAGAAGTGCAATGGGATGACGAGATTTGAACTTGAACGCGCATATTCTTCCTCTCTACTCGATTCATCCAGACCCAAATTTCTATTGACAAGAAATCTATTCGCTACTTTTTCAGAAATTTCGAGGTACAAGTCATCATATATAATTCCCCAATCATCGTGAATCTTTTCAACTTCGAGGCCATCTACAAACATCGTGATGCTCTTGAGAATGTGCCTACCGAGTTGATCAGCATAGTTGCCGTTTGCTATTCCAGGCATTGTTATACTAAGATACATGTTACTCAACAAATCACCCATATTTGTGGGATTAAATTGAACCTTTACAGTTTGTCCAAATGGCCATCCAGCAATAGTCCCATTATTCACTACATTTCGACTTCTGTGATATTTTCTAAATTCGGAATGTCTCTTTGTTTTATAATTAAAAAATGATTCTTCTGGGTCTTTGGAAAGGAGGTGTGTATCCTGCTTTCCAATAGCTTTAAGGGAAATTTTAGCAGCCTCACCCATATCTATTAACTGCTCACATATTTTTAATATCATTCTTCCACATCGTGATGTGACTCGTCTTCATCATTCGCTCGAGATCAATTTCAGCCTGTCGTGCCTCATCTGTGAGTGCCTTGACGCGTTCCTCTGTGTATTCCACCGTCTTCGTGTTTAGGAGGTAGTCCAAGTTTCCATCAATCTTAGGAAAGATGGAGGACATCTCCGCCTCTAATTCCACCTTTTTCCTCTTGAACACCACCAACTTTCCTTCGATCACCATGGAAACAAACTTGGATTTGTGACCACACATCGCAGCCCTCTTTTCAAGGACATCGATGAGGTGCGCCTTTCGTTTCTTGTAGTGGTCGAGACGAAGTTCCACAAAATCTTTCAAGATTTCCTCGGGACTCGCGTACTTGTGAATACCCTTTGTGGGGTGAAAGAGATGCATATTTGAGACACGGAACGTCTTTCTCAACTTGAGATCCTTGAGTAGATCCTTACCCGTATACTCCATGATTTCAAAGTGTACATCTTCGGTGGTTGAATTGTTGACGTACCCCCCGATCAACTTCTTTTCTACGAGACCATCCAGGTATTCCTTATAATCCTGGGTCCATCGACCTGGGGGAAGTTCTGTGACCACTATATTCATTCCTGACCAGTTCCAAACACCTTCCATCATCCATGTATCCTCCTCCTTATGGACAACTCCTTTGAAACCCCTGAACCAGGGTCGCATAGTAACGATTTCATCGCCATTCAAAATCCGCTTAATATTTTCCTTGATGTCAACTGGATTGAATGGAGGCACATAGCAACTGAATCCCGTACCAATACCCTCTGTACCATTCACTAGGACCATAGGGAGGGTTGGCATGTAGAAGTCGGGTTCAATTGAGCGACCATCGTCATCCAGGTAATTTAGAACAGCGTCGTCCCTGGGATCAAAGATCTTTCGCGCATCCTTGGTCAGCTTCGTGAAGATGTACCTCGTCTGAGAGGCATCCTTACCTCCCATAAGACGAGTACCAAATTGACCACATGGTTCGAGAAGGTTGATATTGTTAGACCCAGTGTAATCATTCGCCAACTTTACGATCGTATCCGCTAGGGAAACTTCACCGTGATGGTAAGCACTCTTCTCAGCTACAAATGCCGCCAGCTGTGCAACTTTCATCTCATCCTTGAGATTCTTCTTGAAACAGGAGAACATCACCTTGCGCTGAGAGGGTTTGAGACCATCGGCCATGTGAGCGATGGACCGCTTGAGATCTGCGAGACTGAAATTTACCAAGTCCTTGTGTACAAAGTCTGTGATGTCCAATTGTTTCACACTTCCATATGGAACTTCAAGTTGATCAGCATCTTTCGCGGTGTTCTCCAAAAGCCAAGACTTTCTGGCATCAGCCTTCTTTTTGTCAAAGGCGAGAACAATTGAATCATTTGTCATCGTATCCATATCGAACTTTACAGTCAAGTCTTGTATCTTCTTGAAATACTCTCGAGCTTCAGCACTCGTGGAAGTACCGAGACCCTTGTAGTACTTAATCTTCCAACCTTGTTTCCCATCACCATACCAGGTACGGAATGCAGAGTCTGTGTAGAAGGACTTGGTTTGTGAAGCCTTCGTAGCTTTGATGATTGGTGTGACCATAGACACCACAAATCCAAGTTTCAAAAGACTGGGCCAAAAATAGTGAATCATATTAAGAATGAGACCCTTGATATGACTGCCATCATTATCAGCATCCGTCATGATCATTAGGCGTCCGTAGCGAAGCTCGGATACATTTTTGTAGTCCTTACCCTGTTGGAGTCCCAAAATCTTCTTGAGATCATTGAACTCCTGGTTTGAGGTAAGTTGTGCAACGGAGACATCTCGGACATTCTTACACTTACCACGGAGCGGGAAAACGCCGTAGTGGTCACGACCGACCACTGAGAGACCGGCGACTGCGAGGGTCTTCGCTGAGTCACCCTCCGTCACGATGAGGGTACAGTCCTTTGAGTGCACAGTACCAGCCTTGTTCGCATCATCCAGTTTGGGAATACCGGTAATCTTGGATTTACGCGCCCCACCATCAGACTTTGCGAGTTCCTTCATCTCCTTAAACTTCGAGAGTGCCAAGAGTTCCTCAGCGATTCCAGTCTTGAGTACATTCTTGATGAATGTCTTGGGCATTTCAAACTTACTTCCAAAACTTTGAGCTTTTGAGGTACACTCAGACTTCACTTGACTGGAAAATGTTGGATTCTCGAGGGTTGCCTTGACAAAAATGTTGAAGGCATTCTTCACCTGTTGAGGTCTCAACTTAATCTTTTTTGCCATTTCATCGATTACAGCGTTCGCGATAAGATTTGCGACATGATCGACGTGCGTACCACCCTTATTGGTACAGAGTCCATTTACAAATGAAACTTGTTCCATACCATTCTCAGCGGGTCCGATGCACACCGACCAACGATCGGTATTCGCCGAGTAGACTTCTTCAACACCCCCATGCATCTTGGCATACGCCTCAAATGTTTGTTTGGTGAGAATATCACCGTTTAACTTCACCTTACAGTTTTGGGTAGTACAGATGTTCGCGTCCCAAACCCTCTTTTGGAAAATATTGTAGATTGTGTCGTCCATTTTGGACATCCCGAAACGTTTCCATTCAGGGGTAAAGGTGATGGCGACAGATGACGTAGCACCTGAATGTTTTTTGATTTTTGGGGGGTCGCAGACAGTCATATTCTTTGACCAGGATTGGGTGTAGGTCTGTTTCGTCTCATGGTCTTTGATGACAATGGAAAAGTCGGTTGAGTAAATATTCGCCAACTTGGCACCGTACCCGTTACGACCTCCAACAATCCTTTTTTGAGAGTCATCATAGTTGGTACTTGTGAGGAGATGTCCAAAGACAAGTTCGGGGTTCCAGAGACCCTCCTTCTCATGCATACAAACACTGATTCCACCGAGAGGTCCATTGTTCTCGATGGTCACAGAACCTGATTCCTTATCTATGCTGACAGAGATGGAGTTGACCAGTTTGGGATGGAGGGAGTTGCGATCGATTGCGTTGACCAAGATTTCATCAAATATTTTCAAGAGGGCTGGGGAGTACTTGAGGTTCTTCTTGGTGAATTTATCACCATCGAGGATCCAGTAGGGTTCTGTACCCTGCTCGACAGGACCTACGTAGGAGTCAGGTCTCTTGAGAACATGTTCGATATGTGTGAGCTTTTGTACACTCTCCATACTTTCTTATTTTTATTACAACTCAAATCTCTAACTTAGGAACCAAATTTCTTTTTAACAGATTCAAGAAGTTTCAAAGCAGATAATATAAGTAGTATCTTCTTGGTGATTGGGATCTGTATTTCAGTTGGATGTGGTATAGAAGGTCTCCGCATTTTTTTATGTATTCGTCGTAAAGCATCACATGTCTCAAGATATTTACCCTCTGGCATCTGGTCCCTCACCTCGTCGATAGTGTTCATCACTATGAATAGATCTTTATCTACTGCCATAACTTAGTGTGATAATTTTTCTTTAGATACCTTAAGAGATGTACTTGTATCTCATTGTGGCCATTATCATTCTCATGATGATGATGCAAAATCGTTCGAGGGGTATGAAGCAGTGCATAGAAAAGTTGGTGAAGCAGTCGGCTAAATATGCCATCATGGCTCAACAGGATTCCTCCCCAGTTATGTCGGTGCGTCATGGGAACTATGCCGCGGCTTATGTCCACGCTCTCAAAGACATCGCGAACGAAACACAAATTCACAATTCCAGTGGTATAGATGTCAAGAAGTTCGTGGAACATATATTCAATGTTCAGGATATGACGACGAAAAAAACGGTCGACCAATTCCCAGATTTTGCTGGTCAATCTGATATATATCTTTCAGAAATTGCAGGAAATGCCTAAGTGGGGTCACTTAATCTTAAAAAATAAGAAATAAAAATGGAAATCATTCGTGATGAAATGTGGCAGCGTTGCCTCGCTGATGCGGCTAAGATGTACCGAGTCAGCGAACCAAATGAACCATGTTTCAAACTCGCAAATGCGACTTGGATCATGAAGAAAAAGTATCAGGAACATTTCAAGAAGAAAGAAGAACGAAAAACGATCGTGATTGATAAACCACCAGAAGTGGTAAATAATCAGAGGACAGGAAAAAAAATATGCTGCGCGACGACGATGAGTGGCAAACCCTGTGCATTTAGAGCTACGTGTGGGGAGTACTGTAAAAAACACAGTGTAAAGAATGCACAATTGGGAACCAAAGTAGATGTGAGCAGAATTAAAATCACCGACTAATAGAAACGTGATGTTAGACCAGGAGAGTCTTAGACCTGTAATAATAGCGATGGCACTTTACATCACTATCAGCACCCTCGTACCTCGCATAGCCACAAAACCATCTGGTATCCAAGTTCTTGATGATCTCGTGATGACTATCATCACGCAGAGGGACTCAATGATGAGTGGCACCATTCTCATCGGACTTATCGTTTTCGCCACCAATTACATTCAAGATGAACTCCTCTAGAATATTTTCTCGACTTACTATTTTTTTTGTGTGTTCGTGTTCCATGTGACGAACACGGTTGTCATACGCATGTCTCATAAACTCCAAGAGTTGGTCAAAGTTCGGATTACCCCAAACCATACCCTTTTTGAAGAGAAAATCATCCCTCTCCAACTCTTGAAGTTCACAATCAATCGTATATGGCGTCTTTACGTATTCAGGTGCACCACCATAGTTCGTAATAATGACAGGTTTATCTCGAAGTGCCGCTTCAACTGCACCCATACCAATACCCTCAGAATGTGAAAAACTTACATAACAGTCACAACGATTATGAAGATTATCCATTTCTTCATTTGATAGGAGGTCGTTAATTACTTCAACACGTGGAAACTGAATTTGAATCGGTTGGTTGCATGTAGCTTTCACGACGAGACGTGTGTTTGGTTCATTCAGACGAACGAATGCTTGTAATACATCTCTAAATTTCTTACGAGAATCTGCAATGTTGCCAATATGGTAAAATGTATATGGTTTTTCTTTTGGTGTGGGAATGTGTGCGTGTATCACGTAGAATTCATTGTCAGGAAATTGCCTTGAAAAAACCTTCTTACAGAATTCACTTGGTACGGCGACTTTTTTGAATTCTTTCATGATAAGACCATAATCTTCGTGTACAGTTTCCGTTTCACAAATGGTCATACACACAAGATTTTTTACTCGAGTTCTGACATACTTCAAATATTCCATGTGAGGACTAACTGGCAGCATATAAATCAGGCCACGTTCACATTCAGGAAGCTTACTCCCAAAAACGTAATAGTTAGAATTTGGGTCAAATAATTTCACATATTTTACCGCTTGATTTCCAATTCCACTATTAAGTGCAGGACCGATCACGATCATTTGATATAAAGATAATCTCTCTTTTATATATATAGTACAATGGAATCTCTACGCAAAGAAGTCGAAGATGAACTCAAGCGCACCCGTCTCGATAAGACTCGTCTTTACAATCTCATTCTCAAGCTGATTGATAATGCTGGCACTGGTGGTGGTGGTGCCGGTCCCGCTGGCCCCCCTGGTCCTCCCGGTCCCCCCGGTCCCCCCGGTCCCCCGGGTCCCGCTGGTGAGGTCGCTCCCAAGGCTGCTGCTCCCAAGGAGGTCGCTCCCAAGGCTGCTGCTCCCAAGGCTGCTGCTCCCAAGACTGTCGCGACGCCTAAGAAGGTTCCTGTGAAGAAGAAGGTTGTCGTTTCGGCCTAAATATATATAAAGTTCTGAGACACGTTATAAATACATGTTGGCTATTGCACCGCTTCGTATTTACAACACCGCAGACAAGGACCCAATGAAGAAGCGGGTCAACCCTCGAAAACACAGGTACGTGATTAACACACCAGACGTAGACGAACTTCACCACCTTCGGGAACAGATTGCAAAGTATAAGCGTGGTCATGCTAAGCTCAAGCGACTCGCAAGGTGGAATCTACGATCCACAAAGTCTTCACTCAGAGATGTGCAAGAGACCCTCGAAACGTTGGAAGACCTCTATGGAGACTTGGATTTCGACGATGAGGAATCCCCATAAATCTCAAGAATATCCCGCACGATTAGGCTTCTCTCGATGTCTGCAAAATCAAATGTTATACACTCAATACGTTTGTGATTCTTACCTTCTAAACGCGACCAAATATCTTTTAGACCATTATCCTCATACTTCCTGTCATGTTGTTTAGGATCACCTGTGATGATCATTTTACAACCTTCACCTACACGTGTCAACAACATCTTCATTTGATTTGGTGTTGAATTCTGCATTTCATCGGCAATCACAACAGCATTTTTAAATGTTCTCCCTCTCATATACGCTAAAGGACATATCTCTATGATTTTTTCCTTCATCATATATTGAATATCATTTTGACTGTAAAATTCTCCAAACACATCCATGATAGGTCTCGTCCATGGATCCATTTTTTCTTCTAAAGTTCCTGGAAGGTATCCGATGTCTTCTTCTACTGATACAACGGGTCGGGTTAGAACTATCTTTTTGAAGGTTTTGTCAGCGTATCCAGCTATGGCGGCGTAACATGCTAGCATGGTCTTACCCGTTCCTGCTGGACCTATGGCAAATACCATCGGTTTACTAATACTATACAGAGCTCTATTATAATTCTTTTGATTTTCACTTTTTGGTGTTACAGTTGGATGTTCGATTCCGTCCATATCCCCCTCGAAATAGTAGTCAGATTCATCGTATGACGATGAGAGTGAAAATTTGCGACCCTTTTTACCTCCCATACTTTTTACGCAGAACTTTTATTAACCCACCAAATAAATCCACCCAATAATGATGCTATAATGGCAACCAAAATACCAAATGAAAATTTTTTAGGGTTTTGTTCTGGAGGTTTATCAGGAAGTTTTTGGACATTTTGATTGAGTGTATCAATTTTTTTCAAAAGTTTTTCAAGTGCTTGAAGAATTTGAAGTTCACGATCTTTTGGTTTTTCTTTTACGTTCACAGTTGTAATCTCCAGGATCATGTACCACTTTGCATCAGGTTGGAGTGGAAGATAATCTCCATCATCTTGTTGTTCATATATTTCAAAATTTAATTTTTTTATTGAAATTGGATTAAAAAAATTTGTCTGTCGATTAAAACTTTTCCATTGTTTATCACGAAGAATAATCCCATCACTCCCAGTGAAATGGCGCTCTAGGGGAACACGAGCTAATATTTGTCCATGTCTTTCATCAAGGATTTGTGCAACCTTTGGTATATCAGGACATACAATATCCACATATTTTGCGATGTCGGTATTCAGATTGGAACTATTTTCACCAACTTGAGTCACGTAGAAGTCAACCATTTTAATACCCATTACTCTACCCATGTCCTCAACATGTGTATTAGATTCAAGAGTGAGATCAAGTGAAAAAGTATTATTCGTTCCATTTACAAACGTCGAATCTAAAATAACATATTGAACTTTTTTTGGTATATCGTCCAAGGACATTCTAATATATTTCACGAAAAAAAAAGTTGACATAATATAATTATGGATACGACCACGATTATTCTCATTGTTCTTTTAATCGTGATGGCCGCGGGTGTTGCCTTTTGGTACATAAACAACCAGGCCACTAACTTAGCTGAGGCCGAGGCCGAGGCTGATGCTGCAAGGCTTGCGGCGGCTACGGCGGCTGAGCTGGCTGCGGCTGCGGATGCGGATGCGGCTGAGCTGGCTGCGGCTGCGGATGCGGAAACACCAGCAGGTGGTGGCACCCACTCCCTCGCTGGCGATAAATTTATTGTTGTCAAAGGTACTAAAACTGGTGTGATCACCCCTAAAACGGACGGCAAA
>Ga0222719_10003493_pt1 | contig 13964 bp, 9 predicted proteins | sample C33_34DmetaG_FD_165039 | JGI IMG/M metagenome (GOLD analysis project Ga0222719, IMG submission 165039) | Estuarine water microbial communities from San Francisco Bay, California, United States - C33_34D | ecosystem: Environmental > Aquatic > Marine > Unclassified | place: USA: California...
AGATATTGATAAAACAAATCCTATTACATTGTTTTCAAAATTATGACAGTGATTGCGACATAATTATTTATACAGAAATATATTAAATTTTTTGATGATTTAAAAAGTTAAATACTTAACTTGCTAAATCAATAATATCTAATCTTAAAGAATTATTATTATAGGAAATTTTTATATAGGTATCTTGTGGTAAGTCCCCAATTCCATTTGCAATAAATAATTTATTATCTACTTTTTCACAAAAAGTCTTCTTTCCAGTAACTCCGTAATCACCTGAAATAATGATAATTTTTTTATCTTCATAATCCAACCAGTGTAGAGAATCCTCTTTTAAATCATTTTCCAGCAAATTCATTCCATTGGGGGTTATTGGTTTACTTACTTCTTTTGCCCAAAAGATTTGGTGTGAAAATAAAAAAATAATTTCATTTTCAGTATTTTTAATATGATTGTTTATATTATTTTTAGCAACTTTACCAGGCTCCCAATCTGGCGTAGAGAAATTTGCAGCAATTAGTGAGAAATTCTCAAATTCTTCAATGTATAAATCTTTCTCAAATATTTCTATAAAATTATCATTAGTCTGCAACTTGTCTTTGTTTTGTTTTAAATCGCCAATGTCATGATTCCCAACCGCAATAAGGTATTCTTTGAAACTACTCTCAATTTGATTTTTAACTTCTTCCAATGATTTAATTGAATTATTTAAAACTATATCTCCAGTTAATACAAGTATCTGTTCTTCTTCAATATCATTAAAAAGATTTTGAACTTTATTTGATAGTCCATTTAGATTCGTGGATTGGGAACCATAGGCATGCCCAATAACAAAAATTGATTTGTTTCCTTCAGATAAGTTATCGCCTTCAAAAGAAAACGAATTCATACAATTAACTGTTTGAGAGTTGGTATAAAATCCAGAGTTGATAAATACAGTATAAATACTTAGTATCATAACTAAAATAATAAGAGCTAGTTTCCTAATGTCTTTGATAAGAAATAGAACTGTAAACAGAATTGAATAAATCGCCGAGAAAAGAATTAATTCCAACCTAGAAACAAAACTAATTTGAAATGTAAAAAAAATTGTAGAACTGACTAATAATTTCTTAAAAAAAATGACCACAAATAATTTCAGGTAACTACTGCTAAGTTCTTTAATATTACTTTTTAAATATTTAAGTATAAAAAATAAAGAAAAAGTATAAAAAATAAAAATAGTTGTTGAGGAAAAATTTAGAAAAGTATAGTTAAACCTTGAAAATTTTAAGTCAATATTATTTGACCATATACCGATTTTGCTAAATTCATACAATGTAATAAAAGAGATAAAAAGAGAATTTAGTATATTTTCTTTAGACCAAAGCTTATTTGTCATAATAGAGTTTTTTGATTGCATTTTCATATTTCGAGAATTTGACGGGGTTTCCAAAGAAATATTTTTCAATATCCGGATTACTATAACTTAATAACTTAATTTCAATAATTATTGATCTTTCACTATGTTTCTCTAGCTTTTGAGAGTCCATGTAAGTTATATTTCTATCTACTGTAAGTCGAGAATTACCAAATTTAAAATATTCTCTTTCATATTCAATAATTGCTTTAGCATAAAAATTTATAGATTTATAAGCTACTGTATTAGGAAATTTTTTTATGTTCTTCAATTCTTCTACAGTTTTAAATTTTCCAGTACTATTATTTTTTTTTACTTCAAAGTAATATATTTTTTGGTCGCCATATGTTCTAATACGTAATTTATATTTATCCACATCTGAAAAAATTGATTCTTTATAAAGATTTAAGTTATCAGTATCGTAGTAGCAACTTATAATTTTTCTTTTTTTGTGGAGCTCAGAAATGATTCCATCATTTTTTCTCAAGATTCTAGAATATTCATACTCACTTAATTGGAACTTATATTCTTTTCGTATTTCTAACTTACTATTCACCAGATTCTCGTATCATCGATCCTTTTTGTGCATACGTACTATTTATACATTCATTATTATTAACACTGAGATAGCTTGGTCCAAATTCAATTTTTTTTCTGTATGCAACTAGACAATGATCTACAGATCTTGCACTCAATGTGTTTATATTTATATTTGAACTATCTTTTGCCGCTATTCCATATTTTGAATTTGTTATTTCAATGTATTCAATTTGCATACTTGAATCTTCTCCTATGGAAACACCTTTATCAGTACAATTTGAAAGCTCTATAAATTTTCCAACATAGTTTCCATATGAGAAGTCTAAACAGTCATTAAATGAATTGTTTACAAAAATATTTTGAATTGTAAGCAAAGAAAAATCAGCATCAAGTCCATCTGATATAGAGTCGCTAATTACGATATTACCAATGGACCCCTTAGACCTGATTATATTAACAGCATCTTCGCAGTGGCTATTTGTAACTTCTATGTTAACCTGATCCAAATTTGTATTGTAGAAGGTAATACACCCGGTTAAGTATTCTTGATTATCGAAGGGAGCTTTTTCTATCTTTTCATCTACACTGACCTTAAAAGTCCATCCAGAGATTATTTGATCCGTTGTAACTAAAACCCGTTGGGTTAAATCATCAATATTTATATAGACTTCTTTCATTCCATCTTTAACTACAACCTCAGGATTATTGAATAAAGTTAAAGTGAAGTTAGAAACATTTAATTGTACGTTATTGTTTTTAGATTTTTTTGTAAACGATTCAAAATCACCGAGGAAAACCCACTCGTTCTTGTTGTTGTTAATTTTTAGTAATTCCTCAATATTTTTTTGAATTACAGTACATGAATCAATAGATACACATGCAATTACTTCCGACTTATCAGAAAAATAGAAGACTTTACTAACAGATGCTTTATTAAGATTTTGAAATGGTTTTTCATTTTTTAACCCAACATTGTCAGAATATTTTGATATTAATAATAAATTCGAATAAAATTTTTTAAATAAACTTTCGAAATCTAAATTATCTATAATTACACCTTTTGATTTTAATGTGTCAATAAAATCTTCAACATCAAACTCTTCTTCAAGTAATTTTTTAGCCTCTCGGGATATCCCCTCAGTAATTCTTGGTGACAAATTTGATTTTTCTAGAGGTGAATTGCCTAAAAATTTAATCATTCCATCGTAATAAATCGGATGAAATATACCAGTAATAGGATTGAAATAAAACTTTCTATTATGATTTAAGGTTGCATGGTTTATAAAGTCATAGTTATCTTGTCCATATAAAGCCATCATTATTGCTTCAAATCTATAATTTTCTAAATTATTAAAACCTTCTGATTCAAAATTAACTAGTTGCGGGTTTGCTGAAGAATAAATCGCCTTGTTTAGAAGACTCATTGAATTAACTACAATTTGTGAATTTTCAGAAGACCTATCTCTCCAATTTTGATTTAAATTACTAGCATATAGCAAATGCCAATCACCTATTTGAGAGATGTCTCTAAAATATTTGTCGTTATCATTTTCCCAGACATAGTTTTCACTTACTTCAAAAATAGGTCCTTCCCTATATCCAAATCTTTCAATTAACTCTTTTTTTGATTTCTCTTGGAAAATGAAACTCCCGTTGTAAAAATCATTAAAATTTACATTTACATAAAAGCTATTTGGAGAAATTACTCCAAACCTTTCTAATAATTCTGTCGCAAATATCTCATTGTCATCATTTCTTGTGTTTGGTAAAAAAAGTTTAAAATGTGTTGTCCCTAATATATTTCCATCAAGTAACTTAACGTCCAAAGATGCTATTTTTTTATCAATTTTTATATGATCTTTAAGATCTCCATGAATCCTAATCTCAGAGGAAAACTCACAAGTAATTCCTTCTGAGAACTCTATAGATATTTTAGAACCAAATTTTTTTTTAAAATCTTCGTTTATGTAATTACCTGTACGATAGGCGTTTAGTAAATTCTCATAGAATTGCTTACTTTTTGGAATCTTTACTTTTATTTCTTTTATTTCTGAATAAGTCAATTTATCGTATTCATTGTATGTTAAACCTTCACAAAAGGGTGGTATTGCATCCTCAGGAAGTTGATCAGTGACATTTTCGACTTGAGTACAAAAAGAAGTTAAAAAACAAATGACCAAACAAGATGTAGTTTGTTTGATTTTATTAGTTAAATTGATTCTTCTCAATGGTATATTCGATAATTAATTCTTTTTCTAGACTGTTAATAAAGGTATCTGTTTCTTCTAAGTTATTAAAAACAAGTGTATAAACTGAACCACCTTCTTGAGTTTTATTAAAGTAGATCATATTATCTTCCATTGTTTTTTCACCAAACGATAGATCATTTTTCACATTTATTCTTAATGTATGAAATGAACTCTGTTTTGTAATTAGTTCAGAACTAGTTCCAAAGTCTCTGACTACATATTTTTTTGTAACCATTAGAACGGGTCCAAGATAAAGAATAAAAAATATTGTAGTAGTTAAGCTTACGCCTAAAACAATACCGATAGTGATTAGAATAAAATAATTCACAAGTTCTAAAGGATTCTTAACTGGGGTTCTAAAGCGAACTATCGATAATGCTCCCACTAAACCTAATGAAAGTGCTATATCATCTGAAATAATTGAGGTAATTATAAAACCCGTAGGAGGTAAGAGGATATAGCTGATTGAATTGATTTCATTTTTAGACCAATAGAAATTGAATATTTTATCAAATAAAAACTTTATATAATACCCTAAAAATGGAGAAAGTATTAATTTAAAAATATCTATGGAATTTACAACATCATCCCCAATTAATTTTATTTCAAAATCCAAAATTTCTATTTTTGCTCCAACTCGATAATTTGAGTATAGATGTATTAATTTACAAAATAGTTACAAATAAATTAATTCAAAAAAGGACTCACCACTAATATAAAGTATTTTATTCTATGCTAATTGCCATAAAGAGCATTTACATAACTCCCGTATATTCAAACAGAATAAGCTAAAATGATACAAAGTCACAAGGTTTGCCCTTATCTGAAAAACAAGGGGTCGGCAGTTCGATTCTGCCTCTGGCCACTTCATATTTTTTGTCTTACATAATAATTACGACAAAATCTACGACATCTTTCTTATTAATTTATAGTTAATTTAAAGCATCAAATATATCTTTTGAAATCAATTCAACCCCATCTCTCGTAAGATGATCATCGTCATAGTAAAAAAAGACGCCATTGAATGATGATGTACAGCTACTTACGAAAAAAGAATTACAAAAATAATCGTGAGAATAGATCTTAGTTATTTTTGTTTCAGGTAATGAGTCAAGATAATTATTAATTTCAAGACTATATTCTTCCCAGTAATAGTAATCATATATTATCTCTTCATCCAATTCATAATATCCATAAAGATGGGGTTCTAAGGGATAATATCCCAGTTCTGGAATTGGATATAAAAGAAATATACGTTCAACATTTTTAGTAAAAAAATTAATGTTTTCAGATAAACCATCAATTATTTTTTGTTCTCCACTTGATGTATCATCTCCAATTGTCCCATAGTTGGTTTCGAATGCTTTTCCATTAAAATACCAAGGAAACCTTCCGCCATATATTAAATAGGAATTATCTTCGGCTAGTATTTCTAATAGTTCATTTTCTTTTTCTGTATTCCCACAATTCGCTCTTGATTCATTATTTATAAGCTCAACAACAAAAGGACAACCTTGATAAATTGAAATAAATAAATTTATTTCATTTTTATCAATTTTATCAAAAAAATATTTGGCCAAAATTTCCTGGTGGGAATCTCCTATGATTAATAAATTTTTATTATCTTCTTTATAATTCAAATTACAAAAAGATTTAAAATCTTTGTATTTTATATTTTGATTACATAAATTTCTATCAACAGTTTCTCTTTGAGATGTGTAAGAATAATATTTTTCAAGACTATTGTAACTTTCATCAAATCTATCTGTAATACCATTTGTCAAGCTTGAGTAATTTGAAAAAAGTACAATTGTTAATCCAACAAAAATTAAGATAAGATGATAATTTTTATATTGAATAAATTTCTTCTCAATGAAAAGGTAAGACAGGTATCCAAGTATTAAAGTTAAACCAATTAATATAAATGTATCTAAATTGTTGTATTGGTAAAGCCTTCCTCGCCAATACACTTTTGCAAAAGCAAATATCGGTTGATGAAGTAAATAAATGGAAAATGAAGATAGTCCAACAATTGAGAGAAATTTAAATCTAAGTATTCTAGAAAGATACGAATCTTTTTTATTACTCAACAAGACAAGACTAACACCAAGCAATGCGATTATTTTTGGCTCAATATCATTAATCCAAGAGTCGTCAAAATAATAAAATGGAGTTACCATCAAAATTATACCAATAATTTCTAAATTTTTTATTTTAAACTTCTGCCCTACAACCATCACAATCATTCCTAGAAAAAGTTCCCACATTCTAAATTGCAACTGATAAAATTTTTCAATCCCAACCTCAAAAATGTTTAATGAAAATGAAATAATTGATATAGAAATAATTATCCATAAAAAATATTTTCTAAATAGCTTGTAAATAATTAGTGCAATAAAAGGAAATAAAATATAAAATTGCTCTTCTATTGCTAAACTCCACGTGTGCATTAGAGGCATGTATTTCGTAGGTTCTGAATTGTAAAAATCTAAACTTTGAAAAAAATAATTTGAATAAAAGAATACAGATGAAAAAAGCGATTTCGCATATTCAATCATAAAATTAGGGGTTAAAAGAATAAAAGAAAACGGAATCGTTAATAATAATGTACTAAATAATGCGGGTAAGATTCTTCTTATTCGTCTTATGTAGAAATTTCTAAAACTAAATTTATTTAAATTCATTTCTGAAATAACTATGTTTGATATTAAATATCCTGAAATGACAAAAAATATATCCACACCAATCCAGCCTCCTTTGAAAAAAGCAAAGTCAGCATGATAAAGAACAACGCCTAATACTGCTATTCCCCTAATGCTATTTATGTCATCTCGAAAAGATATTCTTTCAATCGTCGAAATATCAAAAATGTTTTTCATGAGTTCATCGTAATCTTATTTTTTTATTTTTTCTTTTAAATAATTCTTCAAGATTTAAACTTTGTTTACTTTATAAATTGAGTATTAGTATTAAGTTTACTTTTTCAAGAAATCCTTTTGATATAAATAAGGGTTCGGCCGTTTGAGTATCCCTCTAGTTACTAATTAATTAATTATATTTTAAGTAATTATTTTTGATTTCAAATAACCTGATACAAGATTAATTCGTAACAAGGTCTCAATCGCTAATTTTAACAGTTACTTACTATAAGAATGGTTTAATATCCTACCTACAAGTTCACATACTTTCGATTACTATTTAACAAACTTAAAAAGGTATTATCCAATAAGCTATATTGAATGATAAATAAGTTAAACTATTATTAGGTCACAAGGTGAACTCTCTATAAAAACAGAGGATTGGTAGTTTGATTCTCCTTATGGCCTCAAAAGAATATGGTAGAACTTAATAATAAAAAATATTTAAAGTATCTTGAAGAATTTGTTGACGTCTTTATTAAATCACCAATAGTAGAAAACTCAGGCGGAATGGGATTCAATCACAGTTATTTTACTTATTATGTCATGAAGGAATTAACACCTCAATTAGTAGTAGAAAGTGGAGTATGGAAGGGACACTCAACTTATATTATTGAGTCTGCTTCGCCAAATTCAAATATTGTGTCCCTTGATATTGACTTAAGTCGTAATATCTATAAATCTAAAAACTCTAAATATTTTGAAACAGATTTCAACAATATAGATTGGTCATCTATTGATGGAGTGGATGACAGTGTATGTTTTTTTGATGATCACCAAAATTCACTAGATAGGCTTAAAGAAATGAAATGGTGGGGGTTCAAGAGAGCAATTTTTGAAGACAATTTCCCTACTGGAGAGGGCGACTCATATTCACTTAAACAAATTATCAATCAATCTGGTCATCCAAACATTCAATTAAGTAAAAAATACTTACCTAAAACTAGAAAAAAGATCAAAGAAAGAAACATCGAAGAAGGTATATTAAATAAATTTTATTTTCGTCAGAGCATGATTACAAAACCGAACAGTATTGATAATAGGGGTTTAAATTATAATGTTAAAAATATATTAGAGTTTCCTCCCATCTATACAGGTGAGATTAGCTATTGGGGGCAGGAGTGGGTCGGGGAATATACGAAAGCAGAAAACTTAATTAACCGAGATATCATAGAAAAGTATCCAAAATTTAAAAAATATTTTAGTAAAAATCAAGACAACTTTGACTATGGATTTATCTCTTTTTTAGAATTAAATTAAACATATTTTAGGTAATTTTGAAATTTTATTGTGTAGTTTCTTGTATGTATTTAAGTCTATTTGAAGAAGTTATTTTTAAGAATAAAATTAAATCAGTAGTTAATTCCTAAATCAAAAACTTTTTTATTTAGATACTTATAATTATTTATAATTATTGCAGCATTTAAGCTTCCGCAAGAGGTTCCAATAATTGAACTACATCTAGCAAGCCCATAGACTTCAGTTAAATATTCAAGTCCAGTTAGATATTTATCATTTTTTCGTTTCCTAGTGTATTGGTTAATAAATTTTTTATTCTGTTTATTTAAATATCTGTCTCTCGGTAAAGAAATTAACTTATCTCCAAAGTGTTTTTTATATATTTCAACATATTCTGATACTTCAGTGCTCAGATAAATATTGTCAACACTCCATTTAACTAAGTAAGATTCAACAATTTCAATGGAGTTAGAAATTTCAAAAGGCATTTGGTGACCTCTCGACAAATCTTTATTAAGATAATCTGTTCCTCTAAGTACAATTCCGAGTACATTCTTTTTATCTTTGAATAAAGCATCTAGCTGTTTTTCAGTATGAGTTTTTGTATATTGATTCAAGCCCATACTCTTATAAAGCTGATTAAATTTTTGAACTTGCTTTTTATTGTTCATAAACTCAGATTGATTTAAATCTTTAATTAAAAATTCTTTTTCTAGATGTCTACTAACATTTGCTGACGACAAAATAACATTAGAACTCTTGTAAACCTCCTCCAAGGGAGTGTTTATGGGTTGATTGAAATAATATTCCCACGAATTAGACGAGTTGTTGATTAAATCTTTTTCCTTATAAAAGTTACTGTAATTTTTATAGTCAACTATTGGCTTATATCCATATTGTTCAGCATAATAAAGATGCATTAAGACTAATAAAAAATTAGAGAACAAACCTGCACCAGGAGGAGTCCTTCTAATAACATAGAACCTATCGTCAGGATTCTTACTTCCAAAGCTTTTCTTTTCTTCTGAAAAATGCCTATTGTCAGATACTAAAACTCTTATTAATTGAGAAAATAATTCTGATGGTTTAACAGAGTCCTTAATTAAAAGTATTCTTTTTATTTTGAATAGTTTATTTTTTAATTTATCTTTAAATAAATAATTCACAAGTAAGACTCACTATACAATACGGTCCAACTAAAAGCTTGATTTCTATTATGACCTGATAAGTTTGATAAATTAAAAAAAATAGAGGTCATCTAAGAGATTATAATATGGCGAGTCCAATTGTCGAGTGATGTAATAGAGAGATAAATACAAACTTTTTAAAGGTGTTTTAATAAATTACGAGTTTTAAATTTGCTTTATTTAGAAATAGACTTAATAATATTTTGATATAATAAAAGAGTGTTAAACATTTTTTTTGATATTAATTATATTAAAACCAAAAAAGTGTTACTTACAAAAAGTATTCGACACTCAAAACTTATCAATTTATTAATTGAAATTAGTAATATTTTAAAAATACCCATACCTGAGAAGTTTATATTTTCAGGTCCCCATAAAAGAATGAATAACATATTGAAAACATTCAAAAGTTCAGAATTCTCAATAAATAAGAAAAAGTATAGATATAGTTACATCGTAAATTTCGATGGTAAGTCTGAAGAGTTACTAAAAAATTTAGCAATGGATACTAAAAATAAAATACTAGTTGGACCTTTGTTTAATGTCGAATATCAAAAAAAACTTATTAACTATACAAATAGATATCCAAACATAAAGAAACTTGTCGCCTCTGAAGCAGCCTACATAAATGCAGTCCATGAAATGGATTCAGGTTTAAATCCTGAAAATGTATTCGTTTGCCCTTCAGGTGTGATTTCAGAGAAAAACTTAAATAAAAATAAAATCCAAACTAAAAGGAATGACAAATGTTTAATTTACTTCAAAAAAAGACAGGTGAGTGACCTGAAAATGGTAATTGACTTTCTTAAATCTAAAAATATTGAATATGAATTATTTGAATATGGAAAATACAAAAATAATTATTTAAAAAAATTGGCAAAGAAAAGTAAATTTGGAATTTACATGGCGGGTAGTGAAACGCAAGGCTTCGCAGTACAAGAATTAATGGCTTGTAATCTACCTTTATATGTTTGGGATGATCTAAATGCAAACGCAGAAAATATATCTAAATATTATGGTGGAGGAAGTTTTAGCGGTACAACTGTTACTTTGTGGTCTAGTCAAAACGGTGAGGTAGTTCACAGCTTTGGAGAATTTGAAAGCAATTTTGAAGAATTTTATAGAAATCTTGATAACTACAAGCCAACAGCTATAGTCAGTGATTATTTGACTTTTGAGTCGTTTAGGAAAAATTTACTTTCTATATTTTCAAAATTTTAAACATAAAAAACTATAAAAAATAAATTTATGTATTTAGCGCAACATTTTCTAAAGTTTTTTCAATTAGACATGTTGAAAGTCCTAAAGCAAATCCAGATTCAAAAACATGCTTTATATCAAGATTTTTAAGAGAGAATATAATTCAAAATAACGATTTATACCCATACCCATTACATTATTTTTTTAGGGGCCTTTTTTTATATACCTCACGAAACATTGGAAGATAAGCATTAAGCTCTGAATTTCTAAAAACTGGTTCAATATGTTTGTTATATTCTAAAATTAAAAAATCCACTTTTATTCCGATATCTCTTCATTCAAAGAGATATAAAAATAAATAGAACCCTAGGCCTAGTGTTATCATAAAAATATGATATTTCAGCTAAGTTATTTATTCTTAAGTTCGGCTTTGTATAATATAGAAAAACTATTTTTGAAGAAGAATTTTAAAAAAGTTGTAATCCTAACTTTTTATATCGTTTCTTTTCTTTTTTTAATTTTCACTTTTTTGATAAATTATGATATTTCTAATAACGATTTATGTTCTGGGAATATTCATGAACAGTTGCAAATACATAACGGGGAAATAAAAGTAACTTTTAAGTCAATCAGTATGTTTCCAGAGTTATCTAAAATTTCATGTTTTGGTAAATTATCAAATACAGTACTTGACAATGGAGAACTGAATATTGAAGTTCTTACCTCACGTTTACTTCTTGAATATATAAATATTTTTTATGGAGCTTTATTTGGACTTGCATCGATACTTGTAAATAATCGAAATAAATACATAGGGCTTGCTATTTTGTATCTCCTTTCAGACTATATGCTGAATATGTTTTATTTCCAGTTAGATACAAATTATTCATTTCTTTTATTAAAAATTATTTTTTTAATAATGTTTTTTCAATTCTTTGTACAAAAAAAAGAATTTTCAAGAAACTTTGAATTTTTATCAATCTTATTAATACTTCTAGCTTACATTAAGCCTCTTAATTTTAATTTACATCCTGATGATTTATATTATTTGGGATATGCAATCCAAGGGTTGGACCAAAATTCTGCTTTTTTTGGCAACGAACAACTTTATCTTTATTCGTTATTATTAAAAAATCTCTATTCTTTATTTGGTATTTACTCAGTAATGATTATAAAGACTGTACTTTCTTGCTGGCTTGCAATAAATACAATACTTTTTTCAAATTATTTTAATATTCAACAACGATTAAGAATAGTTTTATCAATTTTTATAATTTCTTTTCAGTCTTTTGCTGGAGGAGATCAATTATGGGGTAGTTTTGTTCCAAAAAATATTTGCTATCTTTTCATTCTTTCAGGTATTTATACTTTAATTAAGAAGAGAATTATTTTGTCGGCTTTGTTTTTTGCACTTTCAGCATATTTCCAGATGGCTGCTTTTATTATTTGGCTTCCATTTATAGGAATTCTGTATTTATTTAACGTACCTTTAAAAGAAATTATTTTATCTTCTTTACTTGTAGTCTCTTTAGCTTTCCCACTTATTTATAGCTTATTTACTCAAAATTTTAATAGTTCTATAACAAAAGCAGAGAGAGGAGAAAGTTTAAAATTTATTATTACGGAATACCTTCCAGGACACCTCTATCCTTTTATATTTGAAAATCAAGAATTTCTAAAAGTTAACCCTAATTGGACAAGTGGATTGAGAAATATTTTAATTTTTCTAGTTGTTGTTTTATTTATTTCTATTTTTAATAAAAGTGAACATATGTCAATAATAAGATTATTACAATACTGTTCATTCTTAATAGTTTTACCTGTTATTTTCAATTTCTTTTTTCCTATAAATACATATATGCTGCTACATCCTTACAAAATAATTAGCCTTTCCTCATTGCTGCTATCTCTTTATTTTGTTTTGCTATTAAATTCAAATTATTTTAAGGAAAATATTTCAACATATTTAATTATTATGAGCTTATTTTCTTTTAGTCCATTCATATATGAACTTGCCGATAGTAATTACAATTACAGACCTACTTTTAGCACTTCTCAAAAATTTAAAAATGAGTTATTAGATATAAATCCAAATATTCTGATCTTACCTTTATATGAACAAAATACTGTTCAAGATAAATTATTAGACATTGAAATATACACAGGAATCAATACTTTTGTAGCTTACAAGTATTTTCCAACAACCATAAAAGATACTCGCGTGTGGAAAGAGAGAATTAAGATGGTCAGTTCTTTTTATAAGGGAGACTGTAACGCCTTAAGGCAAATAGACGAATTTTATTTTATTGACTATGTTGAAAATGACTGTGGAATTATTGTTTCAGAAGTTGGTCAATATAAAATCTTTAAAATAGATTATTAATTATGAGAATTCATTTAATTTTTCCGTAAAAAGAATATAAAGCTTTTTGCTGATATAGAAAAATATTATAAAAAATATAGATATTTTAATTATTATCAATAAATTTATTAGATATGAATTTATTGCTGGATTAATTGGGGATGCTATGAAAAACAGTAAAAGAATACCGGCCTCACTTGTAAGACCTCTTCTGAGTATAGTAAAAAATATTGGTAGTAAAATTACGGACCTGTAGTCATAATTTGCATAAAGGTAATTTACCAAAATCCAAATGATAAAAATAAATTCAAAATCTGATATTTCTATATCAATCAATTTCCTATTTTTGATTTTAAAGGTAAAAAATAACAACAGGATAATTATTAAAAAGTAAATGATTAATACATCTCTATATTGATTTGTTATTTTAATAAAATTTATCCATAAGTATTGACTTGTTGTTAAAAGCCCCACCGCATTCACTAATCCACTTGGTCTAGGAGAGGTAATAAACGAATTCAGTCTTATAAAGTATAAAATCATATAAATAGTAAAAGCAATGAGACTACCAAGGTTCACAAGTATTAAATTTCTATTTTTTTTAATGTATCCAATAATTATTAAGCTAACAATTAGTGCTATTGGATGAATTTTGATTAATGATAAAACTAATAAAACTAAACTAGTGATAAGAATGTTATTTTCTGGTTTCCTTAAGAATATTATTGCAACTAAAAGGATAATAAAATCAATATTCATCTGATGTATTATGAAATTAACAACAGGCGAAATTAAAGCTAGGGTAACTAAGTGCGAGTATTCATCAAAAATCTTATAGGCATATATTGATAAAAATATAATTAAAGCAAATAA
>Ga0222719_10003494_pt1 | contig 13963 bp, 22 predicted proteins | sample C33_34DmetaG_FD_165039 | JGI IMG/M metagenome (GOLD analysis project Ga0222719, IMG submission 165039) | Estuarine water microbial communities from San Francisco Bay, California, United States - C33_34D | ecosystem: Environmental > Aquatic > Marine > Unclassified | place: USA: California...
CGGCTTGCGCCCATGCAATGCAGTTGGCTTCCGTTACGCTATCGTAAGCAATGAAACCATCCGCATCCGCATCTGGTGTGTGGCTAGTTGTGCCATAGCTAGACGCAGAGTAATCACCGTCTACGCCATCGCAACGCCAGTGGATTACAGTAATCCCACCGTCTGCCAAGTTACGTTCTGTCATTGGTACTGACCATGTGTATGTTACAGCCATAATGTTTTCTCCTTTAGGCGTTTTCTAGGGCAGTGATCCGTGCCTCTAGTTCTTTGATTGTAGCGACCAAGAGGGGTACTAATTTGGCTTGGTCAATGCCCTGATACTCGGGTGTGCCGTCTTCTCTAACTTCGTTGTGAGTTCCCGTCACAGCTTCAGGAACGACTTCTTGTGCCTCATGCGCAAGAAAACCGTCTACAGTGATGTCTGGATTTGCAATAAAGTTAAATCGTTTTGGATGTAGTTGTTTAAGGCGCTCAGTGGCTCCTGTTAATTCGACTACATTTTCCTTTAAACGATAATCGGAAGAGGTGGCGTAAGTCGTGCTGGTGGTATTACAGAAAATACTTCCGACGGTTTGGTTGCTGCCGTTTGCCATATAGCCAAAATAATGGTTGTTGGTGCCTTCGGCTTTACTTGCGTATGCAATGTAGTTATTAGAAACAACTTCTGTTTTGAAGCCATTCCATCCTGAAGTTGTATTTAAGTGAACTCCACCACCCGCTATAGCGGTAAAAGTATCGGATGAACCACGTATAAAAAGTTGATCTGTGGATGCGTCCATAAAGATCATGTGACTGTTGTTGTCACTTTCAACACGGAAGTCGATGTCGTTCCCACCCTCGTTGAAAACAGTTTCATTACTGTCGAACCTAGCGTACTCAGTTGTACCAGCGTTGTTCTTGAAGGTAGTATCACCACGTAAACCGCCAGAGAGGTAGAGGTCTTTGAAGCGGTAGGATGAGTTACCTAGAGAAATTGCGGCATCACGGTATGCTGGTGTTGATGCGTTGACTGGCAGAATAACGTCTGAACCGTCAGCAAACGTAATGCCAGTATCGCCGTTTCCAATGTAACCATCACCGTTATAACTCCCAATACTCCCCACATTGGCGCCGTCTTTGCGGAACAAGACAATGAAGCCGTCAGATGTTTTACGCTGAAATACAGCGCCATAGCTACCATCAACACACGCACTAATCTGTCCGCTTGCTCTAACTAATGCACCCTCCGTGTCGATTGAGTTAACCGTAGTCCCCACCAGCAAGTTACCGCTGCTGTCGATGATCATACGAGTTGAAGCTGCATCTTCATCGTAAGTCACTAAATTACCGCTAGTGTTGCTATACAGAGTATATCTACGGCCCGATGAACCAGTGTTGTCCAAACTCATGTAGGCAACATTAGCGTGCTGTATAGCTAAACCTTGCGCAGACCCACTAACAGATGTTGCTGGCGAACTCGTCCCAATGCCAACGTTACCGCTGCTGTCGATGCGCATGGCTTCGGAAGTTGTGCCGCTAGAGGTTGTATAAATAGCCAACTCACCATCAGTAATACCTGACGCACTAGAGTTTTCCATCCGCAAGATGACTTTACCCGTAGACCCACCCGCCAACATACTCAGGTCTGTGTAATTAAGAACCCCAGTATTTCCGTTGGAATTTTCAAGCTGTAAAGCGTTATAACCGCCATACACAGATCGTTCCACATGCAATTTTGCATCTATACTGCTCGTCCCAATTCCAACATTACCGCTGCTGTCGATGCGCATGGCTTCTGAGCCGTCAACAGTCATAATGATATTGCTTGCGGAGCCAGCGTCTGCACCTTGGTCTGACCGCAAAACAAGACCTCCAGAGGTAGTGTTGTAGAGAATTTCAGCCCTACTTCCGTCATCACTGTCCTCAAGACGAATAGTTGGGATAGCTGCGGTTATGTGCAACTCCTCACTAGGCGAACTCGTCCCAATGCCCAAACTCTCAGCACTCGCATCCCAGAAGAACTTTGCCGTGGTGCCTGTGTCCTCGTAGAAGCTGATGTCGCCGTTGCCAGCAATGCTTAATCTGTCGGTAACGTTATTTGTACCTAAATGCAGAGTTTCGTTGTTTCTCGCCAATATCAAAGAGCCAGAACTATTCTGTATAAGGTCAAAGCTGCTAGTGCCAAGCGTTGTTCCATTGCCAGAAATGCGGATTCCACCAGCAGCGGTTCCAGTAAAATCTCCTGTACTTATAGCACCACCATCCACAGTCAAAGCATCGCTGGTCAAAGTACCCGCAACATCAAGAGATGTAAGAGAGCCGACAGACGTAATGTTAGGCTGCGCGGCAGTTGCAAGTGTACCAGTAATGCTTGTGTTGGCTGTCAGCGTTGTAAACGTACCCGCGCCCGCTGTCGTGCCGCCAATCGTTACACCGTCCAACGTACCTGAGTTAATATCAATGCCAGTGACAGGCGTAGTACCGTCAAGCAGATCGTCAACGCTATCCCAGTTACCATTTAAATACCCGCCCCAATCGTCCTCGTCCGCACCGACGACTGGTTTATTAAAGCTGTACGTTGTGGTTGTTGTTGGCATATCTATCTCCTATGCGGCGTTAGCCTTATTAGGCTTTAGCCTTATGCGGCATCAGCCCAAGTTTCGCTTGCTGCCGAAGCATCTGTCCATGTTTCCGATGTAGGGGGAATGGCAGACCAACTATCGGTCACGCTTGATGCATCTTGCCATATTTCGCTTGCAGGATCAACCTCTGTCCAAACTTCAGCCGTGCCAGCGAGAGGCTCCCACTTTTCAATCGCATTGCAAACCGTACTGCAAATAGTACCAATAGCAGCGCTGCTGAACTGCACGCGATTTACCGTTGCAACATTTGTTGTAACGACAGCAATACTTGGGGTAATGCTTACGACTGTCACAGCATTTGCTGCAACGCTTGCACTAGGCGTTACCGTAGCCGCGCTTTCTCTAACTCTAGTTGCAGCGCATGTATTGCTTGCGGCAATGCTAACTGCCGCGCTTTGTTCGCGCACGCGTTCAACAGATGCTGCACCAGTTGCGCTTGCAGCAACCGTAGCATCGCTCTCACGCACGCGCTGGGCAGCGCTTGTAGCAGACGCGGCAATGCTCGACGTTGCGCTGACTTCGCGCACACGCTGCGCATCAGATGTATTGCTTGAGCTAGACGCAACGATGGACGCAGCAAGGCGCACACGCACAACAGCAGATGCCGTTGAGGTAACGCCAATAACAATGGCTTCGCCTTCTTTGAAAGCACCGCTGACGCCATACGCCTCAACGCCATATAAGCCTTTGCCGTAAGCGCTGCGGTACGTTACGTCAGCCATTTATGATCTCCTTGCGTACTCGCCATGGTAAATTTTTTCGGCAGCAAGTCTTGCAGCTGCTGCCTCATCCTTTGTTTCATAGCGGCCTAAATGCTTTCGCTTTTTGTCTACATCAATATACACATACCATACATTTCTAGCCTTGTCATACGAAACGCCTTTTATGCCGCTTGCACTATCTGACCTGACCCTTTGGTTCATTGCATTTTGTGATGCCGTTACTTCTCGCAGATTTGACCATTTATTGTTGAGGCCATTACCATCAATATGATCTATATGCTTTTCTGGCCACTTGCCAGTTTGCATCAGCCATATAATTCTATGCGCTTTATATGGATCACCAAGTATAGTAACATTTATATAACTTGTATAACGATCAACCTTGTGCTTGCGCACAGTGCCAGCAGCTTTACCCTTTGGTGTTGCATTTGTTTGCACACGCCAAGTTAGTTCGCCGCTTTCAGGGTTGTAATTAAATAGTGCTTTTGCCAACTGGTAATCAATCATGTATCCACCTCGTGTGTTTGGTGGATACATAATAATACTAGTCGAGGGTTACGTCAAGCTCAGCCGAATTAATCCGTAGCACATCGCCTGTGTCAATCGCCTTGCTTGTTGTCAGCGCTGCATAGGCAATCAAGTTGCCTGCAGAAGCAGCATCAAACACACCAACATGCGTAACCGTGCCATACGAGGCAGTTGCAGTCGGAAACTCAATCGCAGCCGTGTTTGTCGCGGTATTACCTGATACGCTGAACGTAACGCTCTGACGCGCATATGCTGTGCCAGATGTGCTAACCTCAGTGCCTGACGCATCTTCATCAGGATTGCTTGTAAACAGCGCGACATACCAAGCTGTGGGCCGTGTGGCTGAACTATTAGTCAACAACCAAGTCAGAACTGTTGTTTCAAAGGTATTGGATAAACTCATTAGTAACTCCGTATTTTCATGCGGCGACCAGAGCCACCAAACTTAGAACTTTCGCTTTCCGCATTTATACCATCAATTGCGCTTTGATACAAAGCAGCCCAAACCTGAGTGCGCTCGTCGTTTTTTAAATAGGGGGCAGAGTGTATTAGTGAACCGTATAGGTATAAGTCCTTATGATACTCCAAAACCCAATTCGACGTATTGCTATCAGACAGCGCAGGTATCCGTGAGTAGTAATAAAGCTCTGCGTTGTACGTTCCGTCAGGCGTGGGGTAAACCTCAATCTCGCCAGCAGTGATCGCATAGTAATGCGGCTTGCCTGTCGTATCTGCATTACGGTAGCGACGATCCAACATTTCGCTTTGGCTAATCAGTTCTAGCGGCGAAGTGTCATTTGAGGTAATATAAAAGCGTATTGCCTCAAGAAAGTCAGCAGGGATCGCGCTGTACTGCGTGTCTAGCTCTGCCGTGCTGCGCTTTTCCTGACGCCAATGCTTTACGCGGCGCTGCATGTCAGCTTCAGCCAGCGTAATAAAATCAGGAATGGCAGACGTTAAATCATCGCGGTTCAGAAAATCCGCGATGCTCGTTTTTAGTTCTGCGTATGTTGTAAGTGCCATCTAGCAGTCCCATGCTTTGCGCGACCAATAGTTGGCGCTTAGTTTACTCGTTTTACCTTTAATCCCGCCAGAGCGTGCGCAGTAAGATTTCTTGCGGGCAGGCTGGTCTTTCTTAATGCTCATCTTGGGATCGCCAAAATTAATCTTCTTAACCTCATTGCCCTCAACAGCAAGCACCTCAAACTTCTTAGGCCCACCCCGGCGTGGCTTGTTTATCGCCGTAAAACCGTGGCGCTTCTTGGCTGCGTCGATTTTTTCTTGGCGTGTGCGTGACATTAAAACGCTGGCCCCGTAAATGGCATTGGCTTAGGTGTTTCGCGGCGAATAATATCAGCGCGCTCGTTGATTAAACGCATCTGCTCCTCAATGGGCATCATATAAAAGGTTTCATACTGCTGTGCTAGTTGCTGGGTCGCAATGTATTCAGGTTTTGTTTTCTCATACTCAAGATATGGAAGTCTGCCGCCGCCCAAAACATAATCTCTGTACTCTTGGGTATTTAAATCACCAGCGCCCTCTGGGACACTACCCATCATTTTTGTAAACATAACCATATCTTCGTTTGCAGGTCGTGGCCCCTCTAGCATTGGGCTTGGCGAACTTGGCATAGACATTGGGCTTGGTGCCTGCATTGATGCGGGCGCAGGAGAGATTGGCGTAGAAGTTACGACTGGCATTGCATCACTTGGCTGCAGAGAAACTGGAGCTTGAGGAGGCAAACCAGAAGGTAGCGCAGCTTGTGCTGCTTTTTGGCGGGACAATATACCTTGCGCTACGGACGCTTGGCGCGGGGTTAATGTTGAGGGTTGTGAGCCACGATTAAATTGTCTTGGGTCAAAACCTAATGGCGCAACAGGCTGTGCCATAAGAATAGCTTCTTTTTGCGCTTGTGTAAGCACTGATGGCTGTGTGTTTGGCGCAAAGCCACGCGGGTCAGATGTAACCCTTGGCGTAGCGCGTGTAACCGCAGCACGTTGAGCGGCAGTTAAAACACTAGGCTCTGTGCCGCGCTGAAAGTTACGCGGGTCAGTAACCTGCGGCCCTGCACCACCAAATGGATCAAGACCCATAGCGGCCTCCTGCTGTGCTTGAACTGTTTGACCAAAACCAGCAGGTCGCAACTGAGGGCGCGGGCTTGACGTAACCGCAGGAACACTGCGTTTAACTACCGATGGCGTAGCAGCAGCACGACTAGCAGCCGCCGCTTGCTCTTCCTTAGTGCCGATCTTGTCTAGCAAACCTAAAGCCTTGCGCCGACGAGCACGGCGTCTAGGGTCTTCAGAGCCATACGGTGTGGCAATCATGTTAGCTATCTCAGAAAGAATGCCGCCACCCTGAAACTCGCCACCCATTTGACCAGCGCCACCACCGTCAATCATATCAAGGAAGTCTAAAAACTTAGCACGATTAGCCATCACTTCTTACCTTTTTTCTTTTTGCTCAGCTTTTTTAAGTCTGCGCCTGTTATCTTCTTGCGTGGTGGAGCCACTGCGGCTAACTTTTTTTGCTTTGGGCTATATTTAGAATACGGCATTAGGACTTCACCTGCTTTTCCCATTCATAACACTTAACTTGGGTAATTGTATATGTCGGATATTTAACCTGCAAAGAAGGTACCCCATTCTGCATAAAATCCGCTATGCATTCGCTCTCATCAACATACGCAGGCCCACCGACTGCAAAGCAGTAATTCTGAGCGCATAAGAGAACAAATGCAGTAAACATTACATCACTTCTTACCCTTTACCTTTTTCTTAGCTGTTTTAGCTGCTGCTTTAAACGCTTTATCTGTTGGCGCACCTTTTGCACCAGCTTTGCGCATTTTCTCGCCAGAGCCTGCAGCAATTCTTTTACGTTTTGCATGGATATTATCCCATAAACCTTTTTTCTTTGCCGCAGGCATTACTTCTTGCCCATCTTGGCGCGACACTTGCCCATACGCTTACACGCTGCAGGTGTTGGACAGCCAGCGCAAGGCTTAAAGCCCTTCTTGCCGCCAGCTTTCTTCATTCCACCTGATTTTGATCCATACGCCATAAAAGCCTCCTATGTTGCTGCAAACCTAACACATTACTTGTTTTTCATCAACGTCTGTGACGTTTTCCCATATTTATTGAAATAATTTAAAGATTTGATAGTATATCAATAAGGCTCACTTATGCGGCAACATAAGCAAGCCTCTAACCAATTAGCCCGTAGGAGGGGCATCATGGCTGAAGAAAAACTACCAAGCATTAGTGAACTACGCAATAAGCTGCGTTATGACAAAGATACAGGTTTTCTATTTTCAAGGAAAACTGGAAAGCAAGTTTTCACAAACGTTCATCACAGCGGCTACCTTAAAGGAGCTATAGGAACCAGAACCTTTACTGCTCATAGAGTTGCTATGGCAATTTCTCTGGGGGAGTGGCCTAATGGAGAAGTTGACCATATAAACGGAAATCGATCTGATAATAGATTTAAAAACTTACGAATTGTTACAAGGTCTGAAAATCAAAGAAATGCCAAACTTAGATCAGACAACACAAGTGGGCATGTAGGCGTCAGCAAAAAGAAAGATAAATGGATTGCGAAAATAAAAGAAAAACAAATTGGGACATTTGAAACAAAAAAGCAGGCTATTGCAGCAAGAAAGGCCGCCGAAAAACAGTTGGGCGGATTTTCTAGTAGGCATGGCAGCTAATTAAGCAATACCTTTTAAGCCACGCCGCAGCTCACCCCTCCAAGTTGTCATGGGGCCAGAAAGCGCAGTTGCCGCGTCTGACGCCATGGTTAAACACACAGCGTCCGCAAGGTCAGGGGAGCGAAGCCCGCGCTTGCGCATTTGATCCTTGCTTTCTGCCGCCATCTTCCCTGAAGAGGTAAAGCTGTAACGTATGCTTGTAAGGTCAGCTAAAAGCTCGTCATCCTTCGGGACTTTACAGCTACGATCCTCTAACCACGCTTTTGTCTTAAACCACAATTCTGTTCTGAGATTATTGTAAGTTTCGCCCATACTTGGGCTTTCAGCAACGTTTACACCCCTTACTGGTGCGCCTAGCTCCCTAAGCCGGTCAACAACCCCAGCGCCAACACCTATACTATCAACAAGTATTTCTGATGGCCTTGCGCTGGGGTTTAACGCTTCATACTCTGCCATAACGCGACCAACAGTCTGCATTAAGTCTAAACCGCGCCAACTCTTAACCTCAGTAATAACATTACCCACACGCTTACAAAACGCCGTCCTATCCGAACCAAACCGAGCAGGATCAACAGCCCAGACAGGTTTACGCTCTATGTCTACCTCAACGTCACGATGAGTTGCAGCCTCCACAAGGTGAAACGGGATAATCGTGTCATCGTCAGCAAGCGGAAACTCACCCAACACACGAATACGAAACGCATTGCTCTCCTCGCCATACCTGAGCCGCATCTCATTGACGAACTCATCGCTGACCAAGGGGCTATCTACGCATGACCACCTGCGTGTCCACCAGCTATCTGCCATACGCGTCTGGCTTTCAAAAAACGTACCGCTGCTTCGCGTGGGGTTGCTTAGCATAATAGTCGTCGCATTGTGACCCGACATGGACCCAGCGGCAGCCTCAAATACCTGCTCAGGCACACCAGAGGCCTCATCCACCACCAACATAACATGCTCAGAGTGAACACCAGCCAAGGCTTCAGGCGTTTCTGCACGTGACGTTCTAGCAGAAATAAACATCTCTGCAGGCGCACTCGTATGTTCCACACGATCCGACTTGGTATTCAATATGCTCTGCAAGCCCTCTGGAAGCTCATTTATCCATCTCTTGAGTTCTGCAAACAAGGCATCAAAAAGCTGACTAGAAGTTGGCGCAGTTACAACAACTTTATTTGGGTAATGCATCAAAAAATACCATAGCATTGCCCACGATGCTGCTGTAGACTTACCAGTACCATGACCAGACCGAATGCTAATCTTGCGTTCGCCAGACGCAATCGCATCAAGAAATTCCGCCTGATACGGCAATGGCTCCACGCCAAGCACTTCCTGCACAAATAAAGCGGGCTTCTTGCCGTACCGCTCGATAAACTCAGCCATCGTATTCTGCGCTTTATCACTCATGGTCAATCACCTTCGTTTTACGCAGTGCATCTAAGTGAAGGTCACCAATATTAATGTTGATTTGCTGGTTGCCCTTGTTGCCGTACCTCTGCTGGTTCCATGAGGACGCAGCAAGATTATTCTGGCCCATCTCCTGCTTCATTATGCCCAAATCAATCTGCGATACATTAGCCTCACTTGCATCCCGCGTATTCTCACCACTCAGCGCCTCAAAAATCTCACGCTGCCTGCGCTCAGACATGTTCTCAATCAACTCAAAGTTCTTATCAAAGTACGCATCAGCCGCCTCCCTGCGCGCTTCATTCACTGCCGCAGTTAAATCTGGGTTTTTCATTATTAAAACTCTAAGCGCGCCCTCTGACATGTCCAAGTCCTTCGCTAAACTCCGCAAAGACTTAGCGCTCAAAATCCACTCAAGCAAAAAATCAGGGCCGCCCCTGCGCATAATTTCAGCAGTGCGCTCCTTCTGCAATGACCTACCAGCCATACTAAATCCTTCTCTGATTGCACGCAAATTTTAACATGATACCGCGCAAAAGCAAGCGGGGGAGGGGCGGGGGGCTGCAGGAAGGATTACTGGGAACAACGCACAGGGAGGGAAGCGTTCTTCGCGAGGGCAGCACCCCCTGCGATTTATATAACACGGAATTTTGTGTGTGGGAATGTATAATAATAATAGGGGGTGGGGTGGGGGCCAGACGGGGGGGTCACAGCAAAACTGAACTGGTCAGTTTAGTTTAACTTATCAACTCAACCATAGGTAGCACGTATAATGGGGATTATGTTAAATTAGCGTTTTTCGTGGGTATTACACTCGCCTAATAAGTGTATTGCATTAATTGAACACCTGTTCTATTCGCGCGCGCCCGCCTGCGACCTGCGTATTAATGTGTGATGCGTTGATTTTGTGACGTAACGTCACTTTGGTTTTTGCATGTTGCATTGATACTGTTTAGATATTACATTAGTATCACAAGCAATGGAAAGGATACACAATGGAAGCGATCCAAGACAAAGCATTCAAGGTCTACGCAGGTAAATATATTTACGCCAACTGGACTATTGAATTTATGCCAGAAGAAAACCACTGGCTAATGTTCCCGCCCAATGAGCAGGGCGCGACAGACGCGGCGCAAACCCTGCGCGATGCAAAAGCAATGATCGACTACTGGAAAGGATGAACCATGGATTACGAGACAGAAAGATTTGAAGTTGATTACCATGCAGGATGGTTAGTCATCACAGACAAAGAGAATAACTGCAACGAATGTGTGCAACTAACAAATAGCAAGGGCAGAAACATAACACTAAACCAGTTCAAGAGTAGCGTTAAGACTAGCGGCATTGATAAGGCATGCACTGTCTTTCTTAAACTTGCCGCGACACACAAACCAAACGCGACAGCGTGCTATTCATAAGGAAGGAAAAATTATGGAATACGTTATTTGGGGATTAACTGCAGAACAATCCGACAAGCTGCATGAACAGCCATTGTATACACAAGCGGCAAGCATGGAACAAGCACGCAAGGCAATGCGCATACTAAAAGAAAAGCATAATTGCCACGCAATGCGCATCCAAGTTATCGACGGCTCAATTCCAGATTTTGCAGCAACTATTGCAAAGTGACGCCACGTAACAATAGACAAGGTATCACTTTGCTTTCATAGTGATACCACAACACAACATAAGGATTGAGACAATGAAACTATATGACGAAGCAATGAACATCGCAAAAGAAGCAATGGAAAACGCAGAGGGATGCTTTGACACCGCGCAAGATTGCATCCACGAAATGTGCGACGGTCACGAAATTAGCATTTATTACCACAAGGCAATCCAGTTCTGCGCAGACCATCCCACGCATCGCGGTGAAGAATGGCTAGAGGATTGCGGCGGCATATCGCAAGAGGGTGACAGCTTTGGCATGATAGCTTGCCGCATTGCATTCGCTACGCTGCTAGTCGCTGCGCAGGACGCGCTTTGCGAGCTGCAGGACGAGGCAGAGGCCGCAGCATAATGAAAACCTACATCCAAATATTCCGCAACATGAACACCGCCGAAAAACTATGTGCAACGTGGGCCGTGTTTCTAACGCTAATCACATGCGCACATATCGTACTAACAACATAAGGAAACGAGACAATGCAAGTTGAGCTAATCAATGACGACGAAACCTATAAAGATTGGGCAATGTGGCGCAAGCCTACGCACGAAGTCACGCTAACATATGACAAGGATGCGCAAGAATATTACTCAACAATCAGAACATCACCCGCACCTTGGGATGATTTTGGCGATCCGCGCCTATTACCAGACGCAATCACACAAAAACTAATCAAACTAAAATAAGGAGACAAAACAATGGAAAAACAAGACTGGATCAACACGCTAAACCAAATGCAGCAAGCAAACGCCGCATATAGTGCGCTAACGAAAAATCAGCGTGACGCATTAACCGAAGCCCTAAACGCGCTTCGTAGCGCAACACAGAGCCTCTCTGAGGGTTTTGATTTGCACTTAAGTGATTGCCGCGCGATTGATGGCGCATTCTGGCGTATGCATAACGCATTCGAGCATATGGAGCCGACAGAGTATCAGCTAACCCAATTGGACCTACACGGCCTTGAATGGGACTACGACACGCAAACGTGGTCTGAGGTAACGCCAGACAGCGAAACCGTGGATGATTGGGAGCCGAACCCAAGCTAATCCAACTCAGCCAATCGCCGCGCCATGTCGCGCAAAATATACTTCAATTCGCGGGTGGGTATCGTTCCGATATACTGCCCGCGCTCGCTTGACCAGATGCGCAGCCCATCATCGTAAACGCTCCACCTTAACGCGGCTTTCGTTTGTTCGTTAGCTCTGTCTTGCGCCATAGTATCGCCTCTCTTTGCTCTTGGTTCCACGGCGGTTGATTTGCGCCGTATTTGTTTTTGTTTGCGAAGCCCTCTAGTTGCTCCAAATCCATGCCTTGCAAAATTTCCTCGAAAGATTTGCGCCGCACCTTGAACGTGCCATGCGGATGCACCCGCGCCGATCCTTCAGCTATTCTTGTCTGCAACCATTTAGGAAATTCTCTTTTCTGCAAATCTAAATCCTTCCCACCATTTCAGCGTGACCACGTTAATCACGGTTTTATTTTATTAATAAAACCGTGATTTCGTGGTTTTGGTCTGCTCTCTGTTTTATTCCACTGTTTTCCACGGTTTTCCACTATTTTTCCCACCTAACCCATTGATTTCATTGCGTAGGCTAAAATGGTGCATCCCTCTCCCCATCGCTTGTTCGTCCTTCTTTGGTGACAATCCAGATTTTCCCCGCATTTATCTCAATATAGCCTTTTTCTTGCAGCTTCCCGATAGTCTGCGTCCAAGTTTGTTGCGGGTCTTTCGTTGTGACTTTGCCGACAAAATGCTCCCTTATCGTATCGCTGTCGATGCACCAAAACTTGCCCGCGTCAGGCCAGCCAGCCCCCGCGGGATTAGGCGCACCCACACGTTCACCCCGCAATTGCACAAAGCATTTCCTGAACAGCTTTTGATTTGCCCCTTGCGGCCTAGCGTCATTATGCACTTCTTCCATTTCCTCTTTCGTGGCTTCGCGTATAATACAAGTTGTGACCTGATCGCCGTCTGCGTCCTCTCCAAGCTCAACAATCTGCAGAACAAAGTTAATCTCTGCGCCTGTCTCCATGTCGCGCTGTTTTGTTGCTCTGGCGGTGCGAACGCGCGTTTCTTCGTCGAATGTCAGTTCAATCTCTGTATCACATGCCGCACGCAATGCAGACGCACCACGCGCACCTTTTGATGCATCCTTTCCAGAATGGTGAACAAGCATAATGTGAACCCCAGTGCGCTCCCGTATGGCGTCCAGACCTGCAATCAGCTTGCTCATTTCGCTGTTGTTGTTTTCGTCCATCTGCCCAGCCGTGGCTCGTGCCAGTGTGTCGATGACCAAAACCGTGACTGGCTCCATGCGCTTCCCGATTTCTGCCATGATAGCTTCCACCTTGGCAATATCTTCCTCTGCGTCATATAGATTGATGGGCGATGGTCTGACCGCAAGTGATACATCTTTGAACCCGTGCGCCTCGTGTAGCGCATATAGTCTGTTCTCGAATGCCCTGCCGCCCTCTGTCGCTAGATATAAGACTGACCCGCGCTTAACCTTGTTGTTTATCCATTCTTCGCCCGCCGCGATGTAATACGCTAGGCTCATGCAGAAAAACGACTTGCCCACGTTTGACGGGCCATACACCACGCTAATTGAGTTTTCTGTGATCCAGTTCTTGATTATATATGTGCTGTCCAGTTGTGGCTTGGCGTTCCACGGGAAAATCACATCGTCTAGCACGTTGCGCGGCTCTAGTTTCTTGCGCGTGGCCTCCGCACCTCTGGCAATATATACGTCATTCCAATCTAAACCTTCGCTGTCTGGTAATACGCACTCTATGCCATGCTCTGCAAATGCCTTTTCGCAGGCTTTAATCCCTGCAGGGTCATTGTCACCCGCTACGACAAATCGCGTTTCAGGTTTAACCTCACGAAGCGCCCCCGCAACATCTGCTATGTTTGCAGCGTTTAGGCAATGCACTGCAGGCTTGCCCGTGGCTTCGTGTACACTTGCTGCAGTGGCAAAACCTTCGCATAGATAAGCAAATTCTTTGATTGGCCCGCCGACTACATGAAAGCAACCCTTGTATTCTAAACCGTAGTTGAATTTCTTTTTGCCGCTTTCGTCTATGAACTGCGTACCGATGACCTTGCCTTGATTATTGATGATGCGAATGTGTAGATCGCCTTCATCAATGATTGCATCGTGTTGCTTTATGCGCTTTCGGGTTAAATATGGGTGCGGCCCTTCGCTTTCTGGAAGTTTGACCACGTTATCTGCGTCGCTCATGTTCTTACTTTCGTTGTAACTTGTCTCGCTTATGATTTCCTTATCTGGATAAACGTGCATTTCACGCATTA
>Ga0222719_10003495_pt1 | contig 13961 bp, 20 predicted proteins | sample C33_34DmetaG_FD_165039 | JGI IMG/M metagenome (GOLD analysis project Ga0222719, IMG submission 165039) | Estuarine water microbial communities from San Francisco Bay, California, United States - C33_34D | ecosystem: Environmental > Aquatic > Marine > Unclassified | place: USA: California...
AGTACAGGAAGATCGTTTTAACGACTTCAAAGTAGAGTGTATCCGTGACAAATTCTCTTTAACAAAGTTAGTCAACAGATGCATGGACATTTACTTAAACGATGAGAAGTTTCGGGACTATATCCTTAAACATCAAGAAGATTAAGGAGAGACCTTGCAAACAAAAACAAAATTAGTTATCTTTAAATTAAATGAAAGACGGTTATATACCACAAAATGAACGTAAGAAGATTCTGCTGTTATGTGATGATATCAGAGTCCATTCAGGAGTTGCGGGAGTGGCTAGAGAGATGGTCATCAATACCTGCCACCGTTACAATTGGGTCAATTTAGGAGGGGCGGTCAAGCACCCGGAGCAGGGGAAGAGATTTGATATCTCCAAAGACACCGACAAGCATGCCGGTATTGAAGATTCTTCGGTAATCCTATACCCGGTATCCGGTTACGGTACCCCGGATCAAATCCGGCAGATGATGAAGATTGAAAAGCCGGATGCTATCTTCCTAATTACCGACCCTAGGTACTTTACCTGGTTATTCCAAATGGAGATGGAGTTAAGAAAAGAGATTCCGATTATCTATTTGAATATTTGGGATGATTATCCGGCACCGATGTACAATCAAGCCTATTATGATTCTTGTGATGGTCTACTGGGAATATCCAAACAGACGGTTAATATAAACAGGTTGGTGTTAGGAGATAAGGCAAAGGACAAAGTCCTTAAATATGTTCCCCATGGAATATCCACGGAGTATTTTAAGCCCTTGGATGCAAATGATTCGGGTTTGAATCAATTTAAACAGAAGTTATTCGGTGATAAGGAGTTTGACTTTGTGGTTATGTTCAATTCGCGTAACATTAGACGGAAACAGATCCCGGATACGCTTTTAGCCTTTAGAATGTTCTTAGATAGACTGGAGCCTGAACAGCGTTCAAAATGCGCGATAGTCTTACATACCCAAAAGGTTGATCAGCACGGTACCGATCTTCCGGCTATAGTTGAATACCTATTCGAAAAAGAGGATAATGTTATCTTCTCCGATCAAAGATTATCGGCTGTAGAGATGAACTATCTTTATAATTTAGCCGATACTGGAATCTTACTTTCTTCTAATGAGGGTTGGGGATTGGCATTAACTGAATGCATGCTCACAGGAACTCCTTTCATTGCAAACGTTACCGGAGGTATGCAGGATCAGATGCGATTTAAAGACAGTCAAGGAAACTGGTTTACACCTTCTAAAGAAATTCCTTCTAATCATACCGGCAAATTTAAAGAGCATGGAGAATGGGCATTCCCAGTCTTCCCATCCAATAGATCAATTCAGGGCTCAGTTCCTACTCCTTATATTTGGGATGATAGAGTTGATCCTAAGGATGCAGCAGATGCAATCTATGATGCTTACTTCTTTAATGGAAAAGAGAAATTAAAAGAAAGAGGTATGAAAGGTAGAGAATGGGCTCTAGGAGATGAAGCCGGCTTTACTGCCAAGATCATGGGTGAAAGAATTATTGAAGGAATAGATGAAACCTTTGAAAAATTCCAGCCTAGAGAGAGCTACGAGTTCTTTAACACGGACGATTATCAAGTTAAAAAGTTACCACACGAGTTATATTATTAAAAAATGAGTAAACCAGTTTTTGTAGTTTCATGTCCGATTGATACTTATTCCGGATATGGTTCACGATCAAGAGATGTTGTAAAAGCAATCATCAATACAGATAAATACGATGTAAAAGTACTACCTCAAAGATGGGGATCAACACCATGGGGCTATATTGCCGACCATGAAGAATGGTCTTTTCTAAGCAAGCATATCCTTACCGAACCTAAACTTACTAGTAAACCTGAGATATGGATGCAGATAACAATACCTTCAGAGTTTCAACCGGTAGGTAAATATAATATCGGAGTAACGGCCGGTATTGAATCTAATCTTTGTAATCCAACCTGGATTGAAGGCCTTAATAGAATGAATCTTAACCTAGTATCTTCTCAGCATTCTAAGACTGTCTTTGAACAGACTAAAGCAGAAAAGAAAGATGATAGAACCGGTCAGATAGTTCAAACCTGGAAGCTTGAAAAGCCTATGGAAGTTCTATTTGAAGGAGCTGATCTAGAGACTTACTTCCAGACTACTCAATTTGATAATGAAGATCTTTATAACGATATCTTAAAAGGAGTAAAAGAAGACTTTGCTTTCTTATTTGTCGGTCATTGGCTATCAGGTAACTTCGGCCACGATAGAAAGAATGTAGGTCTGTTAGTTAAATCCTTCCTTGAGGTATTTAAGAATAAGATGAATCCTCCTGCTTTAATTCTAAAGACTGCCCATGCAGTTCCTTCTAAGATGGATCGAGAGGAGCTTATAAAAAGAATTAACGAATTAAAAAAATCAGTTAAAGCAACCAGACTTCCTAATATTTATGTCCTTCAAGGTAACTTACATGATTTAGATATTAATGAACTTTATAACCATCCTAAAGTTAAGGCAATGGTTTCTCTAACCAAAGGAGAAGGCTTTGGAAGACCTTTATTAGAATTTACTCTATCAGGTAAGCCTTTAATCACTACTAACTGGTCCGGACATGTAGACTTCCTACATCCAGAAGGAACAAGTTTAATTAACGGTGAACTTGAGAAAGTAGATGCGAGTGCTGCTAATGACTGGCTTATGAAAGAGTCTAGTTGGTTTGCTCCTAATCATGGAGAGATTGGACATTATCTAAAAGACGTTCATAAAAACTACAAGACCTATAAGGCAAAAGCTAGAAAGCAGCTACACCATTCAAAGACTAATTTCTCTTTTGAGAAAATGCAGGAACTTTTAGAATCGATCCTAGATAAGAATATTCCTGAGTTTCCTAAAGAAGTAAAGTTACAGTTACCCAAGCTTAAGAAAGTAGGAGAAACACAAGCTAATACTGAATTACCTAAGTTAAAACTGCCTAAATTAAATAAAGTAAATGGATAGAGACGAATTAATACAGTGCAGCCGCTGTAAAGGAGATGCCTGTTATACTCAAAAAGTAACTCCGGAATTATCAACCTACTGGTGTTACGGATGCGGATTTATTTCTAATGACCTAATGTACGAAGGACAGGAATACTTCACAACTCAAACCGCAGACTTACCGGATCTTTATTTAGATCTTCTACATAAGGATGAGGATAATAAATACTGGATGCCTTCAATGGTTAATCTCCCGGAACAAGGAATGGTTTTTGCCCAAGGTACTTCTCCTTTAGAATGGAGATGGACTGCAGTCAAGGCTGTTGAGAGAACGGAAGAAGATAAGAAGAAGAATCCAAAAAATACTTCTAACTGGAAAATGGATATGACCAATCAGAAATTCTATAATGAAAAAGATTATATGGAAGCTCTGGATTATATTGGCATATTTAAGAAATAATTCTTATCTTTAGTATAATGAAAATCAGTTATGCCATCACAGTTTGTAATGAGCTGGAAGAGGTCAAAAGGTTGATTCCTCACTTATTAGAATATAAAAGAGAAGAGGATGAGATAGTAGTCCTTCAAGATATTAATAACCTACACCACCAATTAGCAGAATATCTTCAAAAACTAAAATATGAAGGTAAAATTAGACTAGAAGGAGATAGGTTTGACGGCCATTTTGCCGATTGGAAAAACAAACTTAAGGAACTTTGTGCCGGAGATTACATCTTTCAGATAGATGCAGATGAATTACCAACTCAAGACCTTATTACAGACCTTCCTTATATAGTAGGTGAAAATAACATAGATTTGTTTCTAGTTCCTAGAGACAACAAAGTCAAAGGCATAACTGAAGAACATATTAAGAAATGGGGTTGGAAAGTAGATGTGTTAGGAAGAATCAACTTCCCAGATTACCAAACCAGAATCTATAAAAACTCTTCAGATATCAAATGGATAAATAAAGTACATGAGAGAATAGACGGCTTTAAGACCTATGCAGCCTTACCTCATGAGTACTTCATGCACCACATTAAGACAATAGAGAGACAAGAAAGACAAAATAATTATTACGATACATTATGAGAAAAAAAGTATGGTATGCTCCTTATAAGTTTGAATCTTACGGAGAAGAAGAAATTAAAGCAGTAGAAGAATCTCTACGTTCAGGATGGTTAGGAGGACAAGGTCCCAGGTCTGTTGAATTCGAAGAGCAGATAGCAAAACGCTTTGGAAAGAAGTACGGTGTATTTGTTAACTCCGGATCATCAGCCTGTCTATTAGCAATAGCGTCTCTAAATTTACCTAAAGGTAGTAAGATTATTACTCCTGCTTGTACATTTTCGACCACCTTAGCTCCTATTATTCAATTAGGATACGAACCGGTATTTGTAGATGTAGGTCTAAATGATTATGTAGCTAATATTGAACAAGTAGTAGATGCTATAACCCCAGAAGTAAAAGCAATCATGCTACCAAACTTAATTGGCAATAAACCCGATTGGAAACGTTTACGTCAAGAAGTTAAACTTCTAGGAAGGACAGATATTTACCTAATAGAAGATTCAGCAGATACAATCACAGAAACTCCTGAATCAGATATCGCCACAACTAGCTTTTATGCTTCTCATGTTATTACAGCAGGCGGGGTAGGAGGTATGGTAATGTTTAACGATAAGAAACATGTTACCAAATGCTTACAGTATAGAGACTGGGGACGTATCGGAGACGATTCTGAAATTGTAGATGATAGGTTCAACCATAAAGTAGATAATATTCCTTACGATCATAAATTCCTATACGGTGTTCTAGGCTATCATATGAAAGCCAGTGAAATGAATGCTGCTTTTGGATTAATTCAGTTGAAGAGATTTAAAAAGTTTTCTGAAATTAGAAGAGCAAACATTGAAAGGTATATTAAGAATCTACAAGGAGTAGGAGATCTAATACTGCCCGATGATTCGATTAAGCCGAATTGGTTGGCTATACCTCTACAGACAGAAAAACGTTTTGAGCTACTTACTTTTTTAGAAAATAATAATATTCAGACAAGAGTAACATTTGCCGGTAATGTAACACGTCATCCAGTTTATAGAGAGTACTTACAGGAATTTAAAAATTCAGATACTATTATGAAAAATGGGTTCTTGTTAGGAGCACATCATGGAATGACTATTGAAGATGTTGACTATGTTTGCGATAAGGTAAAGGAGTTTTTTGTTAAATGAGACCTGTAATTTTAGGAGATGGATTATTAGGGAGCGAATTAGAAAAGCAAACTCAGTGGGATATACTATCGAGATCTGCTAATAATATAGAGATAACTGATATTACAACATGGGCTCATTTACTATTGCCATACGATACTATTATTAACTGTGTAGGTTTTACAGATACATACAGTATTGATAGACAAGTAAATTGGGATATAAACTATAAAGCAGTAATAGAATTAACAGATTATTGTAACTACCATAACAAAAAGCTAGTTCATATATCAACAGATTATCTTTATTCTAATTCAATTGCTGAAGCATCTGAAGAGGACGTACCTGTTCATAATAATACATGGTACAGTTACACTAAGCTGTTAGGAGATGCATATGTACAAGTTAAAAGTAAGAACTATTTAATATGCAGAGAATCACATAAACCTTCGCCATTTCCATACCCACAAGCTTGGACTGATGTAAAAACAAACGGCGACCTGGTCCCTAAAATAGCTGATTTGATTGCTCGCTTGGTTATAAATAATGCTAACGGTGTTTTTAATGTTGGAACAGAGGTAAAAACTATTTTTGATATGACCGCACAATTTAATACCACCCCTGCAGAAGCACCGCCCTATTTCCCTAAGGATACTACAATGAATATTTCTAAACTAACAAATTTTTTAAGTAAGATATGACTGCAATCCCAATAGCCCGACTATGGCATAAAAGAGGTAAACTAGAGTACCATACTATGGTACAGTTACTAAAATACTTTCCTAATTTAATTTTTGAGTATCACATCGTTTTAGACCAGTTTGATTACCGAGATGAATGGACTGCCAAAATAGAAGCTCTGCCTGTAAAATGTAATTGGTACTCTAAAGATGATATGCATAAGTATTTAGAGGATAGCGGTTACGGTAGTAGCGATTTAATCTCAAAAATACCAAACTTTGTTCATTTCTATCATATCTTAATAAACCACTATATCCGACGTGTATTTAGTTATGATTATAGTTTAATGATTGAGTATGATGTTATTTTTAATAGTACAGATTTAGAACAGCTTGAAACTTTATTGAGTAAGCAGATACCTTTTGGAATAGTAGAACCAGCAAATGCAGGATGCGATAAAGCATTAGCAAAACAACTCTCCCAGCTATTTGGACAGAACATAGTTAAGTTTCCTAATATAGGTATCAATGCTGGCTTTAAAGGTTTAAATTTAAAAATCTTTGATGAATTCTTAAACCCAACCACTTTTAATATGCTGTTAAGCTTATTTGACTTCTCAGGAATTTACAACGAAGATGGTAGCGAGAAGACAGGATGGGAACGTACAACAATAGATACTCAAGAACAATCTTTTCATTCACTAATGAATGCTTTAAGTCCTGATTATGAATTACTAAACCCTGAAGATTACTACGTATTTCCTTATTGGGTAGATATGGAACATCTGATGAAATCAAAAGTGATTCATTTTATAGGACATGAAAAACCTCAAGCAATGATGGATATTATTGACACTAAGATAAAACAATGGAAATAAATAAATTAAAAATTTTCTATGATTAAGTTAAGTAAAGATTCAACAGTTTATATTTTTGCTCCTTCCGATATTGAAACTGGCGGTATAGAATGTGCCTATTCTCTAGCTAAGGCGTACAAAGATTTAGGGGTTAATACTAAAATGTTATTAATACACCCTACACTACACTGTCAACACCAAAAGAACTGGAAAGAATTAGTTAACACTAATCAACATATAGAAAAAGTTCAAATCCCCGAAGCATACTCTAAGTATATTACTAAAGAAGATGTTGTAAGCGTAGTAGAAGATGTACCTGAAAACTTACTAGTAATACCTGAGATATGGCCTGACGCTCTAGATGCCTACAAAAATATACAAAAAGCAATCTGGTGGCTTAGTGTAGATAATGGATTAGGAGCTGATCAAAGAAACTTTCACTTAAGGTTAACAGAACCTAAATACTCAAACGTACACCACTTTTATCAGTCTCAATATGCGTATTGGTTTTTACTAAATCATGGAGCCCAATACGTCTACCCTCTTTACGATTATATCAATAGAGATTATATTGACGATAACTTAAAGTTTGAAGGTAGAGAAGATGTAGTATTATACAATCCTAAAAAAGGAATTGAAATAACTGAAAGTCTTATTAAAGAAAATCCAAACATAAAGTTTATACCTCTACAGGGTATGAATAGGAAAGAGCTTAAAGAAGTTATGCTTAAAAGCAAAGTCTATATAGATTTCGGACACCATCCAGGAAAAGATAAATTTCCTAGAGAAGCTGCCTCTTGTGGTTGCTTAATTATAACATCGTTCAAAGGAAGCGCCCAATTTTTCAATGATGTAACTATAGACCCTAAGTATAAGTTTGATGATAATGTAGAAGGAGTAAGTGCCCTAATAGTAGATATATTTAATAATTTTGAAACTCACTTCCAAAATTTCGGACTCTATAGAAAACTTATTAGTAATGAACAAGAAGTATTTTATAACCAAGTGAAAAATACATATTATGAAATCTAAAATACTAGAAAAACTTGCTAATACAACAGACTTGGGTAATAATAGTTATAGGCTATATGATACAGTAAGCACCTATAGTAATAGTACATTTATAGATCTAGGAGTGAGGTCTGGGGCATCTTCAATGATAATGCTTCTTGATGCAGTTGAAAAACAAAATAAAGTCTTTGGAGTAGATGTAGAATTTAACACCCTAGTAGAGGAAGTTTCTAGCCATCCGAGCTATACTACATTACTAGGTGATTCTGTAACTTTAGGAAAAAATTGGCAAAGTAAAATTGAAGGTTTATTTGTAGATACAATACATGTTAAAGAGCAGGTAATGTGCGAGTTATACTATTGGCATCAGCATATTAATGTTGGAGGTTTTATTGGATTTCACGACAGCAATTGGCCTGATGGAAAACAAGATTTTATAGGAGGAGAAAGGTGGCCTAGGGTTGAAGATGGTATTTACGATTTTTTTGGAATAGAAACGCTTAATTATGAAGATGAGTATATTAAAGTAGAAAATTTCCCCGAATCATACGGTATGACGTTTGTCACTATCAAGAAAGAAAAAGACTATATTAAACTTTATAAGGACTGGGGTTACGTTTTTGAAAGAAGGAATAAACTACTTTCTAATTTTTTTAAAGAGAATACTACTTTTGGCGGAGAAATTGAACTAGAAATTTATGTATGATTATTTAATAGTAGGTTCAGGATTTTTCGGCTCTATATGCGCTTATGAACTTAATAAAGCAGGGTATAAAGTATGTATAATTGAATCCAGAGATCATATTGGGGGAAATTGTTATACATCTAAGAAAGATGGTATTAATATACATGAATACGGGCCTCATATTTTTCACACCTCTAATGAAGAAGTTTGGAAATGGATAAACCAATTTACCGCTTTTAACAATTTTACATTACGTCCAGTTGCTAATTACAAAGGAGAAATATACTCACTACCTTTCAACATGTGGACTTTTAACAAACTTTGGAATGTAGTGCATCCTGAAGATGCTAAAAAAATAATCAAAGAGCAGGGAGGAAAAATTAAAGAACCTGCTAATCTAGAGGAACAGGCTATTAAACTAGTTGGCGAGGATGTCTATAAAAAACTAATAAAAGGGTACACAGAAAAGCAATGGCAGAAGCCTGCAAAAGAATTACCAAAGGAGATTATAAAACGTTTACCCGTTAGATTTACTTACGATAATAACTATTTTAACGATAAATATCAAGGTATACCTATCGGAGGCTATACTCAAATTTTTAATAAATTACTTGACGGTATTGATGTCAAGCTAAACACAGATTATTTTAAAGATACTCTTCCACAGCATAAAGCAGTTATTTACACAGGTCCTATAGATAGGTTTTACAATTATAGGTTTGGAGAGTTAGAATATAAGACCACAGAATTCAAACATAAGGAAGTACCTCAAGAAAACTTTCAGGGTACTGCTATGATGAATTTTACAGATAATGAAACTCCTTATACTAGAATTATCGAACATAAACATTTTGAATATGCACAGACTAAAAGTACTGTAATTACTTATGAATACCCGGTCAAATATAAAGCAACCACTACAGAACCTTACTACCCGGTTAATGATGAAAAGAATATGCAGAAGTATTTAAAATATAAGAACCTAGCAGACCAAGAAAAAAATATTATATTCGGCGGTAGATTGGCTGAATATAAATATTATGATATGCATCAAGTAATTGAATCTGCTTTAAATAAAGTAAAAACCCTTTTATGAAAATAATATACAGAATATCAGACTCTGGTTATAGTAAGGTTAAACCGGCTTATATTACTAATGAATCCTGCTTAAAGAACGCTATTGAAACATTTCCACCATCAGAACATGATTGGTCTATTATAGCAGATAACATCTCTAAAGAGACTGATGATATGATTCAAAAGTATATTCCTGGAAATTATATTGATTATGTTTCTGTTGGACATGGAGCTGGTACGTTCAATTTAGCTCTAGATGAGGCATTACAGGAACCAGATTGGCAAGTTATCTACTTCCTAGAAAACGACTATCTTCATAAACCGAATTCAGATAAAGTTATCTTGGAAGGTTTGGAATTAGGAGCTTCGTTCGTATCTTTATATGACCATCCAGATAAATACCTACCACCAGCAAAGGGAGGTAACCCCTACTGTGAAGGAGGAGCAGAAGATACAAGAGTCTATTTAACAGAATCAACTCACTGGAAGATAACTAATTCAACTACAATGACGTTTGCAGCTACTGTAGAAACCTTAGTAAGAACTAAAGAAACATTACGGAAGTATACCGAAGGATCTTATCCGGAAGACTTTAAAATGTTTTTAGATTTAAGAGAGCAGGGAGAATTATTAATAAGTCCTATTCCCGGCTATTCAACTCATGGAGAAACAGCCTGGCTATCACCTTTAACAGATTGGAATAAAATATGATTTCAGTTATAATCCCAACCTACAAAGAACCAGAAGTTCTAGACCTATGTCTAAAATCAGCTGTTGAAGGACAAGCTCATAAAAATCAAATAATAGTTATTGTTGATGGCTTCTTTGATCTAAACGAAGAAGTCTTAAATAAGTATTCGGACTATATTGATATCCTGAACCTAGGAGAGAACCTTGGACTAACTAAAGCAACCAACTTAGGAGTGTATAATGCATCCTTTGATAAGATTTTAATTGTCAATGACGATAATGTATTTCCTAAGGATTGGGATAAAAAATTAATTGAGTCTTATAGAGAAGGAGCGTGTATTGCCCCGAATCAAATAGAACCTACTCCTTCTATGTTTAAGCAGTTTAATATTAAGAACCTAGGTAGAGATCCTCTAACATTTGATCTTCAAGCATTCTGGTCCTATGAAGATAGCCTTAATGAATCTAGAATAGAACCTTCAGGATCGACCTTACCTATATTTATGTCTAAATTAGACTATATGAAAGTAGGAGGCTGGGATGAATCCTACCCAGGGGCTTGGGTGGTAGATTGGGATTTCTTTTTGAAATGTGAACTAGCTGGCTTAAGAATGTTAAGAAGCTACCATTGCCACTTCTACCACTTTGTTTCAATAGGTACAGAGGCAACTCCGGAAGAAAAGCATAACAAAGCTCGCCGTGAGCAGGAATGCCACGAATACTTTAATTATAAATGGGGACAATATGCTCAACATAATCCGGTAAATAACTCTAAGATGTTGCAATTCTAAAATATTTATACTATATTTAGATCATGAAAAAGATTGATACACCAATCTACTTAGAAATCTTCTTTGAAGACCCGGAAGATCTAAATCAAGACTTAGGTGAACTTTTTAGCAAATCAGATTTTAAAGAGAAGCTTAAAACAGAACTCTTTGAAAGACTTGAACAGGCAATCAAAGAAAAGAGAACTAAAGTTACTTTATTTAGGTTAACTTATTATGGAGTAGACTTAAGCGTTAAGAGAAGTGAGTATGAAAAACTACTTAATAAAATCTTAGAGATTTACCAAGAGGAGGAAGATTACCTAAAATGCGTTGAAATAAAAAACTTAATAGAGCAGATATGATATACGGATTTTACAACAAGAATGACAAAAACAGAGAAATAATCTTCAGAGAGAAGTTTAACTCTTTAGCATCAGCAGTTAGGTTCTTTACACAATTAAAGAGACTTTCCCCGCACCAGTTTAGTGAACTTTATTCCGTTATTGTAATAGAAGAAAAACCAGTTAAAAGAGATGGATCCGATTGAAGCAATAACTAAAGCCTTAGAAGAGATGCTTGACGTTAAGTTGACGATTGAGGATATGTCCGATCTTTATCTTGATGAAGAAAAGAAGCTCTTTACTAAGATGGTTAATCACTTAGAAAAATTAACCGAGCATGAACATAAAGTCTTTGAGAGTTATAAAATAGATCTTTCAAGTATAGTAGAACCCTACTGGGAAATGATTGAGGAGTGTATAGGCTTTGCTCTCTCAGAAGAGGTTCAAGAAGTGATGTGGTGGTATATTCATGATAGAAAGAATGCCGCCGGTGAGATAGTATCTTGGGAAGATGAGGATGGGAGTCCTTATAAGTTTAACACCCCAGGAGATTTATACGAATTTATTTTACATAAATTTAACGGAGTAGGATAATTATTAAATAAGTTATGATAGTAAATTGTTATAGATGTGGAGAACCAATTCCGGAAGGAAGGCTCAAAGCCATTCCCACAACAAAGGTATGCGTAAATTGTTCAGGAGTATCTAAGAAACGTTCGGTGACTATCACCGGAGGAGAAGGAGAAGATACTTACAACGATATTGTTATACTGACTCAGAGAGAATACGAAGATTACTTCGGTCCAGAAGAGAGCAGCCCATCCTTACCAGATTGGGAGGAGGATACTAATGAGGCCTAAACCGCTTTCAAAAGATCAAATCCTGTCAGCAATTTCTCGGACTAAGTCCAATCGAGCAGCTGCCCGGTATCTGTCCGTTTCCTATCCTCATTATAGGAAATGGGCCGAGCTTTATAAAGATGAAGCTTCCGGGCAGACTTTATTTGAACTTCATAAGAACCAATCAGGAAAAGGCATACCTAAGTTTCTTCCTGAGAAAGGTTTTAAAGGAGGAGTTTCTCTTCAAGATATAATTGATGGGAAAGTCTCTCCGGATTCATTCACCCCTGCAAAACTCAAGGATAAACTAATTGCAGAAGGGTACTTAGAAGAGTGCTGTAAGCATTGCGGTTTTAAAGAACGCCGGGTGCTTGATTATCGAATGCCTTTACTTCTTAATTTTAAGGATAAGAACAAGCATAATTATAAGATTGAGAACATTGAATTGCTATGCTACAACTGTTATTACCTCCATATAGGAGATATATTCAATAACAGGCAAATTCAAGGAATAGAAGATCATTTAACTATTTATAAACAAGAAACACCCGATTGGGATTTGGATCAATATCAACTAGACAGGCTTAAAGAATTAGGTCTAGGTAATAATGAAGATGATTCAGAAGAAGATTATATTAGTAGAGTATGAAGCATAAAAAGCACGATAAGCTAGTCAAAGACTATAGCAGGCAGAAGATGAAAGAAATGGACAGACTAGCTACCAAGCTTTTAAAGAATGATGAAAAGAATCAAAAGCTGAAGACTTATAATATAAAGGACCCTTTTAATTTGTTTGATGATGATAGTACCAAGGATAACAGCTAAATCAATAGAAGACTTTACCCAAAGAGTCAAGAATGGAGATTTGGAATTAGCAAGAGCTATCATTAGAATTATTCTTAAGAATTTAAAAGCTAAAGATACTAACTTCATAATTGCAGAAGTAGAATTTGAAGATGCCGGAGATAGTTATGAATTAAGTTGCCATTCTGATGAATTTATCTTAACTTTAGAGAAGAACCTTGAAGTATTAGTCGAAGCAGAAGCCTACGAAGAATGTACCAAAGTAGCAGCAGCGATTAGATACCTCAAAGATAATAATCAAAGTTATGATCTACAAGTTTGACAAAGACCAATTAAACTATGTCAAGAACACAAAAGGTATTAAAGTAGTTACCTTAATCGTTCTAGCACTTATCCTAGCTAGCTTCCTTGCAGGAAGGTATGCTAAATTAGAAACCTTAGATAAGTTTGAAAAAGAGCTTATCGTTTTAAATCTTGAAAAAGAAAAAAGCAAATTCTCAGAAGCAAAACTTATTGAACTACTTAAAGACTTAAATGTTAAATTCCCTCACATTGTATTAGCACAATCTAAACTTGAGACCGGGTACTATAAGTCACAAGTCTTTAAACATAATAATAACTTATTCGGAATGAAGCAGGCAAGAGTTCGAGTTAATACAGCAAAAGGAACTAACCTTAATCATGCTTACTACGATTCCTGGAAAGAGTCTGTATACGATTACGCCTTCTATCAGAGTCGTTATATGATTAATGCAAGAACGGAAGCTGAATACTTCGCAGCTTTAGATGCAAGTTATGCAGAAGCCTCTAGATATTCACAATCACTAAAAACAATTATAAAAAGAGAAAATCTCAAAGAGTTATTTTAATTATGGGAAAACATTCAACACATCAGAAATTACAAGTACTGAAGGCTTACATTGAAGACTTACATTCTAAAAACAAAAAGCCATCAAGACAGCCTCAGTGGTTAAAAGAAATCCTGAATGGACAAAACAAGTAAAGAAGATACATATGGATTTAACTTTCCAGTAGAGAAT
>Ga0222719_10003496_pt1 | contig 13961 bp, 20 predicted proteins | sample C33_34DmetaG_FD_165039 | JGI IMG/M metagenome (GOLD analysis project Ga0222719, IMG submission 165039) | Estuarine water microbial communities from San Francisco Bay, California, United States - C33_34D | ecosystem: Environmental > Aquatic > Marine > Unclassified | place: USA: California...
AAATTGTTGGCCCTGGTGTAGTAAATATTACTACTACAAGTACAGAAATTGTCACAACTGGTACAGATGCTTATACACTAGCAAACGGTACTTATGGTCAAATCAAACATATAATCAAAATAGGTGGATCGGGTGCGGCAACGATTACTCCAGCATCATTTGCAAATGGAACATCTGTAGAATTAGCGGCCAATTTTAACAGTGTAAGTTTGTTATATACAAATAGCGGATGGGCAGTAATAGCTGCACAAAATATTACTATAAATGCATAACGGAGATATAAATGGCAATACAATCAATTAACATAGGTAGCATAGCAAACGACGGAACAGGCGATGATCTTCGCGAAGCTTTCAATAAAGTTAATGCAAACTTTATAGATTTAGATACAAAGTTAAGTACAGCAGAAGGCAGTGATGCAGAAAATTTAGGACTAGGCGAAGGAATATTTGCACAAAAAAGTGACAATACTCTACAACTTAGAAGTATAGTAGCAGGATCTAATATAAGTTTAAGTGGCGGCGGCAATAGTATTACTATAAGCGGCGATGCCGCAATGAAACAACTTATTGTTGTAAGTGACAGCGGAAGTGTTGTACTAGGTACCGGCAATCAAACTATCCGTATACAGGGCGGCACAGGATTGACTACTAGAGTCACATCTGAAGATGTGTTTATTGATATTGAAGGTACTAATTTAGTTGCATCTGATACTGCTCCTGTACTAGGTGGTAATTTAAATGCAAACAGTAGAAACATATCTGCTGCAGGTACAGTTACAGCAACATCATTCGTTGGACCTTTGACTGGTTTAGTTAACGGAATTGATGTAAGCGACTTAGATAAGTTTGTTTTAGGATTCGACTTTGGTGCTATTGTTCCTGTAATAAATAGTTTTTCACAGTATTTTGCAGCAAACACAGACGTCGATCTAGAATCATTTACATTACCAAATGCCTCAGTAATTGACATGGGTGCTATTGCTTAACTCCGATAAATATACATAAGGAGTATACATGGCCGACTTTTGGACAATACCATCAGATAAAACAATCGCAACAATAGAGGAACGTAAAACTGTAAAAATACCATTACCTCTTAATGGTAGGTATCTCCCGTTATCTACCTCCGGATTGACACTTACAGTAATAGCAGGAAATATACCTTCTGGTATGAGACTTTCTGACTACGAGATAGTCGGAACACCTTTTGAAGTTGCCCGTGATACCAAATATGAATTTTGCGTAAGAGCAACTTATAACGGTCAAGTTGCTGATCGCACGTTTAGTATCATTGTTACAGGAGCTGACGAACCTGTTTGGACAACACCGGAAGGTAGTCTACCGGTAGGTGCAAACGATGCATTTTTTATTATAGATAGTGCTCCTTTAGATTATCAATTAATAGCTGTAGACCCTGATGTCACAGCAGGGGATAATTTAGAGTATACTAAAATAGCAGGTGAAATACCACCTGGTGTAACTCTTACAAAGGATGGTAGGTTAGTAGGTATTGTTGAACCTATACTTGCTTTAGAAAAGCCGGCAGGGTCAGGGTTTTATGACGAGAACAACTATGGTAGTTTTCCTTTTGATTTTGGTGTAAGATCTGGAAACGGTTTTGATAGTTTCTTTTATGATTTAGGAACTTATGACTTATCAACTGCTACACAATCTCCTAAAAAATTAAATAGATATTATGAATTTACAGTAAGGGTATCTGACGGTGATGATACAACTGATAGAACATTCAAAATTTATGTTGTAGGTGATGATTTTCTAAGAGCAGATAATACTATAATGCAAATTGCAAATGGTATTTTTACAGCAGATGTTTCTAATGTGAGAGTTCCTATTTGGTTAACTCCTAGTAAATTTGGATTTAGAAGAGCAAATAATTACGTAACATTATACTTAGATGTGATTGACCCTAATCCGGATACTGGAATAATTACTTATAGTTTACAAGAAACAAACGACGATGGTAGTCCAAGTACATTGCCGCCAGGATTAGAATTAGATACTCAGTCAGGTGAATTAGGAGGCAAGGTTCCTTATCAACCTGCAATTACTATTGAATACAAATTTACAATAAGAGCTACAAGAACTGAAGCAAATTCTACCAACCAACCATTTAAAGATAAGACTTTCACAGTTAAACTTTTAGGAGAAATAGATAGTGTGCTAACGTGGAATACTGATTCTGCCCTAGGTACTATAAGTTCTAATTACATAAGCACACTTTCGGTAAATGCAAGTACAACAGTTCTTAATGCTAATTTACTATATCTGCTAAAAAGCGGATCATTACCTCCTGGTCTAAGACTTGGCCCTGGTGGAGATATCATAGGAAAGATTAATAGTTTTGGAACTGCATCTGATCCTGGCCTAACAATATTTGATAGCCAAAATCTAAAATTAGATGCAAACACAACTAGTATTGATAGAGACTACTCATTTACTGTTACTGTACAAGATCATTATGGTTACAGTAAAATAGAACGTAACTTTACTCTTTCAGTAACTGATCCTGACACCAAATTATATAGTAACATTAATGTGCGTCCATTGTTACCTGAAGCACAAAGAAAAAAATTAACCGAAATTATTACTGATAGTAGAATTTTTGATAATGATAAGATATATAGACCTAATGATCCAAATTTTGGATTACAAAAAAACCTACAAATGTTAATCTATTCAGGAATTGAAACAAAACTTGTTAACAGATATGTTGCAGCAATGGCACGTAATCACAAACGCAAGAATTTTAAACTAGGTGAAGTCAAAACAGCCATAGCAAAAAATCCTGGAAGTAGCTCTATAGTTTATGAAGTTGTTTACATTGAAGTAATTGATCCAGCAGAAAGTACAACAGGTATAAAAACACGTAGTAACTTTACAATTAAAAATAAAGCGGAAAACACAGTTGATGTTGATAGGTATACTTCAGACGGATATACTATTGAAGGGGAAGCACTTGATTTGATTGACCCTGATAGTATTACACTAGGTACTAGACGTTATTCTAATGTAGAAGTTGATATATTACCAAAATTAAAAATTACATTGAGAGACAGCACATTAGCCGCAGTTGATACCGGTGACGGGTTTTATGTTGGTGTACGCAGCGGAACAGATGTTATATCGCCCGTTACCCAGGGGTCTTTTGATACAAATAGATTTAGACCAGTACCAGAAAATACGATACGTGTTGATTCGCAAGCAATCACAATAGACGGTGCAAATGATAAAAAAAGATTTATTTCTAGTATAGATACTATGAGAGATAGAATAAGAGAAATAGGCGAAACAGAAATAAACTTTTTGCCTTTATGGATGAGAACATCTCAACCTGGAAGCATTGCTACCCTAGGCTTTGTAAATGCAATACCATTAGTATATTGCAAACCAGGGCAAAGTACAAGTGTAAAAAATGCTATTGACAATGCAAACATAGAATTTAACCAGTTTGACTATGATATTGATAGATATGTGATAGATAGCACAGAAGGCATATCAGAAGAAAAATATATCATGTTCGCAAATTATAAGTTCAACGTCTAACAGACATAAATACTAACGGAGAAACAAACTATGACAATTGAAACAGATTCAAGTGCAATACAAGGCATTGATGCATTATATCCTGTAGCCGGTGTTGATAACGATTCACAGGGGTTTAGAGATAATTTTAACATAATTAAAACACAATTAAACAATGCTTCAATTGATTTGACAACACTAGATACCAATACTGCAAAAAAGAATGCAGAAAATGACTTCAGTGGTAATATTATTACAGATGCAACTTTTATTGCTAACACTAAAGAAGTTAATAATATTGGTCCAGTTGGTGCAAGTCAAAACATAAACTGGACTGATGGTGACTATCAGACCCTTACAGTTACAGCCAATCCAATTACATTATCTTTTACCAGTTGGGGTGCGTCAGATAAACTTTGTAAGATTAGACTACAAATTGCTACTGACAATGCTTCTAATGTAGTAAATTTTAATGCACTAGGCGGAACACTTTTTAAAGGTCCTGGTTTCCCAGCATCATTTATAGTTAGTGCTACAGATAAAAGAGCAATAGTAGATTTTTGGACTACTAATGCTGGTACTACAGTATTTGCTGATTATGTAGGTGAGTATGGTGCCTAATGAGTCATCCTCTGCTAGAGAACCTTTCATTATTATCTGAAGCAGAGTTACAAGAACGACTTTCAAGTATCTCAACAAAATATTGGCAGACTCAAAATCCTGATGTTCGATCGCAAATGATCATTATAATCGATGAGCTTAAATATGAATTAAAACTCAGGTCATCTAAACCAGCAGAAAATACTGAAGATGATGGCGATAATTCTCTTGACAATCTGATTAATATCAGTTAAAATACATGTATGCTTATGAAAACAGACTCTCTCGGTATCCCGCGATTTACAAATAAAGATCTTATTGATATGATCTATACAGGTCATTCAGACAAAGTCCATGTTGTGCTTTGTGACGAATCAGATGATGTAGATAAATTTAACGAGGCTATGGAAGAACAAGGCCTTAGCAAACTACAAAAGTATATCCCATTAGATGTAGATCAAAAGACTTTTGACGGTGTATGTCAAAGTGAATGGTTTATGCCTGATGCATACAAAGACATTAATGTGTATGAATATGTATTAAGCAAAGCAGAAACACCCTGTCCACAACATGTACAGGATCGCATATGGGAAGAATTAGACGCTTTTGAAGAACGTAATATGCATAACTTATTGCGTTACATGATCTATCTTGTGGACTTTATGCGTGAGAACGACATTGTATGGGGCGTAGGTAGAGGAAGTTCAGTAGCATCGTATGTACTATATTTGATAGGTGTACATAAGATTAATTCCATCCAGTTTGGCCTGGATTGGCGAGAGTTCTTGAGATAAGTACTAATATAACTAGGAGATACAATTATGCCAATGAAACAAACAGGACGTAAAGTCTACAAAACAATGCAGGGCAAACAAGTTGACATGGATTTGTTACGCCAAAAAAACGAACTTACACCGGCTGTAGGTAATGCTAAAGTAAATGCTAGAGGTGATGAATTAGGGCCAGGTGGTAAAATAATTAAAACAAGAGAACAAGTTCTTGCAGATTATCAAAATGCAAATCCTGGAGTCCCAGATGAACTTGCTGTGGCAAAATCAAAAACTGATATACAAGCAGAAAATGATGCACTTGTAATTGAAGATGAATGGGTAGAAGACGATGACGGAAATTTTGTTGCAAAGGAGAAATAAAATTGCATAAAGTTAAAGGTAGTGTCAGAGCTATTAACAATAGAGTGCTTGTATCACATATGCACTTTGGAGAGCAAACTACTAAGAGTGGTTTGATTATTAAAACAGATGACGGTACAACTAGAGGTATCTATCCACGCTGGGGCAAAGTATACGACAAAGGGCCACGCAACGATGATCCCTATAAAATAGGTGATTGGGTGTTAGTAGAGCACGGACGCTGGACCAGAGGTGTTGAGCTAAATGACATTACAATCAGGATGGTTGAAGCTGAAAGCATTTTAGCATATTCAGAAACTAAACCAGAAGATGTGCAGATTGGCGCAGAATATAAAGATGGAGAACATGCTACTATTGATCCGTCATCATTTGTAAATACAAACTAATAGAGGTTAAATTGTCGCAAGTAGATCTAAACAAATATAAAGACTTTGTCCGAGAGGTAACAAGTAGTGAATCACTATCAAGTATGCAGATGTATAATCGCATTATTGATATTGAAACTACTGAAAGCAAAATGAAAGTAAACATGGCTCAACTTATGACAGGTGCTGTTGGCATTTGTGCAGAAGGTGGCGAGTTTATGGAAATTATTAAGAAGTGTGTATTCCAAGGCAAGCCCATGGATGAAGATACACAGTACCATGCTATGCGTGAACTAGGCGATATCATGTGGTATTGGATGAATAGTTGTAGTGCATTAGGTATAGACCCTAATGATGTAATTGCAGAAAATGTAAATAAACTTAAGAAACGTTATCCAGGTGGAGAATTTGACGTACACTATTCAGAAAATAGAAAAGAAGGAGATTTGTAAATGAGTACTATTGCAGAAGCACGTACAGCCTACGATGAAGGGCTACGTAATTTTATGCTTAACATGTATAATCACACAGCCGCAGGATTAGGTGTTAGTGGTGTTGTTGCATGGTTAACATATTCAACAGGAGCATTATACGCAATGGGCAGTCTTATGTGGCTGTTTATGCTTGCTCCATTAGGTATGATACTTTATTATAGTTTTGCAGGACAGAACTGGAGTAAAGACACATTAACAAAATTCTATTACATCTTTACAGCAGTTATGGGTGTAAGTTTAAGTACAATCTTTGCGGTATACACAGCATACAGTATTGTACAAGTATTCTTTGTAACCTCAGCAACATTTGCTGGTGCGAGCTTATATGGATATACGACCAAAAAAGACCTTACAAGTTTCGGTAGCTTCCTTGTTGTAGGATTAATCGGTATTATTATTGCTAGTGTTGTTAACCTATTTTTACAAAGCACAGGTATGCAATTTGTTATTAGTATACTAGGTGTGCTTATCTTTACAGGACTTACAGCCTGGGATACTCAAAATGCTAAAAGAATGTACCTACAATATCAAGATAGCAGTATGGGCATTAGATTTGCATTGAGCTTGTATTTGAACTTTATCAATCTATTCCAAATGCTATTGCACTTAATGGGCAATCGCGAATAAAAAAACACTTGACTTCTATTAGTTTATACGTTATAATTAGTATAAATTAATAGGAGTTTTCTTTTGAGTATACACGCAACAATAGATTTAGAAACTATTGACACTCGTCCGCAAGCAACTGTACTAAGTTTTGGTGCTGTTAAGTTTAATCCATTTGCTGACAGTGAACCTCATTCGGAAATGTATTTTAAAATTAGTATCGATGATCAAGATCGTTTGGGTAGGACCGTAAGTGACGACACTATTGCATGGTGGAGTAAACAAGATCCAAAGATCATGAACGAAGCATTTGATCAACAAGGTGCTATTACAGTAAATGAAGCACTTGCTAAGATTAACAAATGGGTAGTTGGTGTAGATACACTATGGGGTCAAGGGTATGGTTTTGATTACACCATTCTTGAAGACATGTATCGTAACGCAAGAAAACCTATCCCGTGGAACTTCTGGATTATAAGAGATTCAAGAACACTTTTTAGTTGCTGTGAGAAAGATCCACGCAAACTTATACAAAATGATCTGCACAATGCACTTGCAGATGCTTATTATCAATCAAAAGCAATTCAATTTGCTTACAAAGAAATAGGAATAACTAATGGCAGATAAACAATACTATATGAGTCCAGATGGGACTGTTGTTGACGAAAAAGACTTTAAATATTTAAAAGCAAAAAAGTCAGCAAAAGGTTATGTAAAATCATTTAAGGTAGAAAAGGCAAAAAATGAAAGAGTTATGGGTAGAAAAGTATCGTCCTAAGACGGTAGACGGTTATGTATTTCGTGATGAAGCACAACGCAATCAAGTAAAGACTTGGATCAAAGATAAGACTATTCCTCACTTGTTGTTTAGTGGTAATGCAGGTATTGGTAAGACAACACTTGCTAAATTGTTGTTTAACGAACTTGACTTAAATGATTTAGATATTTTAGAGATCAACGCAAGTCGTACTAACAGTGTAGATGATGTACGTGATAAGATTGTAAACTTTGTACAAATGATTCCATTTGGTGACTTTAAGGTTGTACTACTTGATGAGGCTGATTACTTGTCGCCAAACGCACAAGCGGCACTACGTGGTGTGATGGAAGAGTATCATACAACAGCAAGATTTATTTTAACTTGTAACTATCCAAACAAAATTATTCCTGCACTACATTCAAGATGTCAAGGCTTTCATATTGCTAAAGTAGATCAAACAGAATTTACAGCAAGAGTTGCAGAGATATTAATTACTGAAGGTGTAACTCCAGACTTGGATACACTTGATACATATGTAAAAGCAACATATCCGGACTTAAGAAAGTGTATTAACACAGTACAAATGAATGTGCAAGACAACAGTTTGTTAAAACCTAATGAAGGTGACACAGGTGAAAGCGACTGGAAACTTGATATGGTTGAATTGTTTAAAGCAGGCAAAATACAAGAAGCACGTAAACTTTTGTGTGGCGCTGTACGTCCAGAAGAAATGGACGATATCTATCGTTGGTTATATGACAATATTGAATTGTTTGGTGATGAAGAAAAACAGGATACTGCGGTACTTGTTATTAAACAAGGATTAGTGGATCACACACTAGTAGTTGATCCAGAAATTAACTTGGCGGCAACGCTTATTAGACTAGCGAGGTTATAGTGACATATCTAGTTACAGATAATTGTATAAAATGTAAGCATATGGACTGTGTAGAAGTATGCCCTGTAGATTGTTTTTATGAAGGTGAAAACATGTTGGTAATTAATCCTTTAGAATGCATTGATTGCGGTGTTTGTGAACCTGAATGTCCGGTAGATGCTATTGTTCCAGACAATGCATTGACTCCTGAAAAACAAGCATACTGGGAAATATTTAACCAAAGGTACGCAGACGAATGGCCTGTAATTACACAAGCAAGGCCAGAAGATGTTCCGGCTGACGCAAAAGAATGGAATGGTGTGCCTAACAAAGTAGAGGAACATTTTAGTGAAAAACCAGGTAAAGGCGACTAGTAATAAATCGCTTATAAATGACTTAGTACGTGTCGACGTACTAGAAGACGAAGTAGAATATTATAAAACATTGTTACAGCCGCATGACACAGGTCATATACATACTACAATTAGTTTTATAAAAAGTAGAATTAACATTTTAAAAGGAGCAAAAAAAGAATGGCCGTTCGATTAATTTCATATAGTAAAGCAAGTGAATTTGAAACTTACGAAGATGGAGGCTTGCTAGATTTACAAGACCTTATTGCCTATTGTGCTAGAGTAAGTAACCCTAGCAACCAAATGAATAAAGAAACTAGCGAAAAATTAATTAAGTATCTAATTAAACATGCACATTGGTCACCTTTAGAGATGGTTAATGCTTGTTTAGAGATTAAAACTACACGTGATATTGCACATCAGATTGTAAGACACAGAAGTTTTGCATTTCAAGAGTTTAGTCAACGATATGCTGACCCTAATGACCAAGCAGAAATGTTTGAATACAGTGAAGCACGTTTACAAGATCCAAAAAATAGACAGAACTCTATTGATGTAGACGATGCAAAATTACAACTTGATTGGGAACATGCACAAAGGCGAATTGCAGTTCTAGCTAAAAAAGAATATGATTGGGCTATTAAAAAAGGTATTGCTAAAGAACAAGCACGTAAAGTATTGCCTGAAGGTATTACAAAAACAACCTTGTACATGAATGGCACATTACGTAGCTGGATTCATTACATTGATCTAAGAAGCGCAAATGGAACACAGAAGGAACATATGGATATCGCAAAAGAATGTGCATTAGTCATTGCAAAGATATTTCCATTGATGAATGACCTTTGATAGCAGATCTTTATAAAATTTGGAATATTGGCTCTAATAACATCCACGGAGATGAGTTTACGGGGTATGAGCCAGTATATAGGCAATTAGACCAATTTACTAAAGAAACCTACGAAAAAGACCCTCAAGGTACTATAGATAGTGTCTTTGACATATATAGATCAATAGATCTAGTACCAATTATATATTTTACAAAAGATGGCATTATAAAGGCAATTAAGGACTTTCAACACACAAGTTACAACAGTGTGAAAAATGATAAAATTAGTTTAGGGAACAATAGAGGACAGCCTCTGTCTCGTTTTTTATTCCCTAATATGATGACTGCCGAACCTAAAGGAAGAGGCAGTAACAGTTTAAAAGATAGATTTTATGACGATACAAAACTAAAACGTGCAATACGTATATGTTTTGAAATGCGTGAAGGAAATAATTTAGTATATCCAACTGCTATGCGTAGAGCATTAGAACTAGTTACCGGAGAAAATGTACAAAACTTTAAACCGCAAAATGCTAGGGCAATAGTAGAACATCTATGTCCTGTGCTATGGGGTAATGTGTATGATTACAGTTGCGGATATGGGGGGAGATTGCTTGGCATAGGGTCAAGTAATATGAAGTATAATTACATAGGTGTTGAACCTAACACAGAAACTGTAAAATACTTAAACTTCTTTAACGACTGCATTGAAGAAGCTGTAGGAGTTAAAGGCACAATAATACAAAGTGTAAGTGAAGAATATCAACCACAGGATATTGATCTAGCATTTAGCTCACCACCTTATTTTAACTTGGAGAAATACTCAGATGAAGATACACAATGCATGGTCCGTTATAAAACACTGGATGAGTGGTTTGATGGCTACGTTACTCCGACCATTCAACGAATATATAATGGACTCAATCGAGAAGGACTTTTCGCAACTAACATCGCTGACTACAAAACCTACGGTCAAAAAGAACCTATCGAAGTTGTCGAAAGGTGGATCGAAGTATCTGAAAGAATAGGTTTAAAGCATGTATCTACTATTAAGATGATGTTAAACACCCGACCAGGTGTTGGAAATCAAAAACTGGCCGGGCGAGAAAAGTTTGAGGGTGTATATGTTTTTAAGAAATAGTTAACTATCTCCGTAGATTTTTAACACCTCCTTTACAGCTTCGTGCCTCTCAATGTCTCCTTGTGCAAAACGGACTATGTCCAAACGATTAGAATTATTAGATTGTAATTTTTGTACAAATTTAATTAAACCGTTATCTTTGATTCGATCAGCCTGAGCAAGATCTCCTGTAACAGCCATTCTTGAACCTTCACCTAAACGTGTTAGTAACATTTTCATTTGGTTTTCAGTTGCATTTTGCATTTCGTCCGCCAAAATAAAACATTTCTTAAACGTTCTTCCTCGCATATATGCTAGAGGTGCTATTTCTATTATGCCTTCGTCAATCATATTAGATATTTCTTTAGCATGGAAATAGTCCCTAAGAACATCAAAAATTGGCCTTGTCCATGGAGCCATTTTTTGTTCTAGTGTACCAGGTAAAAATCCAAGATCTTCGTCAACCGAAACTGCCGGTCTAGTCACAATAATCTTGTCTACAATGCCTTCCTTAAACATTTTTACAGCCACCTGCACTGCAAGCAGTGTTTTACCGGTTCCAGCAGGACCCACACCGAAGACTATGTCTTTCGTCTGATCTAGCAGTTTTAGCGTGTATTGTTCTTGATTTTTGTTTCTTGGAATTATAGTTACTTGATTTTGTTTTTTGAAGTTAGTAAATTCAACTACATTGCTGTAGTTGTTTTGCCTCTTTTGAGACTTTCTTTTTGCACCCATTAAGTGTCCTCCTTACATGGATAGATGTAAGTAGAGCTTAGATGCTCGGTCGAGCATGTGCTCTACAAAAGTATTTAGCATCCAATGGCACTTCAAAAGTACTTTGTTATTGATTATTTGCGATAAATAAGTATAACAAGTTTTGGAAATGACATGCAAAATATTTACGACATAATCAAAAACGTTGAAGGTATCTACGAAAGTGATACAGCGTTTCAAGTACTAAAAGATTTCGAACGTGTACTAGATGAACTAGATATCTATGTTTATAAGAATTGGGAAGACGGTGAATTAGCTGAAGGCCCTATTATTGATAGACATTGGATAACTTGTAAGTTTTTCTGGCCGCGGGCAAAGATGCCTGACCCTATGGGTGGTAAAAGATTACTAGATTATGACTGTAAAATTACATATGAAAAATCTCATATTGCAAAACCACGTAAGATACGTAAACCAGGTGACATACGTCCTGGTACAAAAAAAGGTAAACTAGATAGATTGCCTATATGGATTGTAGAAATTATGATGCCAAAAAAACTAGTTGCAGATATTTACGGAACATATTCACAAAGAATGGAAATGGTCACTGAACCGGCAACCGAAGCTAATCAAGCTATACCCGGTGAACAACCAGCGGATGTAACAGCGGGAGCAGGAGCACCAGCACCAGCAGAGGGAGCGCCAGCTGAACCGGAGGCAGGAGCAATATAATGGGGCTAAGAGAAAATGATCTAAAACACATGTTACACAACGTTTTTGAAATTGATTCTTTCAAATCTAAAATGGGGGACGATCAAGATATTGTGACAATGAGTTTTAGCCTTAGAGATAAAGCACCAGCTGATGATCTTGTAAAGTTCCTTGAAGGTGGCTATAGTTTTATATTAGATGCTGATGCAACTGCAGGTGAACAATCAGATGGTACATACAAAGTTTTTGTCGAACTAGAAAGAAACAGACATGTACATGAACATATCTATGAAGTGTTAGATGGTGTAAAAAAGATATCAGGCGTAGATAATTTAAAATTTAGATATTACAAGAACTTCAAAAGTAAAGATGCTACAATGGAAAATCTAGATACCCATATTCCTAAGGATCCAAATAACTATGGATTAACACGTAATCAAACTACAATGGAAAATTACAAAAACTTTTTTAGCAATAGCTATCTAGAAAGTGTAGATATGGTTGAGGATAACTTATTATTTAAAAAAATGTATGCAGATCCTTTAGCATTTGAATTTGTAGATTTTGGTGATAGAACTAAAATACTAGAAAACGTTGACAGCGGATTTAACGTTGATGCATATCCAGAAATACTGTTTTTAACTAAATATCTCGGCGACTACAATATTAGCAAGTATGGCGACAACCTAGTTTTTGAAAATAAAGGTCTGGCGCTTATAGTAAAAAGGAAATAAACTATGGCTAAAGAGCATTTTAAATTTGATTTTGAACCGTGGATGGCTGAAGAGCTAATCCATAGAGACGATTGGAAAGATTGGTACGAGGCAATGTGTGAGATATTGCCTTTATGGGAAGTCAATACAATCGAAAGGGTTGCTATGTTTGTGGCACAGTGTGGTCACGAATCAGGCGGCTTTAGAGTACTAAGTGAAAACTTAAACTATAGCGCCGCAGCTCTAAACAAAATATTCCCTAAATACTTTATACGGGCAGGTAGAGATGCACAAGAATATCATAGACAACCTGAAAGAATTGCGAACGTTATATATGCTAACCGCATGGACAACGGCGATACTGATAGTGGCGACGGTTGGCGCTTTAGGGGTGGTGGAATACTTCAGCTAACTGGAAGATACAATTATACACAATTTGCTAAAGAAATGGAAATAACTCCAGAAGAAGCAGTTGACTATGTACGCACTAAAAAAGGCGCACTAGATTCAGCATGTTGGTTCTGGGATACAAACAATATTAATAAATGGTGTGATGCTATGGATGTTGTAGGTGCTACCAAAAGAATTAATGGTGGTACAATTGGATTAGACGATCGTAAAAAACACTATTTACATGCTATCGATGTATTAGGTGGCGACTACGAAGAACCTACTATTGATTATAATCAAACAGTAAAACAAGGATCAAGAGGTCCATTAGTAGCAGAAGTCCAAGAAAAACTTAACATTGCTCCTGCAGATGGTATATTTGGTCCAGGCACAGCACGTATTGTCAAAGAATGGCAATCAAGTCAAGGACTAACAGCGGATGGCATAGTTGGACCTAAAACGCTGGGAAAGTTACTAGGTTAAATAAGAATATGTTTAGTGGATTGAAAATTGCATTAGTGTTTGTTATTCTGGCTGCGGCCGGAGGTGGATTATTCTATGTCAAACAACTACAATCTAATTTAGAAATCGCAAGACTAAACAATGCTAAACTTGAAACAGCAGTAGAAACTAGCGAAAAAAGTTTAGCAATACTTAAAGAAGATAATATTAGACTTAATAATTTATCAGACCAATTAACAAAAGATTTACAAAAAGCCGAAGCATACGG
>Ga0222719_10003498_pt1 | contig 13958 bp, 16 predicted proteins | sample C33_34DmetaG_FD_165039 | JGI IMG/M metagenome (GOLD analysis project Ga0222719, IMG submission 165039) | Estuarine water microbial communities from San Francisco Bay, California, United States - C33_34D | ecosystem: Environmental > Aquatic > Marine > Unclassified | place: USA: California...
GTTCGAAGCATCTGTTGATGGTGAAGCATATGATCCAGAGCGTTTTGGACAGTACTTTCGTGCTCCAGGCATGAGTGCTCCAACTGGTGATCCAAACAAAGGTGCAAGTGCGCCTGCGGCGGTTCCAGCAACTCCGGCTCCTACTCCTGCATCAGAGCCAGTAGCAGAAACTGTAGCACAACCTGCTCCAGCGGCAACTACTGCAAGTGCAAGTGAAGACAAACCAAGTAGTGAACGTGCTAATGATATTTTAGCAATGATTCGCAACCGTCAATCATAAGGAGTAATCATGGCGAAACCATTTGACGTTAGTAAATTTCGTAAGAACCTTACCAAGAGCATTACTGGTCTAGGTGTAGGTTTTAACGATCCAACTGACTGGGTTTCGACTGGCAATTACGCACTTAACTATCTTATCTCTGGGGATTTCTACAAAGGGATCCCCTTGGGTAAGGTAACAGTGTTTGCTGGCGAATCCGGCGCAGGTAAAAGTTACTTTGCTTCAGGCAATATTGTAAAGGCCGCTCAAGAACAAGGCATTTTTGTAGTGCTAATTGACTCGGAAAATGCACTTGATGAAAAGTGGCTACAAGCATTAGGTGTTGATACAGACGAAAGCAAACTGCTTCGACTGTCAATGTCTATGATTGACGATGTAGCAAAAACAATTAGTGAGTTTATGAAAGACTACAGATCAGACTATGATGCTGTAGATACAGCAGACAGACCAAAGGTATTGTTTGTTATTGATTCACTAGGTATGTTGCTGACTCCAACAGATGTTGATCAGTTTGGTAAAGGTGATTTGAAAGGTGACATGGGTAGAAAACCAAAGGCACTTACAGCACTTGTACGTAACTGTGTAAACATGTTTGGTAGTTACAATGTAGGCATGGTATGTACTAACCACACATACGCTTCACAAGACATGTTTGATCCTGATGATAAGATCAGTGGAGGACAAGGCTTTGTGTATGCTTCATCTATTGTAGTAGCAATGAAAAAATTGAAACTGAAAGAAGATGAAGACGGTAAAAAGGTAACAGATGTACGTGGTATTAGAGCCGCTTGTAAGGTTATGAAAACACGTTATGCAAAACCTTTTGAAGGCGTACAAGTAAAGATTCCATATGAAACAGGTATGGATCCTTACAGTGGTCTAGTAGACTTGTTTGAAAAACAAGGTATTCTAACACAACAAGGTAACAGACTCAAATTTGTCAATGCCCGTAACGAAGAAGTTCTAAATTATCGTAAGGACTGGACAGGTGACAACTTGCAACTCGTAATGGACGACTTTTCCAAGATTAGGCATAAGTACGAAGATGCTGTAGAACCGGAAGACGAACCGGAAGAAGCAGTTAGTACAACTATCGAGGAAAAAGTAAGTGATGGAGATGAGTGAAGATCAACTAATTGACCTTTGGGACATATTTTCTGAATATGTACCCAAGGGTAATAAAGAACAATTAGCAATGCAATATGTTAAGTGGTGTCAAGACAACGGTGTTGACGAAGACGTTTTATATGCTGTAGGTGCTGAAGATCCTTATCTAGGAGAAGCAGTCGAAGATCTACAGGGCAAACGCGGAGACGAAGACGCTGACGATTGGGACGACGATGAATATAGCAGTGACGACGAAGAGTGGGACTAAATGATTAATTGGTATTCTAGGATTACCCAAGATATTGCTAACATTCCTGATGCTATTCTCTGGTACGAAAGCGAACTAGGAGAAGCACGTAAGGAAACTAGACTGTTTGGAAATTTAGAAAAGCAGGCCGCAAACCTGCCCGGTATAGTTGAAGAACGGTTTGGTCAGTTACAAGAGATTGAGGCAATTCTAGAATACCTAAATATCGAATTACGAAGAACACGTAGCAAGTTCTTTAAACAATATCTAGAAAACTATCAAAGAGCATTAAGCAGTCGTGACGTTGAAAAATACGTAGACGGCGAAGCAGACGTTGTTGATTTTGAAAAGATTATCAACGAGTTTGCCCTGTTGCGTAACAAATGGTTAGGTGTTATGAAAGGCATTGATATGAAGCAATGGCAGATCACTAACATTACTAAACTGCGTGTTGCTGGCATGGAAGACGCATCCATTTAATTTTCACACAATAATATACGCATATAAATAGTACTATGAAACAGAAAACCATAGTACTAGTTACAGGCGGATTCGACCCTATACACAGCGGTCATTTGGCCTATCTTGAAGAAGCAAAAAAGTTAGGTGACGAACTTTGGGTAGGACTTAACTCCGATGCTTGGCTTACTCGTAAAAAAGGCAGACCTTTTATGCCTATCAACGAACGTGTTGAAATAATAAAAAGACTTTATATGGTAGATGCTGTTATTGATTTTGATGACAGTGACGATAGTGCATGTGGTGCAATATTTAAAACCAAAAGTCTTAATTCTCTAGATAATAAAATTATCTTTGCTAATGGTGGCGATAGAACCTACCAAAATATCCCAGAAATGTTAACTTATGGCGATGATCCTAATGTTGAATTTAAATTTAGCGTCGGTGGAGACATTAAGAAAAATAGTTCTAGTTGGATATTAGAAGATTGGAAAAATCCAAAAGTTGAAAGACAATGGGGTTGGTATAGAGAACTATACACAATAGGCAACGGAATAAAAGTTAAAGAACTTGTAATTGAGCCAGGTAAAAGTTTATCTATGCAACGACATTTTAAACGTGCAGAAATGTGGTATGTACTTAAAGGTATGTGTAAATGCAAAACAGAACTCAACGGAGTACAAGACGATGTAACACTTCAACCTTTAAATAAAGGGTATGACATCGGTACTGAAGTTTGGCATCAAGGTTATAATCCATTTGACGAACCATGTCATATACTTGAAGTACAACACGGAGAACTATGCGTTGAAGAAGATATTGAACGCAGAGAGGAACAATAATGACCAACACAATTTACATCGGTTACGATAGCAGAGAAAAAATTGCAAGTGATACTTGCGAATATAGTTTAAGACATACAACAGAAGAATCAATAGATATCAAATATCTTAAACTACAAGAGTTAAAGTCAAAAGGAATTTATAAAAGAGGAGAAGACACACTGGGCTCTACAGAATTTACATTTACAAGATTCCTTATTCCTTATCTGCAAAACTACAAAGGTTGGGCACTATTCTGCGATTGTGATTTTTTATGGTTAGAAGATGTAGATAAGTTATTTAGATTACGTGATCCAAAGTATGCTGTTATGTGTGTACATCATGATTACACACCCAAAGAAGGTGTAAAGATGGACGGTAAACAACAACATATATATCCAAGAAAAAACTGGAGTTCAATGGTACTGTGGAACTGTGAACATCCTAGCAATGCACAAGTTATTCCCGAAATGGTTAATAAAGAAACTGGAAAATTTATGCATCGCTTTAGTTGGCTCAAAGACAGTGAGATTGGAAGAATAAGCCACGAGTGGAATTGGTTAGAAGGTTGGTACAAAGAACCGCAGGATGGAAAACCAAAAGCAATTCATTTCACAGAAGGCGGCCCTTGGTTTAAAGATTATCAAAATGTAGATTATGCTGACCTGTGGATTAACACAGCAAACAAAACAGGTACAGAATGGTCTCCGTTGTAGCATTAAAAGGGGCAATAAAAAATGTTTCCGGTGCTCTTGCTAAAGGTTTAGCAAAGCATGGAGATAAATTCGAAGTAATAGAATCTTTTGATATCCCGCACCAAGCAGATGCTTATATTCAAACTAATCTTCTAAAACCTAAAATTGATAATGGTTGGCAAGGTCCTATGTATAGGTTTATTCGAGACAGTGGCAAGCCATATCTTGTAAATGAATCTGCAAGTTTTCGAAGACACATGCACTGGACTAGACTAGGTTGGTATAGTTACAAATGGACAGAAGGTGTTTTTGGAAATGAAAACAGTCCAAGCGATAGATGGAAAAAATTTCAAGAGGCAACTGGTGTACAGTTAAAAGATTGGCATAGTCCGGGTGATTCTATCATAATAATGGGTCAAAAAGAAGGCGATAGCAGTCTATTAAATTTGTATAAAGATTATAATAGTTTTTATGATTGGGCAGAACAAATAATTTTGCAAGTTACAAAGTATACAGACAGACCGATTATACTTCGTCCACATCCAAGAAATTTAAGTAGAGGTACAAAGTTATCAAACAAATTGCAAAACAAGTATCCAAAACTTAAGATTAGTGTAAGTGAAAATACAGATAGTTTAGCAGATTACTTGCCAGATGACAAAAACGAAAACAAAGCAGACGGCCTATATCAAGACCTAAAGAAAGCACATTGCGTAATTACATATAACAGTTTAAGTGCAATCGAATCTATATGTGAAGGAATACCTACATATGCATTTGAAGATGGCAGTATGATATGGCCTATTAGACAGATGGATTTAGCGAATATTGAAAACTTAAATTATAACATAGATAGAACACAATGGAGTTATGATATTGCTTACACACAATGGACACAACGCGAACATGCTACAGGTGAAAGTTGGGCACATCTTAAACCATTAATTTTTGGAGATAACAATGCGTAAATTTGCATGTATTACAACATTTAATAAAGACTATTACGACTCAATGGCAAACAAAATGGTAGAAACTTACTTGCAGTTTTGGCCTGAAGATGTCCCTTTGTATTGTTATACAGAAGATATGAAGTTACCGTTAAGTTCTCCTAAATTAAAAGAAATTGACGTTTATGAAGCATGTGGAGAGCCATTAAAAGAATATTTAGATTTTATTGGAACACACTATAGTAGAGGGTTTGCATACAAAGCATTTTGTTGGGTACATGCATGTAAGATATTAGATGTAGATCAAATTATATACCTCGATGCTGACAGTGTAACTTATAGACCTATTACAAAAGAATGGTTAGACAGCATACTAAAAGAAGATGAACTAGTTGCATATATGGGCGTAACTATGCACAAAGGTAAGTGGGCAGGAACTAATAAACAACATGCCGATAGTGGCATTTATTGGTTCAACAAAAATCATCCTTATGCAGAAACATTTGTAAACAGATACGAAAAAATTTATCTTTCAAAAGAAGTTAAAACTGATAATGTAAGATTTCCTAAACCAAATGATGCATATGTATTAGCAGACTGTGTTACCGATGCATTAGATAATGGAGTAAAGATTGTGGATTTTCATCCGCAACGCACAGCACACAGTCCACTAAAAGAAACTATACTAGGAAAATATTTTAGACACTTTAAAGGTGCTAGAAAGAAAGATCCAAAAATGGACAACTACATTGAAAAAATTACAAGTGGTGCAGAACGTAAGGATCTTGACAAACAAGAAAAGAAAAATAAAAAACACGGTAAACTAAAAGAGTTACCTAATACATTTAGGACATGGAAACAATGAACTTTCAATTGCCCTACAGTGAAAAACATTATAGTCAATCAGATGAAGATGGTATAATATTACATATGGTTAAGGCCTTGGCTTCACCTAATAACAAATGCGTAGAAATAGGCTGGGGCTGTGATAAAAAATCACCATTGCCTGTTGCAATTAATTGCACACAAAATTTAGTACAACACTATGACTATCAATGCACTGCTTTTGATATGAGAAAACAAGGTAGTATTCCTACAAATGTGGATTTTCATAGAATGCGTGTTACACCAGACGCCTGTCAAGATATTGTTAAACTATTTGACAACAACGTTGATGTGTTTAGTTTAGATATAGACAGTTATGATTATGAAGTTATGACTAAACTAATTTCATTGGGTTTTAGACCTAGCATAATTTGTGCTGAAATAAACAGACAATTCGGATATGAACAAGTAGGATCATTTCCATACATTGAAGATTGCAAAAATTATACTAAACAAATTTGGCACGGTGTTAGTTATAAAAAATATAGAAACTATTTTGAAAGTATTGGTTATAAATTTTTTACGTTAAGCAGTAATAGTGTAAATGTTTTCTTTTATGATCCTACAAGAGTAGATGAGTCTTTATTATCAGAAGACAGGCTTGATAGTAATAAACGATATGCAAAACTTTTAGACAGTTTTAAATTAAAAATTAGTGAAGATCCTTTTTGGAAAAATTATATAAATGAAATAATGCAGTAGAAAGAAGCGTAATGATACCAAACAAACACATGACAAAACAATCAAATGCTTGGGAAGGCGGAACTAAATTTTTAGAATTACTTCCAGCGAGGTCTGTCATACTTGATGTAGGTAGTGGTAAACATGAAACCCATGCCATAAGATTTAGAGAAGCAGGACATATTGTAGAAACTTGCGACTATCATAAATCAGCAACCTACCAAGGATTGTTTCAAGATTTTAAGTTTACAAAACAGTTTGATGCTATATGGAGTGCTCATTGTTTAGAACATCAACCTAATCCCAATGATTTTCTCAAACGTATATTTTCTATACTTAAAGAAGGAGGACTATTATGTATAACTGTACCTCCACTTAAAGAAGAAATTGTAAGTGGACACATTAATTTATATTATCCGGGATTGGTATTGTATCAATTAGTTCTAGCAGGATTTGATTGTAGTGAAGCAAAGATTAAAACATATGGATACAACATAAGTGTGATTGTAAAAAAGAAATCTTTTGCAATGCCAAAATTAAAATATGATAAACCAGACTTAAGAACTCTTAAAGAATTTTTTCCTATAGGTTTAAATTGGAATGAAAGAGAAATAGGTTTTAACGGCATGATTGAAGAGATAAATTGGACATGATATTTTTAAGTAAAAACGGTACAGACGAATATGTAAATATGTTTGCTGAAGGTTGTAATTCAAAACCAACTTCAGATAAAACATTTGACTACAATGCAACTGCTCCGCAACCCATAGTACTTCGTGGAATTCTCAAACACAAAATTATGAAACAATGTTGGGAAGATGAGCGTGATTTCTATTATATGGATAGTGGGTATTTAGGTAACTATAAGTCACCAATTAATCCTAACGGATGGAAGTGGTTTCATCGTATTGTCAAAAATGACCTACAACATAATACAATAGTTGACCGTCCTAGTGATAGATGGGAAGCACTAAAGTACAAAATACCAAGTTGGAAAAAGAACGGTCGCAACATCCTAGTTGTTATGCCAAGCGAAAAGCCAGCAAAGTTTTATGGTATTGATATGAACGCATGGCGTGAAGAAACAATTAATACACTCAAACAACACACTGATCGTCCTATAGTAGTGCGTGAAAAGGCAAGTCGACCCGAGCGTATTGTAAAAACAATTTATGAAGAATTAGATAACGCCTATGCTGTTGTAACACTACAAAGCATTGCGGCAACAGAAGCAGTACTATATGGAGTTCCTGCTTTTGGACTAGCACCCAATGCTAGTACCCCTGTGGCACTAGATGACATAACTAAAATTGAAGCACCGTACTATCCGGACAGTGATCTAGTATATAAATGGGCGTGTCATTTAGCATACGGTCAGTTTCATATACAAGAATTATACGACGGCACAGCAAGGAGAATACTTTATGAAAATTAAAATCTTTATGTTAACAGGACAAAATAACGGAGAGAAAGATGTTCTTCGTGCTTACTATAGAGGTCTTGTACAATTCTTTGGGGGGATGTTTTGTCAAGGAATTGAAATCAACGATGTAAACGAAACTAAAACAGTAAAAGAAATTAGAAAAAATGGTGTTGATTTAAGTCTAGACTATGGCGAGGATCCAGGAGAAGATTGTGATTTAGGTATTATATTTGGTAGTGCAAAGCCTAGAGACAATTTACATCATCGTGTAAGAAATTCTGTAATTGAAAAGGCTAAAAATTACATGATTATCGAAACGCCGTTGCTCGCAAGAAGTATTGTTAAACAAAGTAATCATGAATATTATAGAATTGGTTTGAACGGTTTTTTAAATGGTCAAGGTGAATTTAACAATGAAAACTGCAATGATGAAAGAATTAAAAACTACGGTGAGTTATATCAATGGACTGGATGGAAACAAAATGCAAATGGTAATATATTAATACTTTTACAATTACCAGGAGATGCAAGTTTACGTGAAAGCAATCACGGTGAATGGTTGCTAGATACTATTGAAGAACTTCGTAAAATTACACAACGTGAAATTAGAATTAGATTTCATCCTGCTATGAGTGAAAAAGGACACGAAAACTTTTTTGGAGATGTTGGAAAAATTGTTTTCAAAAACTATCCTAAAATAGTATGGAGTGACGGTATAGGCAGAACATTACAAGATGACTTAAAAGAAGCAAAAACTTGTGTTACATACAGCAGTGGCAGTGCTATTGATAGCATTGTTTATGGTATACCAACTATTGCTATTGACGAAGGGAATTTTGCATATCCTATTTCAAGCAAAACGCTAGATGCTGTTGAAGAGCCTATTTTGGCAGATGCAGAAACAGTAAACCAGTGGCTACAAAATTTATCTTACTGTCAGTGGAATAGAATTGAAATGAGTAATGGTCGTGCTTGGACACACATATGGCCTAAAATTGTAGAACTGTTAGGAAAGCCAGAGCCTGTAGAAAAATGAAAGTTATAAGTTATCTAAAAGGAATCCCAGGCAGTAATAAGAACCCAGAAAAACCAGAAGTACTAAAAAGATTTGTACAAGGTGTGCAACTACACGGTGACGTAGGAATAGCACACGACGGTGGGTATGTGCCAAGTGATGTTGCTGTATTACAAGGTTACGTTCATGAAGACAGTCCTAATACACCGCATTTAATTTTACGGAAACAAGTATTAGACGAGCAAGCAAGACGCAACAGACATACTATTATTGTTGATAGTAATTTGTTTTTATATCTTGATAAAGAAAACACTAGAAGATATTTACGCTATAGTATGGACGGTGTATTTCCTACTACAGGTAATTATTTCTGGGACGATCCTGATCCTAGTCGTTGGAATAAAATTAAAAAAGATTTAAATGTGAATGTTAAGCCATGGAGAACACAAGGTAAACATATTTTAATCTGTTTACAACGCAATGGCGGATGGTCAATGAAGGGCCGCGATAACCAAGATTGGGCGAAAGAGATAATCACAAAAATTCGACAAGTAAGCGATCGTCCTATTATTGTAAGAGGTCATCCAGGAGACCGCCGTGCTGGAAAATATTTAAATCCAAGAGAACGTTCTTATAAGTTACACGGTTTAGATAATGTTCATATTAGTGATCACCGTAATAGAAGTTTACAAATGGATCTAGCAGGAGCATGGTGCACTGTTGTATATAATTCAAGTCCAGCAGTTGCTAGTGCTATTGAAGGCATTCCTGTGTTTGTAGATGATCCTGTTGATTGTCAAGCACAAGATGTTGCAAATATAGATATCGGTAATATTGAAAAACCAGATACATTTGATAGAGATATTTGGTTACAAAAATTAAGCATGTGTCATTGGAACTTTGAAGAATTAAGTTCTGGCGAAGCATGGTCACATATGAGAAAGTATATTACTTAATAGTTCCAGGGGCTATTTTTTTAACTAAACTTATATCTAAAAATCTTACTGCTTGTTTGCGTTTATTACGTTTACACTTTGTATCTAATTGATACACATTTTCAATTTCATCTACTGCTTCTGCTACACCTGGTATACCATAATCATCAAATACAACAACAGGTGTTTCACTTAACATTGAATAATCATGTTTAACAATTTCATAATTGTGTCCACCATCAATAAAAGCAAAATCATATTTTGTAGGCGTGTTTAATACTTTAGTTGTGTCACCTTGAATTAGTTTCCAAGTAAAGTTATTAGGATATTTTTCACGCAATGATTTTAGTTTAGCACTTGCAACACTAATGCGTCCTGTGCCCTTACCGTTATGTCCAATTTTATGTGTTTCATCGTTTGCTTCTTCAAATAAGTCGTAACCAGTGTAGTCTACAGTTAATCCCATTTGCAAAAGATATTCGCACATTTGACCTGCACTTTTGCCGTCATGGGTTCCAATTTCACAAATTCGTTGCGGCTTGATAACATCGAATAATCTATAAAAGTTTTCTATTAATGGTCCCTTCATCGTACTGTCTTCCAATAATCTTCTTGTCTTTGTACTTTAAGATCTTTGCGTTTGCTTTGGCCTTCACGTTTTCTATCACCTTTCATGTGATCAAAGTAAGAACCTAATTCGCTGTTGATTAAAGGATGTCCTTCGCCTTGTATTCCACTGCTGATATCTTTATTTTTTACATCATATTCTGTTTCGTGCCAGCGTCTTACTACATCGTAGATATAACTATCATGCCATTCCTTTTCTTTAAAGATACCATTTTCGGCATCGTCATACATACGTTGAAACTCATCTATAAACTTATCACAATGTTCGTGATTTAAATTTAAACTGTACCAGCCACACTCTGTATACTTTGGTCCTCTGCCTAAAAAGCAAGTGAACACATCTTCTGGAATAAATTTTTCTAAAAAACTTATAGGCATTGAACTGTGTACATAACTGTCTGCATCCATCCAAATTAAAACATCTGCACCATCTTCTTTTGCACGTCTTGCCGCATCACATACTGCATATACTTTGTTGCAAAACTTAATGGCGTCCCACTTAAATGCTTTACGAGCATCTAGTCTTTTCTTGTCTGGACCCATTCCGGTTGCTCTCGGATCGCCTATATATTTCTTTTTAAATTCTACCATAGCCGGTAAAGTTTTCTCATGATCTAAAATTTTGATCGTTCTTTTTGTTTTGCGTGATATTGGTGTGCAACGTTCAGCATAAATGTAAAGATCAATTTCAGTTGGCATACGATCATCAAAACTATTGATCATTCGTTGTCCGTATAACTGTAATCCTTGCTGATTAAACGTTGTAAGTACAGCAAATTTGCGTGACATGTAATAACTCCATAAATAACATTAACTACGTATATTTAGTGCAATGGAGTAACTTATAAATGATCTTCGGAACGTTCAATGAATTTGGTGCTATGAATTCTGTTCCCGTATTCGGTGCGTTTGAACAGAGTTTAAACAAAGCAGGAATACCATGGACAAAAAATATAGACATGTGTAATGTTGCTGTTATATGGAGTGTATTATGGCATGGCAGAATGGCAAGAAATAAAGATGTGTGGGAACATTGTAAACGTTTTAATAAGCCAGTGATTGTTTTAGAAGTTGGTGGAATACTACGAAATCAAAGTTGGAAAGTAGCACTAGGTGGGATAAACAATGAAGCATATTGGGGAGAACAATCAAAAAGCAAAGTTAATCAATGGTTAAGAGAATCATCACAACATAGACAAAAAAGGTTTGATATTAATTTACTACCATGGAAAGAAACTAATAATGAAAAATATATTTTAATTTGTACACAGCATAATAAAAGTCATCAATGGAGAGACATGCCGTCTGTTGATGCATGGCTAGACAATGTTATTACAGAAATAAGAAAACATACAAAAAGACAAATTAAAATTAGACCACATCCACGTAGTCCGTTACATACATCAATAGTATCACAACTTAATAATAAACACAGTAACATAACATATGATCAGCCTATTAGATATACGCAAACGTATGATGAATATAATTTTGATCATGCATTAGAGAATGCTCATTGTGTTATTAGTCACAGTAGCAATCCGGGACTACAAGCAATCATTGCAGGTGTTCCTGCATTTGTAAGCAAAGACAGTTTAGCACTACCTGTGGGAAATACAGACTTCAGCCAAATTGAAAATCCAAATAGACCTGATAGAACAATTTGGTTTAATGAACTACTTTACACAGAATACTTTATAGACGAAATAGCCGATGGATTGCCATTGGTAAGATTACTTCCAAAATTAGAAGAATTAGTTCTTGCTCAAAAAGCATAACGGTGTTATAATACATTATATAATTGAGGTTAAGAACATGCACACTATTGATCCCACCGAACAGACTATCGAAGATTGCATAATGTTTCTAGCAGGCGAAGGCAATTTTTTGTTTAACAATGATGTTGCTATTGACAAGTTTGATCATAGCATTGTTCACAGTCTTGGTACACAACTAGGAAATAATAGTCCTTTCACCCAAAAGCAAAGTTTAATTGGATTAAGACTAGTAAAAAAGTATAGTTCTAAATTATGTGAACAAGGATTTGATGCTGATAAAATTTTAAATGAAAAAATTTTCAAATGGCCTTTTAGGGTTATTGATAGAACAAAAAGTTTATACATAGATGGAGAACAAATTGTAATAAAAAGTCCTTTTATTGCTGATGTCGTAAACAAAATTAAAAAAAGAAAAAAGCCTAGTTATTATAAAGGACAATACAACGGTGAAACAAAAGAATGGGCATTTGATTACAATGAGCCCAATGTAGAATTCCTAGTTAATCTTACCAAAGGTATGAACTTTAATATTGATCAAAAGATCAAAAACGACTACGAAAAAATTATACAACTTAAACGTAATGCACTAGAACATTATCCAATGCTTACACGCAAAATGGGTGGATATGTATATAAAGATACAGTAATTGAGCAACAGGATCCAAGACGTGCTGTTATGAAAGCAAAACTAAAAGGGTGTATTGTATTTGATGATAGTGTAGTTGATAGTATGAAACCAAAACAGCCTTTGGACAAAGTGTTGCTCGGAGATAGTCGAAATTGGTATATAAATTCTAACATTCATCACTATTTGGAAATATTTTCATTGCTCAACACCGTTGATAAGTGTATAATTATGTGTAGTAGTGATAGTGTAGAAAAACTACAAAGTATTGTTGAAAATTTATTAGGCAGTGGATTTAGTTCAAATGATATTGCTGTAATGTTTCGATATAAAAATAATAAGGAATGGTTTGAAGGAAACAAGTATATTAAAAACGCTGGCGTGAATACATTTGATCCTAGCAAAAAGATTTTTATTATAAATGAAAAAGTTCCTAAACCCCTTATTACAAATAAAATCGATCCTCAACTAATTATTTGTACATTGGCAACTCAACCTAGTCATTACAAAACACAGACCTGGTTAGAAAATAAACCAACTGTGATTTATTATTGTGGTAGTAAACCATCAGGAGTAGAAAACTGTGCCGACGTGTAAACTTGTTATAAAAGATGAAGTGAATGTTAAGTTCGAAGGACTTGACTTGGAAATGCGTAAAACGCTAACCAACAAGTTCAAGTATGACATTCCTTATGCACGGTACTTGCCAGCATACAAACTAGGACGCTGGGATGGCAAGGTAAGTTTCTTTGGACTAGGCGGAACAACCTATGTTAGTATGCTTGAAGAAGCATTGCCGTTGCTTGAGCAAAAAGGTTGGTATGTTGAAGTAGAAGATTTACGTGATCCTACACAGTTAAACTTTACGAACATTACAGAAAACTATTGGAAGGATCAGGGTGCTGTGTGGCCTAAAGGACACGTAGCAGAAGGACAGCCTATTGTGTTGCGTGACTATCAGGTTGAAGTTATCAATAACTTTTTAGGCAATCCACAGAGTTTACAAGAAGTAGCAACAGGAGCAGGTAAAACTATTATTACTGCAACACTGTCGCACTTGTGTGAACCATATGGACGCAGTCTTGTAATTGTTCCTAACAAGAGTCTTGTTGTACAAACAGAAGAAGATTATGTAAACGTAGGACTTGATGTTGGTGTATACTTTGGTGATAGAAAAGAACTAGGACATACACACACTATCTGTACTTGGCAAAGCCTTAACATATTAAGCAAGAAAACTAAAAATCACGAAGCAGTTACTACATTTCAAGAAGCAATGGAAGATGTTAAATGTATTATTGTTGACGAAGTACACCAAGCAAAAGCAGATGTGCTTAAACAGTTGCTTACACAAAACTTTGCTCATGTGCCTATTCGTTGGGGACTAACAGGTACTATTCCAAAAGAACAGTTCGAGTTTCAAGGCATTAAGG
>Ga0222719_10003499_pt1 | contig 13951 bp, 15 predicted proteins | sample C33_34DmetaG_FD_165039 | JGI IMG/M metagenome (GOLD analysis project Ga0222719, IMG submission 165039) | Estuarine water microbial communities from San Francisco Bay, California, United States - C33_34D | ecosystem: Environmental > Aquatic > Marine > Unclassified | place: USA: California...
TCCAAACAATATTTCAGGGAACGACCCCCTAAACCATTTGGAAACAATACGATTCCGTGAGCCTCATTGAGAATCAGTTTCGTTTCATTCCCATTTGTTAGAGTATGAGTGCATACACAACAAGAAGTATTGGAGTGTCTTCCAGTCGTCAAAATAGAGTTCTGAATCTCCCAAACCTTCTTACGTAATTTTCGGTCGCTTATGGCTTCACAATCGTCAAATATCACCAGACTATCTTTAAAGTCGTGGGTATCAATCGGTTCAACCAAAAAGCCATCTTCGTGTATCTTGACACGCTTAATGTCTTTGACCTTATCAATAGAGCCTTTATCTTCTGCTAATGCACTAAACAAGAACACCTCACGTTTTGGGAACAATTTCTTATAATGCTGGGCAAAATTCTTACAGAAATACGATTTACCACTACCAGACTGACCTGATACATACAAGATGGTTCTCTCCTTACTGACATCAGGTAAGGGCTGGATGTGTTGATGGGGACGACACTTGAAGTCCTGAAAGTAATGATTCACTTTATCCTTATCCTTTTCAATACTGATAATGGAGTTCTTTTTTTTGCCTTCTTCCACTATAAGGGCTATAGGACTACCTTCACACTCTAAATTCATTATATATAATACCTAAATATAATAAATTTTGCATTTCCGATTTTTTCATTACGAATAATAATCTAAAAGAATGATTTTAGTTTGGGATGTTTCTCCACAAATGCGTGGGACTCTTTATTCACTTTTTGTTGTATATATTCCCTGATTTCGTCTAATCTTTTGGGCATTTGTTTCAGAGAGACTTTATTCTTTATCTCTTCAAGTTCATTTATAGCGACTTCTTTAAGTCGTTTATCAGGACAATTAGTTAATTTCTGTTGAATGAGAGAGATATTGTCTTTGACTTTATCACGAGGAGGTTTCCGAAACTTGTTTTCAGTCAGTGTTTTCAGAGTATCAATATCATTTTTGACACTATTGAGCCAACCAGTGTGTCCGTTAAAGAATTCAACCAGCATTTTTCTTATCGGCTTTTCTTTATCTAATAGATTGAGAGATGCATACACACGTTTGAGTGCTTTCATCACATTCCCTTGCTTAAGGAATTCACGACCATCGTCTAATATTTCTTCGTATATTTTCTCAATCGGTTTATTGTCATAATTTTGGTACCCATTTAGTGTGAAGTAATACATTTCAGTGAATTCTGTGGCGATACCATCAATAAAGGCGATAATATCCATTTTGATGATGGATTTTTGCAGTAAAACATCTACAAATTTATATTCTTTACCGCCCACAACCTGACTGCCTTTTTTGATAGTTTGTTTCGTCCATCGTAGCGGTTCCCCTTTGTCATCTTCTCCGCATTTGAAATCGGTAATAAATATATTAGGGTCTTTGGTTGCACGTTCAAATTTTTTCTGAAATATTTTTAATATTTGTTGCGGATATTTACCAACGTCTAAAGTATTGAAATATTCCAATAGGTCAAAATCGCTTTTGTATTTGATGTGCGGTATTGATTGACTACCGACTATTTTATATCTTCCTGTGATAGTAAGAAGATTAAATACTTTATTTTCTTCTCTTGAATATACTGAACGATTTAGAGTTTCCATTATATACTAAATCTATAAAATATCTTTTACAAATGGGGGTAAATTTGCCTTACCTTTGATATATTGTTTCTGTATGGCTTTAATGAACAAATCTTGTGGGTCAATTTCTGAAGGGGTTAATGGGGTGTCTTTTGAGACTCGTTTGGTAGGACGATACACAGGGTACGGAAGACCTGCGTAATCTTTCCACCTCTCCTCTCTCCATCTTGTCAATCCTTTACTCGTATCTTTCCTACCTTTGTATTTTCCTCCTAATTCTTTATATTTCTTGACAATCCACATACTCTTATAGGCTCCGTGAGTCTTGTATTTTTCATCAGCCATTTTCTTGACTTTTTCGTACAACTTTTTATTTACTGGTTCAGATGACATCACAAGTTATTATATACTATACAGGATATAATAAATTTCAGATTCAGTGCAGATATTTACTGACCGCCTGTTCAGAAAAAGCAGGAGTGTAGGGTCAGTGCAGGGTGTAGGGTGTAGGGTCTCAAAAAACCCAAATAGAATTAAAATTATTGAACAGAATAAAATCTCTTGTAGAATATCAAATTTACCCTACACACCCTACACACCCTACACTTTTGATAATATTGGGATTAAAGAGTAGGGATTAGTGTGAGGAATCCCAGAAATCTGGAGTGTAGGGTCCAAAATCCACCCTACACTGACCCTACACTCTCTCAAATGACCCTACACTTTCGTATCCACCCTTGCTTAAGTATATTGTCCAAGATAATTACCAGCATCCATTGTATATCCATCTCCAGTTGCGTTCTGATTGATACTACCAGCATTCACAGGGGCTTGTATAGGGTTATAGTTGATAATGAGTTGCTGTAGAGCAGGTAGTCTTTGAATGACTTGTTTATTAACCTCTCCCATCAGTTGTTGAGATGCAACTAATTCTTCGTTGGCTCCGACTCCTCTCGCCAGTTGTAGTTCTTGTAAAGCGAAAGAAAGAGTATCGTCATAAATGTCATACACCATTTTAATAAGGTCATCTAATCTATTCACTTGTTCTTGATTCAAATAGTTGAATCTTGGAGCAATATCTTTAACGTATTCTTTGAGTGTATTACCGAGTTTGAGAAGTTGTCCCATTTGTCCTCTAAATGAGCCGACACCAGTGATGGTACGAACCACAGAGCGTTGGTTCTGTTCCAGAGCGTGTTGAATGTGGTCTCCTATTTCTTCCCCAGTGGGAAAAAGTCTTTGTCTTCCTCTTTGTGGTCTTTCAGGAGTAGGCGGTAATGGGGCACGATGAATCCTGTTGGCTTCTTCAGATTGTGTTCCAATAGCGAATAAATAAGTGTGTGATTCTTGAAGAAGAGCGTAAATCAGGTACAACATTTTTTCTAAAGAAAGGAACAAATCATCGGCTTGTGCATCTTGTCCTTGAAAAGTAAGAAGTTGAGTATTCGTATATTTTTCCCCCAATAGTTTATTGATACGCCTTTTAATACGATTGTCGTATTCCAATTCACTTGTTTGATAAGCAGGTAGCATATTTTATATATTATCCATACATAAAATAATTGTCAAAATTTGTTAATGCTAAAGTTGGTTAATCCCTAAACACTTATATAAAACGTCCCAAAGGCGAATGTTTGGGGTCTCCACCCATTCCTCCTCCGTACAATCCTTCTTCTTTTACGATTCTGGATGCTTGTGGAAGACTGCAACCTCGTTCAGCCATAACCTGTTTTACAATCGCCGCACGTTCAGACCTTGCACCACCTGATTGGGCACCTCCTCGTCTCTTTCTTTGAACTAAATGTTTAATATCAGAGCCTAAATCTTCAATATCATCAATGGCTTGACGAACCTTATCGTGTCTTCCCTCTCCAGCAAGATAATTCGCCAACATTTGTTCTCCTACATCAGTACCAACTTTGAGTGCTGATTTTCCAACCTCTTTACCGATTGATTTCCCAATTTTTCCCATCTTAATCTTTCCTCCAGATGGTTCCGCCGAAGATGAACCAGATAAGGCTTCTTTAATCATTCTCTTTGCGTGTTCTTTCACAATAGGAGTGGCTGTCTTAACAACGTGGTCAGCGATTTTCTTGGTAAGGGGATGCGAAGCAATCTTTTTAAGACTCATTTTACGCCCACCTGACATTTCTTGTTCTTCGTCCTGTGTCAAACCTGCTACAAGACTTTCAATACCTTTCTTAAGTGCTTTCTCTCCTTGTTTTTGAATTATAGGAGTGGCTTTCTTGACAATCGTCTTGGTAATAGGATGGGACGCAACTTTCTTGAATGCTTTTCCAATCCCCTTTTTACCACCTGCTGGGGGTCTTCCTCTTCTTCGTCCAGCCGCCGCCATCATTCCAACCTCTGCTCCTTCCAAAAGAGCATCATCAACGGCAGGGTTTGTTAAGGCACCCATCAAATAGTTCGCTGCTACACCAGTAGCAATATTTTCTGCTGGTTTCTGAATGGCTTTGCCTACTTTTCCTAATGCTTTACCGACCTTAAATTTTCCGCCAATTTTTCTCGGAGCCCCAACTTCAATCGGTCCGCCAGAAATGTGGTATGGTCCCTGTCCTCGCATACCTCCAACAGGGTTTCTCATTGACAATTCAGGGTGTAAATAGTCAGTGTAAGGATTAGACCCTCTTTGAATGTATCGTCCGTCTTGTAAAGCAGTTGCGGATTGAAATCCAGAATTTGATACTTGGGTATGGGGCATACCCTGTAAGTTTTCGTAGTCGTATCCAGTGTGTGCATCAGATTTACCTTTTTGTCCTCTCGGCATATTCTATATATATTGAATATATAAAATAATTTCTTAAAGGACTTTATTTAAAATAGCGAACTTACCAGTAATTTTCTTACCTATTTTTTTATCAGCCACTAATTTCTTTGCAACAGATTTTACCTTTTTTGCTAAACCTTTCTTTTCTGCTCCACCACACAAAATACCCATTTCGCAACCTTTTGGGGATTCGCCACGTTGAATGAAATGAAGTTTTTTCCCACCACTAACCGATTTGGGCGTATAAGTGGCTGGGTCGCTCCCTAAAGGAGATATTCTTGGTCGTATTGGTTTCATACCCCCTTTTGGTCTTCCTCTTTTTTTTGGTAAAGCCTCGTGTATTTGACCTAAAGTTTGTTCGCCTTTCATCACAAGAGTTTTCCCCAATTTTGCAATTTTGGGAGTACGATGGGAAACTGGTCTGGGATTCTCTCCACGTTTTCCAACCATAAAAGTATTTTGACCAGCACCTCGTTCTCGTTCTTCTTGTACATACTTGAGAGTGTGTTGAATAGGAGTAATAGAATCAATAAAACGACCACCACCAGATACTGGGGGAGTCATACGAACCTTACCTGTATATTGTCCATCTGGATGTGGTTGTAAAGTGGCTGGTCCGCCCATTGCGGATTCCAATTTGGACATTCCATATTGACTAAACACATCTTTAATTTCTGGGTAATGTATAGCGGTTGCACCCAACATACCTTCTCTTCCAGATGCGTATCTATCACGCTGAATATTACCTTGTCCTAAACCGATTTCACCGAAATTCCTTTGTTTTACGTAATAAACATCTGGCTGTGGATTTGACTCAACATAAGGACTGGGATAGCCTCGTTGTACGTCTTCAAAATCTGCTAAAGTTAATGCGATTCCTCTGTTTTCAGGAGTATCCAAGTTGTTGTTATAATTATGGAACATTATATATATTACTTATATATAATTTTCGTATGCGGCGGAATGTAATTCTAAAAAAAGATTTTATTGGGCGTATCAGATAATTTGAATACTGGAAATGATGAGAATCGGATTCCACACATTATAAAGAGAAAAAAATTTAATTCCTAAATCCAAAATTAGACGTATCTGCGAACACCTCCAGAGTGGGCAGATTGTCCTCCTGATGTAGAGCCAGTTCTACCTGCTCTCATACGTCCAATTTTTCCCATTAACATTTTTCTCAAGGCACCAAAGTTGGCTAATTTACCACCAACCATTCTGGTATATTCTGGGACTTCAAGTGCTGGAACCTCGTCTTCAGTGGCTGTGGAAACAACCATCTCTTTGGTCAAAATTCCTGTATAAATAGCACTGGAACCTGCGGCATTAACCATAATTCCGCTATTTACACAGCAAATGCAAATTTCTGGAGTGATAGCACTGGCGTAAGGATTCGTGCAAGTAATTTGAATCTGAAATTGGAACTGACCGATAGAGCCACTTGAGAGCATCGCTGGGAGAGAAAGAGCCATTGCTGGGGAAAGAACAAGAAGAGAACCTGTTGTCTTAACAGATGCACCAACACCTGTAGCATTGTCATTAACAGACTGAACACCACGAAATTCATTGTATGATTGCGAACTTCCTGCTTCAATTGATAATTTCCACAACTGCTGGGGACTGCAAGATGAAAGAAGCCCACTTTGGTTGTTAAGATTGACACTAATACCCTGAATAGGGAAGAAAGAATCAGAATCGGCATTGGTCATATCAACCATTGGCTTACGGACACAGATAATGAATTTATCAGGAAGTTGGTTAAGTTGAATGTTTTGCGAAGTAAGAGTAGCGGTAGCACCTGCACTAACAGATGAAGAACTATTGCTACTCAAATAGCGTGGAAAATCGCTATAGGGTAAAACTTGTCGGCTCGGAATAAGGTCGGTTGATTGAGTTGATAGGAAGTTCAACAAAAGACTGGTACTTCCCTGAAATGGGTTGCTGGAAACGTTATAAACACCGAATGATGTGGAGTGTGTGTATGCACTTGTGGATGTTCTCCAAAGTCTCTTACAAGTAGAGTCAAGAGTAGCAACCAAGTTGATTGTGTTGATACCAACCATACCACCCATATTGTATTCTGGGTTAGAGAAGATATAAGGACTCAAGAAAAGAGGCTCTGTTGGGGAGCATACAACTTGGGCAATAAAGAAGTTGGTAGCGTCTGTTGAAATAGGGGAGTTGCTTACAACAACACCTGCGGAAGTGTATTGAGTAAGAACAATTGAACAAGGGAAAGCACCACGAGGACACTGGTCAAGGTCGTATGACTGGGTATTGAATGAAGCAAGAGGGTTATTTGAAGCAAGAACACCATCAGAGTAGTTAAAATAGGCTTGGTCAGGAAGAGTGGGAGCGTACGAGTTCCATCTGTAAAGTTCTCTGGAGTCATTCATTCTCAACAACTGGGGAAGAATATCCTGTAAGTTAAGACTGACGTTTGTGTTATTTATTTGAGAACTCAAAGTAAGCATACTCATTGCGAGTGGAAATGGAGCGAGAGAATCTGTGAGTCCGTAATTGAATGCAGTTTCTCCAACTGGAACATTCTCAACACGATGGTAGAAAGAAAAGTCAGTTGCAGAAAGGAGTACCTCTCTGTTTAAAACAACTGATTCAGAGGGTAATTGAACATTCATAACGACCGAACTGGGAGACGTAGATACAGCCGAAAAACTCTGAAAAGTGTTGTTGGCGGCACCCTGATATACACCATAAACCTGTTGGTCAGTGATTTGTGCGAGTTTGGAATCACGGATGAGTGCAGTTTTGAAGTCTGTCATCTTTATATATTCTCTTAAGATATTATTTTTTCAACGGATGAAACAAAAAAAATAATATCACCTAAAGAATTGCTAAATTCTATCTAAAGGACTCACATCCTCAACACACCCCCCCTCAAAGGTAATTTCTGACCTTTCCTATAATGTTCTTGGTCATTACCATCAGAACCAGTTAATACCTTTGTGTGGTCTTTCAAAACATTATAGATTGCGGATACTTTTGTAAATAGGAGTTTGATTGTGCAAGACGAACCGCCTGATAGAGTCATTGGGACAAGTTCGCCTAATTTGGTTCTCCAGAACACCGAGATTTGAATATTTGTTAAAGCCCCTGAACCAGTCATTGAGATACGTCTATATTCAGCCGTAGGATTGTATTGAAGATTGGGTTTATAGACTAAATCACCACTTTCTAAATCAGTCAAGATAAGACCGAAATTTGCGTTGTTTCCAGATAAAGCCTGAACAACATTCCCTTCGCTAATGATTTGTGGAGCCGAGAGTTGATTCGGTACAATAGGCAATTGAGAGGAAGTGAATACAATTCCAGATACAGGGGTAATGTTATTAATTGTGCTAAACTCTTGGAACGACTGAATGAAATTCTGTTGGGTCGGTTGAGAGGCACTTGTTAAAGTGGGAACTAAAACGAGATTAGAGCCGACGAAATCGTGGAATAATATCCTAAAGTTCGCTCCGTCCGTAATTTGCGGACCAGTTCCAAAATTTACCGATGGGAATGTGCTAAACAAATTGTATAACTGCGTATTAAAATATAATTGACAAGCATTAGGGTTGGCTACAGATGGATTGCTTAAACTATTTACGCTAAAGGCTGTTTGCTCTGCTCCGATAATAAAGGACAGAGTTGTAGGGTCAAAAACGAAAGTAGGGCTATAGATACCATTCAAATCAGTATAACCAGCCGTCGTAAGTTGGGCATCTAAATTCGTAATACAATCAAAAAGTGTCTCCTGAATACGAACTGCTAACCAGTCAAAGTTATAAGCATAATAGTAGTCATTAAATGTGGCTTGGAACCCTGTTCCTGTAGCATTAGGAGGAGGGGGTACTTGTGCATTTACATTCTGCGGAGACCAAATAATAGGTTGTTGCTGGGTAAATATTGTTCCTGCTGGAGAGCCAACAGGGGTAATCTTCATCGTAATCTGGTACGCTGTTAGGTTTGCGTCTCCCTGATTCGGTTCTATAAGAGGAATGAATACTGGTAGCGTTTGAGACTCAAGAGAGAAACGAACAACAGACACATTATAATCTCCTGTGTTTGAGACAATAGGATTCGTTCTATTCTCTGTATAGTTAATTGGAACATACGGAGTCGTGTTTCCTAAAACGTTTGTCATAATTACGTCTAAATAAACATTATCTGGGTCTTGTGGAACATTGGACACTTTTGTCGTACTTACTACGTGAGAATTGTCTGCGTGGTTTAATAGAGACATTATTATATACTAACTATATATATTTTTCTAAATCTAAATACTCCATAAACAAAAAATGCCTAAAAATCAGATTATTTATTGATTTTTACAATAAGATTATTACAAAATAAATAAATTAGATTCAAATTTGATTACTTATAGTGAAAATTTATAAATTTTAGCAATTAAATAACTTATTATAATCTTATATTTTGATTTATTTCTATTTAATCTAATTTTGTGATTATATATTGTAAATAATCAAAAAATATCTGCGAGTGTAGGGTCATTTGAGAGAGTGTAGGGTCAAGAATCCACCCTACACTCCAGAATTCTGGGATTCCTCACTCTATTTCCTACTCTATTATCCCAAAGTGTAAGGTGTGTAGGGTGTGTAGGGTAAATCTGATATTCTACAAGAGAAAACAATTCTGTCAAGATTTTTTATTCTGTTTGGGTTTTTTAAGACCCTACACCCTACACTCTGCACTGACCCTACACTGGGTTCAATTTAAGCGAGTCTTGTAGCAATTATTCCTGTTCCTATTGCTCCACCACTACCTTTCTGAAAACTTACACCACCACTTGCGTAATCTGAATTATAAAATAAAACGAAATCAGTCTCAACATCTACGTCTAATATACAACTTACTTCCGAAAATTGGCTTTGCACTTCAGTCCAAATTTCTCCTTGTACAGGATTGGCTGTGGTATTGACTGCGAAAGACGTTCCATCAGTATTCCTTATATAAATCTCCATAAATCCTGAACTTAAGTCCGTTCCAGAGTTGAATTGAATCCACGCTCTTCCATCAACGCTCCAAACCCCAGCAGGTAGGGTTATAGTTATTAAATTCCCTGAACTTATTCCTGCTGGTACGCTAACAGAGGAAGTAGTTAAATACGACTTAATTTGTTGTCCGATTTGACCACTTGATTGTTTTAGTCCTAAAGCACTTTTAACTGACATCTATATATTATAGAAATATATTTTTTGGCTAAAATTAAGCCACACGTGTTGCCTTAAGTATTGTTGTGGGACCAGTACCAGACCCTTTAGATATTTCACAAGTTCCACCTGTATAACTAATGTCGTAGGCTATTTTGTATGATGTTGAAGCCGTTATATTTACACAAGCACTCATCGTTCTCTCAATGTATGATGAGCCATTAAATGTTTCTCCTGTCGTTGATGTTGTTCCACTTGTTTGTGCAATCGTTTGATTACTTGTGGCTTCCTGTATGTAAAGTTCAAAATACGAACTCCCAGAAGTAAAGTCCGCTGGATTAACGATTGTAGCAATAATATTCGCATCAAGAACCCATACTCCAGCATCAAGAGTTATTTGACAGACGCTTCCTGCTTGTGGGGAACCAGCCGCCACACTTACTGCGGATGCTAATTCAAGAGATACTTGTTCTCCTAATTGACCAGAATTGTTGTTTGTAATGCCTACTGCACTTCTTACTGACATCTTATATATTATCAATATATAAAATATTTGGCTAAAGTTTTCTATTTATGCGATTCGGATAATTTGAAGACTACCATTATCCACTGGGGTTCCAGAGTTGGTTCCTGATGCGGCGGTACGCCATCTGGAATATACCATAAATGCTTTGGAGGATGTGAAATTCCAGATATTGATGGCGGATTGCTCAACACTGGCGGATGGTCCCAAGTATGAACCTGCTGAATCTGTGATGGCTGTTGAACCATCGGCGGCATCAACTACTTCAATAAAACTATTCACACTTCCAACAACGTTGGAAATGTTGGCTACTGAATAAGCCACGTATGTTCCTGCTGGAAGTCCTGTACCAAGAACTCCTGCTGTGTAATATATCTGATTCTGGGATACTCCTGTGATGGGCGTAATGTTTGCTCCAGAGACGATGTTCGTGTTGTGTCCCAATTGACCAGATTGTGGGGCTGGGACGTATCCTGATGGGTACCCAAAGGATACACCTTCACAAGCGATAGGAGGATTTACGGATTTGGAAGAAATAGCACTCATTCTTTTATATAATACCTAAATATTTTATTTTGCCGTGTTATTCTTTATTTTTAAAGTGGTCAAGTTCTCTAAAGGAATATATAAATAATCCGTCATATCGGACAACTCATTTATTCTGGAGTAAGGCTCACATTTGAATGTATCAAAGAGGGTGGGGTCATACTTTATATAGCAAATCTCGTCCGTAAAGTTGAATATAAAATACTGCTCTCTCTTCTCCGCAGTGAGTATTTTGTTTCGTGTTAATAGTGTTGTAGGGTATGTATTTTTCTTGCACTTACGTGATTTTACCTCGTATATCGCATCTCGGTCTTCAAAATCGTATTTACAATACTTGTCTGTAGTTCTTTCTAAAGCAGGACTATTGAAAAATTCTTTTAATGTGGGGTGTATATCTTCTTCTTGATTCTTACCATACTCGTAATCTTTAGGGTAAGTGATACTTCGGAAATGAGGATTTGAAACAACTTTAGCCATTGCTATTATATAATCTATAGTTAGATTTTATTTTTCAAATAAACGAATTAGATTATTTCCTAAATTTCTTTTCTCTGGAATATATATATTAATGAATCAGACTTCCATTAGACACTTACTCAAAGAAGAGGGTATTACCCAACAACAATACGAAGATATAAAAGAGAGGGAACCAATATTTATGACTGATGCAGATTTAAAAAGATATTTCCCTGATAATGACGATGCAAATCCTATCATCAAGTATAGTGCTTTAGCCAACGTGAAAAACATTACGGATATTTTACCGAAGGATAAATCTTTTAAGGTTATTTTAATTGAAAATAGACACAATATAGGACACTGGGTTGTTATTAGCCGTAATAAAGATACCATCTATTTCTTTGACTCGTACAGCAACAAACCTGATGGACAATTGCGATATATTAACTCTTTCTGGCGTAAAATGTTGGGTCAAGATGAAACCTATTTAACCGCCTTATTAGAAAAAGCCAAGAAAAAGGGTTGGAAAATTAAATACAATAAGAATCGTCTTCAGTCTCTGAAAGGAGGCGGAGGTACTTGTGGGCGTTGGGTTATTCTTTGGCTTATGATGAATCTACAATTCAAATATAGTTTAGATGATTTTGAAGAGTTTATTGATAAACACCGAAAAGAATTAGGTCTTACACGTGATGAACTCATTACACACTGGGTACGCTAATCAGAATTTGGCTTTAAAATCAAAAACTGAATCATCTGCTACGCAGTCTGTTAGTGCGTATTCGGTGGTCAATCTCTCAAAGAAATTCGTCTTACCTTCCACACTAATCATCTCCATAAAGTCAAAGGGATTCGGCGTATTCCAAATCTTCTTATACCCCAATTGCACAAGAAGGCGGTCTGCTACAAATTCTATATATTCACTCATCATTTTACTATTCATTCCCAAGAGACGACAAGGGAGCGATTCTATTATAAATTCTTTCTCTATTTGTACCGCTTCCTTGAACATCATCTCTACCTCGTACCAGTATAATTTATGCGTGAGTTGGCTGTTGAGATAGATAGCAAACTCTGTATGCAACGCCTCGTCTCTGGATATTAACTCGTTTGATGCTGTGAGAGACTGCATTAATCCCCTTTGTTTCAACCAGAATATACTACAGAATGCTCCACTGAAAAATAACCCTTCCACTATCGCAAACGCTATCAGTCTTTGAGCGAAACTTGACGTTTCTGATTCTATCCATTTTATTGCCCAGTCTCCTTTCTTCTTGATACAGGGTATCGTATTTATCGCATTAAATAGTTTCAGTTTCTCTTGTTTTTCTCTTACATACGTATCAATCAGTAGTGAGTAGGTCTGGCTGTGGATACTCTCCATCGCCATCTGGAAACTATAAAAGGCTCGGATTTCAGGCATTTCTATTTCCTTGAAAAATCGTAGCCCCAAATTCTCTATTACTATCCCATCACTGGACGAAAAAAAAGCCAATATCATCTTAATAAAATGCCTCTCATTATCGGTTAATTTATAATTCCAGTCATTCAAATCCTTGCTTATCTGTATCTCTTCGGCTCTCCAAAAGGACGTAATTGCTTTTTGATAGAATTCATACACTTTAGCGTCTTGTACTGGAAAGAAAGTGAATCGGTTTGGCTGTTCCTTGAGCAAAGGTTCATTCTCTAAATCTGTCATTATAATATATATACTTATAATATAATGAGTAAATACGATAGAGAGATTCTCAAATATTCAGACCCTGTAAAAGTTCTCAAACGATTACACGAAGTATTTGGAGAAGATTCTGGTATAGAATTATTTAGGTCTTCTCGCAAAGACAAGAAATACGCCATTATTAACCCTTACACCTTTAAAGTAGTGAATTTTGGTCAGATGGGATACGAAGACTATACCAAGCACAATGATGAGGAACGCAGGGATGCATTCCTACGACGTAATAGGAAATGGAGAGATGCCGACCCTTTTTCTCCTGCCTTTTTGTCGTATCATTTGTTGTGGTAAAAAAAGGGGTTCCCCCTATTTAAGTGTTAATAAAATGATGCTCCTAATTTTCCTAATATTTCTTACGACAATTGGGACACACAGGAGTAGCCGTTTCCTTGATTCGTTCCACACACTGCTTACAAATAATGTGTCCGCACTTGGGTACCTCTATATTGTCCTTTGTGAGCGTTTCGTAGCATACTGGACACTCGCTGTATTCCTTTAGTTTGTCGTACATCTCTATAAACTGCTGTTTAAGATAAGTTATATCGCACGTCTCCATTTGATAGTTTGGGTCATTCAGATTCTCCCTCAATTGCCTATTCCTGTCAGAGAACTGATGGATATAATCGTTCAGTGCATCCACCTCGTCTCGCATTACAAAGAATGCTCTCCATCCGCTTTTCGCTTTATTCACAAGTTTTAACCACTCGTTGTATGCAAGAGTTTTCGTTGTAGGTCTGTTCGCCATTGTTGTGCTATTATATAATATACTTATACGTTTCCTTTATATTGTTTTATAATATATATTATATAATAAAAATCTCATCAATTTTTTAAAGTCATCAATTTTTTAAAGTTCCCTTTGCAAGGGTCTATACGAAAGTGTAGGGTCAGTTGAGAGAGTGTAGGGTCAGTGTAGGGTCAGAAATCCACCCTACACTCCAGATTTCTGGGATTACTCACACTAATCCCTACTCTTTTATCCCAATATTATAAAAAGTGTAGGGTGTGTAGGGTGTGTAGGGTGAATCTGATATTCTAATAGAAAATTGCTGATGAGTCTGATGTTTATTCTATTTGGGTTTTTTGAGACCCTACACCCTACACCCTGCACTGA
>Ga0222719_10003501_pt1 | contig 13950 bp, 32 predicted proteins | sample C33_34DmetaG_FD_165039 | JGI IMG/M metagenome (GOLD analysis project Ga0222719, IMG submission 165039) | Estuarine water microbial communities from San Francisco Bay, California, United States - C33_34D | ecosystem: Environmental > Aquatic > Marine > Unclassified | place: USA: California...
ATCTCCAATTCTTCTGGGCTAATCATAAAATCTTCCGTGTATGGCTCATACACTTCCTCATCTCTAAATAGATAAGGTTGCCTATCATCAAGCAATAACCCCTTATAAATCATTTGGGGGTATTCATCCTCTAAATATTTCTGCTCTGGCGTTAAAAGTCCAAACATATTACCACTTTACCTTATCTGCCCAGTAAGCCGCAGACATTTTGCCCTTAGCAATATTTTTACCGTGCCTTGCCTTAAATGAAGCACGTTTCTTCTTCATCGCCTCGCTCTCACCCTTCTTAGGTGCGCCAGCAGTCTTAGCACCCTGCTGTCCAAACCGAATGGTTTTTACCTTATCACCTGATTTTGCTACAACAACGTGGCTCTTAGTAGGGTGATTAGGCGTTCTCTTGGGCTTATTATAACCGCTAACGCCAACTCGCTCAAGTCGGGGGTCTTTACTCATCGAACTCCACCTCAATCATTCTGGAAGTCTGTATAAGCTCCGCTACAGTGCTTTCATTCATACCAGACCTTATACCACAAACATAAGTCAAATGTAACATAGCATCCATCATATGCCCCCAATCCACATCCTCAGAACTATTAACAATGCCCTGAGCGTGAACATCCAGCATAGTGCCAACAGCATCTACCAACTTCTGATGCTCATACCAACCCTGCTCAAAATCATCCATCTCCCCTAGCTCTTCCCTAGTAGGAAACTGAATCACATTATCATTGGTCATACAATCCATCCTCTGTTCGTGTTTAACTTCCTACTGGAATTATAACTCCTCGAATAACCGCCAGCTATCGCACCGTTCTCAGCAAAGGTTAGCACAAAAGCATCGGCTACGTCAGGGCTTCTCTGCCCCCTCTTCTTCATCTCGTCTTTACCCTCAACCTTCAACTTGCCGCTAGATAAATACTTATACCGTATTCCACTAAGCTCCTGCATTAAAGTACTATCATCAGGCATCTTAACATCCCTCGCCTCAAACCACTCCCTCGCGTTCCAGAACAACTCATCCCTCAATCGGTTAAACCTATCCTTTAAACTGGGTGATTCACTCACAGAAATAGCTATTGCTGGCATATCCAATTCCCTCAACCTGTCAGCCAATCCAGCACCTATGCCAATAGCATCAATATATATCGCAACTGGTCTAAGCATATAAGGACAAGCCTCATACTCAGCCATAACAATACCAGCCATTTCCATCAAATCACGCCCCTGATACGTCTTAATGGGCTCTAGCAACACATTGCCCTGCCTCTTGGCTATCGCGCTCCTGTCACCGCCAAAACGAGCTACATCAACACCCCAAACAGTAGGCGTGGTAGGTGACGATTCAATATCTCTCTTCACAGCCTCTTCTATGAGGTAAAGGGGCAATAACACATCATCAGACTGCGTGGGAAATTGCCCAAGCACCCTCACCCGATAAACATTGCTCTCAATCCCATACTTCTCAGCCATGTTCTCCAGAAACTGCTCAGATACACTCGGACTGTCCAGACAACTCACCGTCATAGTAAACCACCTATGCCTCTGGCTATGATGGCTCTCATAGAAGAACCCCTCAGACCTAGTGGGGTTTCCACACATCACAGTCTTAGCCCCTTCCGTGGACATAGCACCCTCTCCAACTTGGAAAACAATATCAGGAATACCGCTAGCCTCTTCGCAAATAAACAGCATATTCTCGCTGTGAAAGCCCTGCAAAGCCTCTGGGTTCTCTCTCCTGCTCGTTCTAGCCACCGCAAAACTGTCCGTAGCACCCTTCAAGCTAATCTTGTCACTCTTAAATTCCAGAAGCTCCTTGAACCCCTCTGGTAAGCCCCTAGCCCACTTATCTATCTCAGTCCAAAGCACATCCGATAGCTGGTGAGCCGTGTTAGCAGTAATAGCCGCCTTACAAGGATAATGGGTACACAGCCACCATAACGCCAACCATGAGAGAAAAGCCGTCTTGCCAACCCCATGCCCAGAAGCAATGCTAACGCGGTCATTAGATGCAATAGCTCTTAGAGCTTCCTTCTGCCACTCGTAGGGCTTCGCTCCGATAATCTGCTCCACAAACAGAACAGGGTCATCGTGAAGGGCTATAAGCAAATCTGTATTTTGGGATTTTTTTGGCTGGGGTGTCATTGTTGCCTCAGATTAAAGGGGGGGTGTGTGGGGTTATATTTTTTTTATCGGGGCTACCGCGTGTGAAAAGGGGGGGATATTCAACTTTTAGGCGATTTTGTCGCATAATGTCCATTATGGAAGATATATACAGCATACCCATCAGGCTAAGTCCTTGTTTTTATTAGATAACCTATGAGTGTGTATACTATTGGTTGTAAAACCCTTGGAATCAGGCTTCAAAATCGGTGTGAAATCCTCGTGCGCGTGTGCGAATTGGTTAAGAGATTTTCTCACAAACTCTTCCATCGGCTTCTCACCCAGCCACTCACTCCACAGCCTATCCCACTCGCTATAATTCATCCACCTTACCCTCGATAGTCCTAGCTTCCAGCCTCTTTCGCTCTTCCACAGCTTGCTGTACCTTCTTTAGCTCATCTATAAAGCTGGCTTTATGTTCCACTTCGATGCGCTGTGTCTGCTCACCATACAGCCTCGGAAAGAACTTAGCCATTCTGAACTTAGCGGTATCTATCTCTAACCTAGCAGATTGCCAATCTGTCTTCTTGTCCTTCATATCTTTTAGAATACTGTCTATATGGTCATCGATAGCTGTAGCTCTACTTTCCTGAGCCAGATAATACTTAGCCCTAACCGCCTCATCCTTATTCATCAGATTGTAGAAAGCCTCATAGCTTGGCATATCATCATCTCTGCCAACGCTTCTGGCACTTCTTCCATCGATAGCTATCCTGCGTAAAAACTCTTTTACTAATTCTGGTGTAAACTTCATAACAATTATATATCCTTACTGTTCTGCTCGTTCAACTGCTGAGTTAAATCAGCCATAATATCTGGTCTATGCTTCCTGTAATGCTCCTGCATAAACTCCGACAAACCCTTCCACTCTTCCAGCGATAGCATCTTCCTGCTACCCACTACCTTGCTCTTATCACCCCACTGCTGACCGCCAGAAGCCCTCTGAGGCTTCTTAGCTTCACTTCTGCACCATTGTTGCCAGAAAGCCTTACAGTTAGCGTATGCGGCTTTATTGCCATTCTTCTCATTCCAGAGCCGTACATCCTCTGCTATCTCTGACCAATCCAATCCCTTATCGGTAGCATACTGCTTATCAGCATCATCAAGAACATAATCAACCAACAGCATTTTTTGAGACTTCTTCTTTTTGGGTAAATTAGTATTATCTTTATTTAGTATATATCTTTCTTTAGTAAGTGTCGGATTTTCCGTATACGGTTTTTCCGTATGCGGTTTTTCAGGACACGGTGAATCTGAGACTGTGTAACGAGTTTCAGCAAATTTACCGTCCACCTTTATCTGCTCCTTCGATATATAACCATACTGCTCTAACTGAGCCAAAATCCGATACACCTTATCCCTGCCATAATCGAACCGCTTACGTAGTTCTGTGACCCTGACAACCCAATCGTTAGGCTTACTGAGTAGGTACACAATCAACCCCAGATGTTCAGCCGCTAGCCGTCCATCATTAATCAGCGCATTAGGGAGCGTTGAGAACTTCTCCTTCAGCTCGCTCTTGATAATAAGGCTATCGCTCATTTTTATCTGCCGCCATCTTGTTAAGCATCCACTGAAGTTCTTGCGACCTCTTCAGAAACTTATCTCTGGATTCGATAAGGGTTTTTTCTCGCTCAGTATATGTGTCAGCCATTTTGTTTAGCTCATGCTTAACACCCTTGAGAGCCTTACAAGCCATATAAAACGATATCTCGTTATACTTCCCAGAACGCATCTGGCTTTCCATCGTTTCGATTAATGTCTCTAATTTATTTTCACTCACCACTCAATCTCCTCAGCCTCTTCTTGTGATACCCAAGCATAGAAGGCACTGGCTCTTTCTTCTCAGTGATGCCATGACGTTGCACACCTCGCCCAACCTTAATCTCATACTTCTTGAAGTTGATAACCCTATCATTCAAGAGCCTAAGCTCTTCCTTAAATTCCTCTACCGTCATATCCACTCAATCCTTCTCCTAGATTCAATTCCCCAGACAAACCAAGCGTAAGCAGTAGTACCGCTACTTGTTGGCTTGCCCTCACCTACCCACATCGTCTGACGCTTACTAAAAACGTAGCACACATCAAACGGATGCTTGCTAAAAAGCCTATCATACCTTCCCTGACCTTCCAGAAAAGCTAACCTGAGCAACCAAGCATGACGCTTATATCCAAGCTCTATAGCCTTTAAAATAAATTCTTCCGCTAGCTTAAACGGTGGATTTGTTATGAGATAATCACATGGACGCTCCCACCGCATTAAAAAATCCTGATTAACCTTACCGAAACCCCTATCTACCAAATCCTCAGAAATAACCCTATGGTCATAGCTACCCAGCACCTTACTGAGCCTACCAGTTCCGCAAGCTGGCTCATGCACAAGAGAAGGCTGTTTAAACTCGCGCTGTAGCAGTGCCTCAGTCATAGGCTCTGGAGTGCTGTAAAAATCGTCTTTTTCTCTCACAATATCCTCGATGTAGGCAATAAAACGCCCATACTCAAATCATTATCACCGCCTCTTGCAGTCTTACTTTCCTCGAAATAATGTCTGCATAAATCCTTCAGAAACTCTGTAGGAAGTATAACAACCCTCTCACCGTTCAATATAAAAGCCCAGTAATCAGCCTCAGTAGTAGCAATACCACTAGGCTTTCCCCTACACTCATACTCAACGAAAATATTTCCTGTCTTACTGCTCTTGAAGTCTCGCTTTACCTCAATCTTCGCACCACGCAGTAAATCCCCTAGCCATACCTCTTCGCCCTGCCCTATCGCCAAGTCATATGCAAAATCGCTGTTATAATCCATTAGACACTCTCTGCCTCTAAGCAAATGCCAGCTACACTCGGCTCTAAACCTTCCTGCTTAAACATAATCCCCACAGTTTCCACCTCAAAGAGTAAAGCTATCTCGCAAATTTGCCTATTGTTATATCGCTGTAAACTCTCTGCATAAGTGCAATCATTGACACTAAAGCAAACCATTATAGCGATATAAAACATTACAATCTCCCAGCTAACATATCCAAGAAGTCCTCTAAGTCTAACACGGCTAACGCCCTGTTCCTATCCTCAGCTACGACCAACACATCAGCCCCTAAAAGATTTTCATACAGAAACTTGAACCCTGATTTCCGCTTCTTAGCCTCAATCACCCAAGTCTCCCTGCCCTTCTTGATATGCACATCGCCCTTAAAGCCAGCCGCAGAACCACTCAGAGGTACTCTGTTAGCCTCAAGCTCACGCTGTCTAGCCTTATCAACAATCTCACGCTCAAATCGTGAACCCTTTTCTTTATTGCGATTTGGCATTATCAAACTCCCTGACCCAATCAATTAGATTGACCTGACCGCCGCTCCATTTATAGATGTTAATCATCATTTGACCAGACGGTAGCGACTTCCGATATATATATTGATGGATAGCAACCTGAGTTACATCGAGTTGCCTAGACGCTTCTGCTTGGCTAATCCCCTTCTTTACAAGGTATTCTGCCAGTTTCATAATATCTCCAATAACTCTAAATTAATTCTATGATTAAGTAGATATTATTTTTTTGTTGCAAAGTCAAACGGAATAGATTAACTGTAATTTATAACAAATAAAAGGAGAATGTTATGCCAAGATTTAATACAAAAGTTTTAAACGCAGATTTCGTAAGAAATACATCAGTTAAAAAAGATATTTACAAATTGAAAAGCCTCATTGAGAACCCACCAGAAAACAGCTTAGTCATGGAAATAACACCGAACATGGCTCACTACGTTATTAATGAGCTAAACAAAAACAATAGACCTGTTAAGCCAGCACACCTTGTGCGGTATGCAAGAGACATGGCAAGCAATAACTGGGGATTGACAGGTGAGACAATCAAATTTGGTTTAGATGGTTTGTTGAAGGACGGACAGAACAGGCTCATGGCTTGCTTTAAATCGGGTCACTCATTTAAAAGTCATGTTGTTTTTGGAGTAAAGCCAGAGACATTTTATCAAATGGATGTTGGTGCTGTTAGAGATGCAACTGATATTTTTCATATCATGGGTGTTTCTAATTCCAAACACGTTGCTAGCGCACTAAAAGCAATCATGCCGTGGATGCAAGGCAAAACTCATAGTAGGGTTTTTATAGATAATGAAATATCAAAGGAATTTTATGATAATAAAATTGATAAAGATTTATTACAATTATCAATAAAAACTGCTAACAGTGTTTTCAAAATTGTAAAGTTGCAAAGAAATTATTTAACAGCCTTGTATTACATTGCCTCTAAAAATGGTCACCAAGTTAAGGTACATGAATTTTTTGAGGATATTAAAAAGGGCTACGGTAAAAGTTCACGCTCTCCTGTCATTTATTTGCTGACTACTTTTAATAAGTGGAAAAATGACCAGACTTACACAATGAATAGGCACGATAATGCGCTCTTAATTGCAAGAAGTTGGAGAAACTACAAAAACAATGTCAATTCTAAAAAAGCAGACTTCATAATGAGGCGTGATGATAAGCTAGGAGAAATATGAGCCAAGCATTAACAAACTTTGCAGAGTTGGGGCTAGACCATTTTAGCCCCTCTCAGCTTAATAAGCCGCTAGCTGTATGGATGTTTCAGTATGTGGCTCTAACAAAAGAGGATAGGCGGCAAATCAAAGTTGGCTATCCTGCTATTTATGGAACAGCAGTTCATAACGGCACTCAACATTATCTCTGTGATGGGTTGGTGCTAGAGGATGCTGTTGAAATGGCTATGACCAGCTATGATTTACAGCAAGTAAAAGACGCTGATGAGGAGCGAAACACAGCCTATAGAGATAAGATACAGCCAGCAATCGAGCAGGGTATCGAAGCTCTCGGTGATACTTTCGATAACGCAGAATCAGAGAAGCACGTTAGCTTGGAATTGCCAGAATTAGTCCTGCCAATAATCGGATATGTAGATTTCATAAAAGATAATGTGCTGTGCGAATTTAAGACCAAGATAGGCAGGATGAACCAGCCTAAGAAGGACGGCACAAGGTCACTAGGCAAGGCTCAGATTCCAGATGAGCCTCAGCAAGCACACGTTGAACAGGTAGCCATTTATTCTAAGGCTACTGGTGCTATCCCATCCATAGCTTATGTAAGCCATGACAGGGCTGTTAGGTTTGACCCATTTAACTGTAAGGCACTTCGGGCTGATAACATCGATAAAGCGATTGAGAGAGTGCGTCAGAAGGCTCTGAAGCGTCAGAACCTAATAGCATACTCAAATGACCCAATGGTGCTTGGCGGTATCTTAGAAGCCGATTTTAGCCATCCATTCTACTGGGATGACCCAGAAAACATCGAATATGCAAAGGAGATATTTAAGGTATGAGCATTAGAGAAAAATATAAATTTCTAAGTGATTGCAGTGCGACTTGGTACGACAAAAAAAATAAGATTGAAATTGATTTTAATGCACAAATACCAGCCCTTGCTCCTATGCAAGCCTGTCAAGCATTTCAAAAATTGTTTCTGTATGAGCAGGGCAGTAAAGGCAGAGATTCAAAAGAATTTTATATGATTGATTTCAAATTCAATTTAGTTGAGAAGGATAAATTTGATAATGAGTAAACTATTCGCAACCATGTCACAGATTGACATATCCAAAATGACCGAGCGCAAGAACGGCTTTACATATCTAAGCTGGGCGCACGCTTACAGATTATTGAGGCAATACTGTCCAGAAGCAGAGGTTATTAAATCTGTATTTAGTATGCCAGACGGCAGACGGCTACCATATATGGTGGATGAAGCTGGTTATGCTTATGTGCAAGTGACCGTGATTATAGATAGCTACACTTGCGTTGAAATCATGCCAGTGCTGAATCACGCTAACCGCCCTGTCCAGAACCCTGATAGCTTCGCTGTTAATGCAAGCTTACAGAGATGCATGGCTAAGGCTATTTCGATGATAACGGGACTTGGTATTCATTTGTATTGTGGAGAGGATACTGCGGCTATTTCAGCATCAGCACCGCAAGCACCTCAGCCAGTAAAGAAATTAGATACGAGTACGCTTGTATCTCTTGAGGCACAGCTAGAAAACTGTGCCGACTTACAATCCTTAAAGCAGTTGTATAACTCCAGATTGGATTGGACTAAAGAACAAACAGGATTATTTTCAGCCAGAAAAAAGGAGCTAATGTAATGGCGTATGATAATGAAATGACTGGGGCTTTGTTCCAGAATGACAAGGGTGATAATCCAAAACGCCCTGACCATCGAGGTGATGTGACAATCGGGGGCGTAAAGTATTCGCTGTCGGCTTGGAACACCACCGCTAAAAATACTGGGAAGCCTTTTATTTCAATTAAGGTATCTGAGTATGTTGAGCGTCAGCCTCAACAGCAACAACAACAGCAACAACCAGCACAGCAAACGCTCGTTGATGAAATACCGTTCTAAGAAAGAGCGAAAACTAGCCGCTACCCCAGTTTCAAGATTAGATACTTGTAGCTGGTGTGGCGGTACTTTTGATTGGCAAACAGGGGGAACAGTAAATGCAAACGGAGATATCTTCTGCACAGACAAGTGCTTTGATGCCAAAAGGCACAGCAAACCAGCAAGTTTTGACGAACTTTAAAATTCTACTAGCGGCTGTCTCAACAGTATCTAAAGTTTCGGCTAACCAGATTTTAGGTGATAACCGTGAGCCTAGAATAGCTAGAGCCAGACGAGTGGTTGCCTACCTAGCTTCCACCGCACTAGAAGCGTCAAAAACGAAGGTTTCTAAATTTATGGACTTAGACCCTACTAGCGTTTCCTACATGATAAAAAAAGTCACGCAAGAATTAGATAATTGTGATATTGTGACCACAGATTTATTGATGGATTCTATAACAGAATATAAAAATACTAATGTGGGCAAAGTAACAATGAGCCGAAATAAGCATGATAAATCAATGGTTTTGCTAGGTATGTATGACGATGGTATGTTGATTACGATTGACGGTGAGAGTATATTCCACGAAATGAACAGCCAGCAGATGATAGGTCTAGCCATTGAGCTTCTGGAAAGGGCGCAACTAAGTGCGAATTTACCGCAGAAAGAATCGGATTATCAATAACAACAAGTGCGTCAGGTTCTTGTTTGATGAATTGCACCGCCAGAAATGCCCAGAGGCTGATTTCTCTGAGCGAACAGGAATAAACAACAGCACACTTCGGGGCTGGCGAACCAGAGTAAACCCAAGAGTGAATGACTTAGATTTTGCTTTAAACGTCCTTGGCTACGAAATTGTAGTGCGCCCAATAAAACATGAATAGATTTCTAGCTGAAAGACTGAGCCATTCAAGTTACGGACTTGTAGGCGAGTGCATTGCTATGGCGGCAATACTACAGAGAGGCTGGGGTTGTGCGATGGCACAGCAGGATTCTGTGGACTTGGTATGCTGGAACATCGAAAACGGTGATAGCTATTTAGTGCAAGTCAGAAGCTGTCAGGAATCACGTCAGCATAAGAATCGCCTGTATTTTCAGATGGGTTTGGGCAATAAAAAAGACGTGAATGGCATTAGAAGAAAGCGGATGCCAACCAGAAATGATTTTGATATATTAGCCCTTGTAGCAACCGAACAGCGCACCTGTTTTTTTATGCCTGTCGTTGGTATCAATCAGATAAAAATAACCAAACAACCCAGTTTCTTTGATAATGCAGAAGTCGAATCAGAAAGCTGGCAAAAAACTTTAGAGGTACTAAATGAATATCCCAAATCGTAGACCATGCATAACCACTGATATCGGCTCAAACCTAGCCGTAACTGTATCCTTCCACCCTCAGACCAGTGAGGCGATTGAAGTCTTTATGACGAAGCGAGGCAATAAGGCTGGCGAATCAGAGCTTGACGATGCTATGTATAAATTGGGCGTTACTGCCAGTAAACTAATGCAGGGAGAGTTTGATGAACTTGGATAGACTGCAAGCTGAAATCACGGCTGATGAGGGCAGGGTAGATGAGATATACTTATGCTCTGAGGGACATCCAACATTCGGCATAGGTCATCTCATTGTGCAGTCAGACCCAGAATATAAACTATTATGCTTAGATACCTTCGTTGGAATTAAAGTATCTGAGACAAGGGTCAGAGAGGCGTTTGAGGCTGATATATCTGTGGTTCTAAAAGACTGTGAAATACTATACCCAGACTTCTACGAGCTACCAGAAGAAGCCCAACATATTATAGCTAATATGTGCTTCCAGCTTGGCAGACCTCGGCTGTCTAAATTCAAGATGATGAAGGCGGCTGTGGATGCCAGAGACTTCAAAGAGGCGGCTAATCAGATGCTAGATTCACGCTGGGCTAAACAAACCCCCAACAGGGCTGAGAGGTTAGCTAATAGGATGCTAAACTTGGCGATGGAGAAAACAAATGGCACAGAAAAAGTTTGAAGAAGATACGCTGTATTATGAATATGACCTAGATGGTGATGGGATTATTTCTGACGAGGAGCTAGAACACGCCAAAGACATAAAGTCAGCCGAAGCTGAATACCGCAAAATGAAAGCTCAGAGAAGAATGGCTACGGCTGTTCTGATATTTATGGCTCTTTATACCACTGCAATGTTTCTACCAATAATTCCAGACGCTAGAATTAAACTGCTAACAGACCTATCTAACCTACTCTATATCACTGGTGGTGGCATTGTTGGGGCTTATATGGGCGTTTCTGCTTGGATGAGTAAGAAGTGATGCCAGAATGGTGGGAAGCACTCCTGTTGGGGCTTATAGGGCTTAACACAGGCATTAATCTATATCGCTGGCGCGAGGATATAAGGAGAAGAAATGATACAAGCTCTAATTGCTCCTGCAAGTAAATTGCTGGATAAATTCATTGAGGATAAAGACCAGAAGAATCAGCTAGCACATGAACTTGCTACAATGGCTGATAATCACGCTCAGGAGCTTGCCCTACAGCAGATAGAGGTACTGAAGGCTGATGCTAAGGGAAACTGGTTTCAAGCCTCTTGGCGTCCCCTTATAGGCTGGATATGCGGATTATCTCTGGGCATTAACTATATGGTTAGCCCGATATGTGCTGGCTTTGGAATCACGATACCTCAAGCTGATATGTCTGTGATGATGCCGCTATTGTTTGGGATGCTAGGGCTAGCTGGTATGAGAAGCTACGACAAGGGCAAGAAAACAGATACGAAATGAAAAGCCCCCAGCGACTAGGGAGGAAACGCTGAGGGCTTAGCAGGAGAGTGTTGATTATTTATGAGGCTTCACGCTCATTTTGTAAAGGGGTTTGTAGCCTACTTCTGTATAATTTATCGTAGGCACTCAAAAGGTCTTTCCTAGCACCCTCGCTCACCACATCTTTATATTGTAGATACACGTTGATAGCATCTGTGACCTCAACGATTTCCTTTGCTGTTAGCTTTTCCATCAATCTCTCTCCACATCACAATCTATGCTAGCCAGATATAGCTCTGGGCTAGCTTCTACTTGAACGCTAGCCAACTCAGCCGCGCTATCCTCACTGAACGCTGATACGTTTACTTTGTATGTCTGATAAATCGTAACCGTATAGCTTTCTTCCATTTTTTCTAGCATCTATCTCTCCTCGTTAAAATTGTAATCAAATATATTTTCTGGCAATACCTTCACTTTGAACAGTTTATTATCAGGATATCTTTTCTTGACATAATAAAATCTATCGAAGGCTAGCCGCTTACATAAATACCTATATTGTTTAACGTCATCTGTTTCGTACAAGTCACCGTAATTCGTAGTACGCATAGCGTAGTTCATTGTGCTTGTATCTTTGAACATGATGGGTATTCCGTTTCTAACTACCATTGCTATCTCCTATAGAATAAAAACAAAAACCATTACTAAGTAAACAGTTACAAACAGCATAGCTGTAACGATAAACTCAGCGAAAATCTCATACCATCTCATGTGCTTCTCCCTTCGGGGCGGCTGTTAAGCCACCCTTTTTTTTAATTTTAATGGTTTACCATTTTGGTCTTTGACCAATGCAATTAAAGTAATGCGTGTGTTTGGCATCATTTCCCTAACTTGCTCCTCTGATTCTGCGTTTACATAAAGCGCAACCTTTGTTGGCTTGTAATCTGATTCCTCGATTTTATAGCTGTAAAACCTTGGGTTAAACGCTTCTAATTCGATATAATATTGATACATTTTATTATCTCCCTCTGGGGCGGCTTATGCCGCGCCCTTTTCTGTAATAACTTCAATATTTGTAAATTCACGAACATAATGCGCTATGTCAAACATGGTATCAGATTGCATATTTAATCTATACTTGCGCCAAAAAACACGACCATTACGGCTTTTATATTCCCCGCGCCAAATCCAGCGACGCGCTATATTATTTATAATTTTTGATTCATACCAAGTGCCATCGATAAAAACCTTGACCCACCTGTTATCGTCGTCAACGCAAACTAAATAACCATTTTCTTTTCTGCCATAAATTTCCATTTTAGTCTCTCCCTTCGGGGCGGCTTATGCCGCACCCTTTGTAATTGAATTAACTTTGATTAATGTGCGTTGATGAAGGCATTGAATGTCGTAACCGCCAGCCCAGATTGTATTGATTGTTACTAATAAATCACCGATTATAAATGTGCCTTGATATCCATCGCCAACGTGCTTGATTTCAAAATCACCAATTTCGTAAATGCCTTTTTTATGTAAAGCTGTGATGATGCGGTCATTTCTTTTTTGAATCATATTTGCAACGTTTGTCTCAACTATATGTGAAACAGCTTTTTTATTTGAACCATAAAAAACTTTATACCAAGTTTTACCGCCAGAAATTTCTATTGCGCCTTTTGTAAAACCGCCCATTGTTTTGCGGTCGAAATTTTTTTTATATTCAGCAAGTGCATCCATTCTACCCATTGCCCATTCCATTTGTCTGTCAAGCATAAGTTGGTCAATTTCTGAAAATGCCTTTGTAAGTCGGTTAATCATTTCACTCTCCATAATTGTGTAGGAACATCCCTACTCTATTAAACTACACTTAACACAATAGGCAGTCAAGCACTATCGTTAAATTATATTTAATTAATTTTTGGAGTAATAAATAAGAGCTACTACGCCAGCTAAAACAACGAGCCCTAAGATAATAAGCAATGTAACCAATATGCCCACAGTTATATCGTGTATACGCTTCTTGCGCTTCCTCTCATCTTCCTGACGCTTCTTGCGTTGGTCAGCTTGGAAACGCAACCAATCATCCCACAGATGCCAACGTCCGTACAGCATCATAAATTCTTTTAGCTCTTGTTCGTTTTGCTTAATCTTTTCTAAAGCCATGAACTCTTCAAGGTCATGGTCAGCAGAGCCGCCAAACAAGCTATTCTTTTTTTTGTGGAGTTTCTTTTCTAAGTCAGCCTTGCCATTAACAAAATTAGCGACAGCCTCTCCGCAGTCGGCAATAGATTTACCGTTAGCACAGGCTTGCTTGATAATACCAAAAGCCGCATTACAAGCCGCCAGTTCTGCTAACATTGCTACCTCGTGATGTTGTCTAGCTTTGCCTCTATTCGGTCAAGTGCTGAGTAAATTCTATCCATCTCAGACTTGCTGTCTATCTTGCTTACATATTCCTCTCTGGTCTTGTTGACCAGTATCTGAATACGTTTTATCTCTTGTGACTGAGAGTGCAGAAACCATGAACCGCCAGCCAAAACAATACCGATTAAAATATCAAAGAGGCTAGCCATATCCATGTTAAATCTCGTCTGGGAAGTTGTTTATAGGTGCTTTACCAGTTGGGTTGCCATCGCTGTC
>Ga0222719_10003503_pt1 | contig 13948 bp, 23 predicted proteins | sample C33_34DmetaG_FD_165039 | JGI IMG/M metagenome (GOLD analysis project Ga0222719, IMG submission 165039) | Estuarine water microbial communities from San Francisco Bay, California, United States - C33_34D | ecosystem: Environmental > Aquatic > Marine > Unclassified | place: USA: California...
TGGTATTTTATATTTATCAGATACTAATGCAATAATAGAACCATCTTTATTTACATCTTCTTCTGTAATATCATTTCGTTCTAAATCATTTCGAGATTCATCGTTTTCTCTATTACGAATTAATATGGTTGGAGAAAATTCATTATCTGTATTGTTATATCCACTAAAACGAATGGATTGACCGAATCTTGATTGGAGTATTCTATCTCCTTCATACAAACGAAGTTTATGTATTCCCTCGGGTGTAAAATATTCACCAAGTTTACTTTCTCTTTCTTCACTATCAGATGTAGCAGTTGAAGTTTGTGATACTTCTGAATAAGAACCTGCATCAGCTGATGTATCGGAGGTTTTTTCTGATAACTTCTTTTCTGCGTTATTTCTTGCGTTACCAATGTTTATACTAACACTTGGTATTCTTTTGTAATACTCAGTACCGCCAACCTTTACAAGTTGAACAGTTTCTCCAAGTAAAGGAACTCCCTCATCTGGTATTAGTGGTAAATAAAATTGAAGTTGTTTTTTATTTACAGAAAAATCACTAGATTTTCTAATCCTAGCAGAACCAATATAAACATCTACAAGTTTTGTATTTGCTTTTGAATTTGATGATTGTAAAATATTATCATCATCTTCGTTAAGGATAACGTGCTCTACAATACCAGTATCTACTTTTTTACCACCAACTCCAAAAGTACTTGATGCTGATTGATATTGTTGTGATATTGTTTTTCTACCCATTACTTACCTACCTTTTGTTTGAGTTCTTCTATTTCGTTTGTAAGTTCATCAACTTTTTGGCCTTGTTCATCAACAACTTCTTTTGCAGTTTCTTCTAACTGAGAAAGTAATTGTTCTTTTTCATCATCTGAAAGGAATCCAACATCTCCTTCTGCTTTTTGAGCGGCTCCTATTATTCTTTGTGCAATTGCTGCCATCTTGATTAGTGAATCATCATTCTTAACTGATGTATCAACTAAATCTTTTATGATTGGCCCAATTACTGCCATATCCCCTGCATGTCTAATTACCTTTTTCATTTCAGCAATTAGCTCAGAGATTCTTTGTTTCTTGTTTACCTGATTCTCGTAGATGTCTTTGAACAATCCACTAAGGTTTTTGCCAGGAAATAATTCAAAATCTGTACTCATGATTATACCATATTAGTTGTATATAAATATGGTAAACGAAAAAACCTCACTTTTTAGGGTGAGGTTTTAATCAATTGATTTCAATTAATCCTTATTTTTTCTTAAGGATGTGGTATAGAATAAAGGCACCTACTAATCCAAGTAAACCTTCACTACTCAATCCACCCAAAATACCCATAATGTTTTCCACTACTGAGTTTTCTGGCCAGAAGGGTATCTGCATTCCTTTGAATAATACTTCAAGTACTACTCCAAGAGCGATGATACTTATACCGATTTCTGTTAGTGATTTAGCCCAATCGCCAATCTTATTTAGAAATTCCATATAGTTCTCCTTTGCTTTAATTAAGAAAATAACTTTTCCATATTACAAAACGTAGGACTGTCCGAGGAATAACTATAAGAATATGATAATAAAAATACCCAATATATATGGAATCGTTAATTAGAGGTGTATAACAAAGAAATATATATAAAAAAACCACCCGAAGGTGGTTTTTAATTTTTACTTTAGAGCTACAATTGCTTTCAATCTTAAGAAATTGTTAAGAGAATATTACTTAAAGTATTTTTTTCTTAATAATGTAGTTATGAATCACAAGAGTATCCATCTCACAATCTAAGAACGTTTCTATTGCAGTTTTAGGGTCTAACACCATAGTTTGGTCCTTTAAGTTAAAAGACGTGTTTAAAACGATTGGATATCCATTATCTGTATGAAGATGTGTTAGAAGTTCATATATTCTTTTATGTTGTCTTTTTGTTAAAGATTGGATTCTAGCAGAACCATCAACATGGGTAATTGCAGGAAGATTATCTCTATGTTCTTCTTTTACCTTTACTACTTGGTTCATATAAGGAACATCTTTCTTGTAATCAAAGTACTTTGTTTGTTCTTCTAACTTTACAATTGGTGCAAATGGTCTGAATCCTTCTCGTTTCTTAATTACACGATTCATTCTTGATTTCATTTGTGGGTCACATGGATTTCCTAATATAGAACGATTACCTAATGCACGAGAACCAAATTCCATCCTCCCTTCAAACCAACCTACTACATTTCCTTCTGTAATTTCTTTTGATATGATTGGAATAATTTCAGAATGTAGTTTTTTTTCAAACCAAACATCTACGTTTAGTTCTTCTAATGCTTTTTCTACATCATCGTTTGTATAATGCGGTCCAAGATAAGGAGATTTATTATCTACTTGTTGAGTACCTCCGTGTTCAAAGTAAACATGAAGTGCTGCACCAATAGCAGAACCAGCATCAGATGGAGCTGGTGGAATCCAAACATTCTTAAAATTTGATTTCTCTAATATCTTTCCATTGGCAGTTCCATTGTAAGCACATCCCCCACTTAAACATAAGTTATTAGATGAACGTATTGCGTATAATCTATCTACTAATCTAAAGAATAAAAATTCATATTCGTGTTGTAGGGTTGCTGCTAAATCTTTATGAGGTTGGTTTAAATTATCTTCTGGTAACCTATTTGGAATACCCAAGAGTTGTCCTAACTTCTCATTAAACATATGAGTATCTGACCAATCATATGTAAAGTATTCCATATTCAATTCGAATCCACCATCATCTTTGAGGGTATAAAGTTTCCTAAATTTGTTAAGAAACTTTTTTGGGTCACCATATGGTGCTAATCCCATTACCTTATACTCACCTTCGTTTGGTTTGAAACCTAAGAAAGCAGTAAAGGCTGAATATAACATTCCTAATGAATGTGGGAATTTAATTTGTTGTATCTTTGAAAGTTTATTTCCTTCACCATAATAAAGGGTTGTTGTTTCCCATTCTCCAACACCATCTACTGAAAGAACAGATGCTCTATCATATGGTGATGTATAGTAAGAATATGCTGCATGGGATAGGTGATGGTCTGAATAAAGGATTTTTACATCACTATGAGTTATACCTTCAATTTGAGCTTCAAATACTTTGTATTTTATTTTATTTCTTTTGAGTATTTTTTTTCTATTAAAAAATTGAGTTATAGGTCCTCTTTTTAAAGATTTTTCAATTCTATCCAATTTATGTTTTGGATTATCATAGAATGCAACTGAATCAATATCTTCACCTTCAATTCTAAATTCTTTATATAACCATTTTATGGTGTTAATAGGAAAAGATGAATCATGTTTTATACCAGTGAATCTTTCTTCTTCCACTGCTCCTAAAACTTTTCCATCTTTAATCAGTGCTGCTGCACTATCGTGATAACCACAAGATATTCCTAAAATATAACCTTTCATTTTTTCTATAAGTATTCGTTATCTAAATATGGATTTTCAGTTTCATCTTCTTGGGTTGGTTTTTGCCAAAATGGTTTTCTATTTGGTTCTCTAAACTCACCGTACTCGTGATATTCATTTAACATTTTTTTCTGATGTTGTTTCATTACATTTACAACTTTGGTAATGTAGTGAGTTTTACAATTAGTCATTTCTCTTATAAGAAGATATAAATGTTTTTTATTAAAGTTTTCTATGTGTTCACTTCTTCTAAATAATTCTAATATAGCATCTGCAATTTGTAAATCTCTTTTCTTTGTAAAAATAGAATTTAGATTACCATCCCAATATTTTAACATTATATTTTTAAACTCTTTGAATTCACTATTCTCTTCCTTTTCATAGAAATCATCTTCTGGGTTCCAAGTTTCAGGCATCTGTGAAAGTAAGTTATTTTGCTTCCATCTTTTGTAGTTACCATTATTCTTTAAAATTAAATGGTTCTTTGCAATAATGGTAAAGTAAGAAAATGCTCTACCTTTACCTTCTTTAAACATATGCATTTTTTCTACCATTGTAGAAACTACTTCCATTTGAATATCCTTCTTTGGTACATCAAAGTAAGTAAACTTAAATGTATTCATTACATTCTCTGCAAGTTTTTCAAAAGGAAACTTAATTCTTGTTTGATATATTATAGACCTTTCTTTGGGGTCTTTTGATTTGTTATACTCTATGATTGCTTCTTGAGCAGGTGTTCCAAAATATATCTTGGATTTTTTTCTTCTAGGTCTTGACATATTATTATAGTTCGTTGTTTAATTCTTCAACTACTTTTTTTAACTCTTGAAAGGTTACTCCTACTTCGTCATCCTTTTCAAAAACTTGTTTGTTATCAAGTTTTCTCATGTTATCAAGTGATTTGTTAACTTTACTCGTTACAGAGTCATTGGTTTCAATTATTCTATCTTCCAACTGTTCGTTTTGTCTAAGTAAGTTTCTAACACCCACTAACAATACTATATTTAGTATTGCCGAAACTCCTATAATGATGTTATAGGTAGTAAATATTTCTATCATATTAATCTAAATTTAATTTGTATCCGCTAAATTGAGTAAGGTACGAAGTCATTTTTGTACCATTACCATCTTTGAATTCCGCACCTTTTCTAAAGAATTTTTTAACATTACCAGGTCCAGCCAAGTGTGCTGCAGCGAGAATACCACTTTCTGTGATTTTCTTTCCATGAATAGTTTTACCATCCCAATAATCGATATATGTTTTTAAAATCTTTCTATTGTGATGTAATAAATCTAACATTGCTTTTTCTTGTAAGTAGGGTGAATTTAAAAACTCTTTTCGTGAAACATCGTATCCTAATGCTTTTAGAGTTCCTTTACCGAATTGATATTTTCCCATATAACCCCAACCATTTACAACATCGTATCTGTTTGAGGATTCTCTCATTCCTATTGCATCTAGGAATTTATCTGTTTGGTCAATTTCAATTGGTATTTTTTCTATTTCGATGGGTACTAAGACCACACCATTTTTAGGTATTACGAGTGGTTCTTCTGAAGTCATTCGTAAATAGATATTTGTAAAACTCATTAACATTAGTGTTAAGAACATTACAAATATTGTTCTTTTAATTATTTTCATAGTTTCTCCTTTTAGGAATCAACTTATATAAAGATACGAAAAATATCTTTAATATCCAAATATTTTATGAAGTTTTTTAGGCTTCTCCAATTGGACCAAAGTACATTCCTTCCATTAGACCCTCATCAAATTCATTATTAAACTCCTCCTCAATTGAGATTGGGATTTTTTTTGGTTTAAATTTTTTTCTTAAAACATCTAGCTCGTTTTTACGAGTTTCTATATTATCAAAGATTAACTGTTCTAGTTCATCATGTGTAACTACTTTTTTATCTACCAACAATTCACAGAGGGTTTCAATGACTGCTGATTGAGTAAACAAACGTTCATTTAAATTTTTAATCAATTCTCTTGATGTTAAGTTCATCTAGTAATTCCTTTAGTGTATTTATATCCTCATCTCCAAATACCAAATCTCCAAATCCTTTTTGAATAGATTTTTCTTGGTATCCCATTGCAGATGCTAATCTTACACACATAATTTTAAACTCATTAATATCCATATCATCGGGTACCGTGAGTTCTATTTCTTTTGCTTCTCGTAGTTCCTCTACGAGTTCATCTGTATATCTAAATATTAATTTTCCCATCTTTACGAATTTTTTTAAAGGATTTCTGCTCCTTGAGAAAGTAAAGGTTGTGCTTTTTTATACTTCATGAATTCAGTATCTCCATTAGCAAGCTTAACCATTACTCTATCATTTCTGCCATATTTTTTTGTCGAAGTTACAGTTGCGGTATATCTACGAATATTATCGGTTATAAGTATTCCATTCAAATGGTCTATCTCATGTTGAGCACAAACACATTCTAATAATCCTTCATCACCAAAAAATTCATTAGAATCTTTCCACTCTTCCTTTGAATCTGATGAAAAGATAACTGTTCCTAAATTATCACACTCTACTGTAAATGATTTATGTCTTATTGTTTTAACTGGTTTACGCATTGTTTTATCTAAAGATAAACATTGTTCTACATAAGCAACTGTTTCTTTAGATACTTCAGTTACTTTTGGATTTATTAATACTAGAGGGTCTTTTACATTGATTACACAAGCACGAACATCTAAACCAATTTGGTTTGCTGATAATCCAATACCACCATGTCTTTTTAATTCGGTTAGAAGAGTTGTTGATATCTCGTCTATTTCTTCTTGAGTCATTGGTTTAGTTTCCAATGGCTTTCTCAATTTATTTGGGTTCTTAATTAATCTCATCAAATATATTTAATTGGTTTGTAACTTTTTTTCTTGTTGAAGTATCTTCACCCCAACCTCTTACATAGACCGTTTTACCACCATCTGGTGATTCGAAGATTTTAGCATCTTTCATTTTCTCGGTTAATGTATCTATACTTTTTCTTCCTTCATAATATAGTTCTCTTACTTTACTTCCAAGTTCCATATCATTTGGATAATCTTTTATTAACTGTTCTATGTTCATTATTCAGCTATGTTTAAATATTTTTCTAATAACCAAGATGATGATTGTACCTTTTCACCCAATCCCCATACTGAAGAAATTCCATATGAATTACAGGTATCATTTTCTGGTGTTGTAGTTTCTGTTCTATCTCCACCATTACCAAATGCCATTACACCTTTTGGTAATTCACCATTTTTTCTTATGTATCTTTCTCTTGATGCATCAATAAAATCAATTGCGGTTTTATCACTATGGTCTTTTGGATTCATTATATAAACCCAATCAACTGATTTTAGATTACTCATAATGAAAGCTCTTTCTTGTTCTTTCATAAATGATTTACCTTTTTTTTGAAATAACCATCTATCATTATTTAATCCAATCCAAACTTCATCAGCAAGTTCTTTGGCATTATTAATACATTCTATATGTCCTTTATGAACCGGGTCAAATCCACCACTAATTAAAATTACTTTATACTTTTTCATTATACTATACTTTTGTTATACAAAGATACGAAAACTTTTTTACATATCCAAATTTATTTCCAACTAAATCCTGCACCCATATGTCCAAACGCTGCGGTTTCTGCAAATATAGGTGATTTTAATCCCAATGTTTTTATTATTGATTGAGGTCTTAAATCATATGCGTTTATGATACTTTGTTTTCCATCAACTATTACAGTTGCCTCTAATGGTTTATCGTAACCAATTGCATATGCTAATCTAACTAACACTTCTTGATTTTTTGGATTACTTAAAAGATAATCTACTGCTATATTTCTTGCCATGTATGCTGCACTTCTATCAACTTTAGTAGCATCCTTACCACTAAATGCTCCACCTCCAAGTGGAACTCTTGGTCCATAATTATCTACTGCTAGTTTTCTACCTGTAACTCCAGCATCTGCAGTAAACCCACCAATGTTCCAATCTCCTGCAGGATTACAATGTAATTCTTTTATTTTATATTCTCCTGTTGCGAAGAAGTTTCTACATAAATCTTCTAAAATATTTTTTGGAGTTTTACAAAACGATGCAACAACAACAACTTTTTTATTTGGTAAAATAGTTATTTGAGTTTTTCCATCATGAGGATGATACTTGAAAATCATTTTATTCAATTCTCTTGCTAAGTTATATTCTTGAGGTATCCAATTTGAATTTTCTCTACAAGCATAACCAATCATAATTCCTTGGTCTCCCGCTCCACCAATATCTACTCCTTGGGCAATCTCTGGTGATTGTATATTGATATTGGTTATAACTTTTAGTGAATCATCAGTTGTAATATCTCGTACTACTCTTTCTATTTCTTTATCTGTGATTTTATATTCTGATGTAACTTCACCCGTTACATACACCAACCCATTACCTCCACAAGTTTCTATTGCTACTCGTGAGTTTGAATCATGTGTTAAGTGGATATCTAATAATGTGTCTGATATTCTATCACACATTTTGTCTGGATGCATCGGAGATACACATTCTGCTGTTCTAATCATCTTTATCTATTATTTGTTGTAACTTTTGTATTCTGTATTTATCGTTTATCGAAATTATCTTTTGAGATTTTAATTCCAATAATTCTTTTTTAATTTTTTTCTTATCCATATTAATTACTTAATGGTGCTTTTATTGTTGGATGATATTCATATCCTTCTATTTCATAATCCCATTCTCCACTTAAAATATCTACGTTAGATAATTTTATTGTTGGTAATGTAAAAGAACTTCGTAATCTTTGTTCTTCTGCTTGTTCAATATGATTTTTATATAAATGTGTATCACCCAAGTTCCCAATCAGTTCACCTGGCTTTAAATTTGTTTCTTCACATAATAAGAGTAGTAGAGTACCATAGGATGCAATATTAAATGGTAACCCTAAGAATGTATCAACTGAACGTTGGTTCCACATTAGAGATAACTTACCATCGTTTACATAACATTGGAATCCATAATGACAAGGAGGTAAGGTCATCTCATGTAATTCACCTACATTCCAAGCCGATACCATTAATCGTCTACTATTTGGATTCTTCTTTATTGAGTTAAGAAGATTTAAAATTTGGTCAATACCGTTCCAATCAGTCCATTGCTTTCCATAAATTGGACCTAACTCACCCCAATCTCTAGCAAAAGCTTCATTAGTTTTAATTAACTCAATAAACTGTTCTTGAGTATATCGAGGACCGTGCCAACCAGGAACAAATTGTTCTGCGTACTTTTTATAAGCATCTCCATTCCATATATTACAGCCATTATCAACTAAGTACTTGATGTTGGTATCTCCTTTTAGAAACCATTTCAATTCAGTCATCATAGTTTTAACTGCCATCTTCTTTGTGGTTAGTAAAGGAAATCCTTCACTCATATCATGTCTGATTTGTTTACCAAATACAGATATAGTACCTGTACCTGTCCTATCAGTTTTTTCTTTTCCTTCTAACAATATATCTTGTAATATATTTTGATATCTTAAATCTAAACTATTCATATAAGTTTATTTTGTTTTAGTTTTGCATTTTCTCTTTTAAGATTCTCTAACCACGTTTCTAAATTTTCAACATAGGTAACTGTTTCTTCTAAATCTTCTTTTAGTTTTTTTATTTCTGCTTTTTGAGCTCTTATTTTTTTAGATGATTTATGTTCTAATTTTCTATGGTCTAAAATTGATTTTTTATATCCATCGATTATATCCCTCATCTCTTTTTCTAAACTCATTTTATATTAGCTAACCTCTCGATTTCTTCTTTTACTTTCATATTCCAAGGCCCCCAAGTAATATTATCTATCATCCACTTTCTATAATAAGGTGGTATTGATGCAACTGGTTTACCTTTATATTTTCCAAAGGTCATATATACCTTTTCGATATCTCCATCTTCTGTTTTCTTTTCAGAAAGATTAATACCACCTTCTAAGTGGATTCCTATTTCGTGCATGGGTATACCTGTGATTTGTTTTTTTCCTTCACCAAACAATTCCCATTCTTCACCACCAGTATCTTTATAATATAGTTCCTCTACTTTACCAAACTTTTCTACTGAACCTACGAAATCAACAACTAAACAATTTTCTTTTTCATCGTGGATACGAGTTCCTCTACCAACAAACTGATACCACCAAGATATAGATGCAGTTGGTCTACCTGTAATTAAACAATCTAATTCAGGATAATCAAATCCAACTGTAAGTACATTAACTTGTACAATAACTCGTATCTGTTGGTTTCTAAACTCTTCTATGATTCTCTTTCGTTCATCTTTAGGTGTACCACCATGAACTACTGCTGCTTGTGGAATTCTTTTTGCAAGATTGGTTGCTTGTTCTATCGTTGGTACTGCAACTAATATAGATTTTCTATCTTGTACTTCTGCAATCTTCTTTACAATCTTATCACCAATGTTTTGGTTCTCATAAGAACGAGCAATAGAATCTTGTGTATATTCAGCACCACTTGAATTATAAACTAAGGCACCAGTATCGAAATCATATGATTGATACTTTAATGGAGACCAATAACCTAACTTTACAATGTCTTGAATCTGAGAAACATGAAGTATGTATTTAAAAAATACACCATGTTTAGAACGATTCGTTAACATTACTAATTTTGAGTAAGGACCAGTATCCCCTAAGTTAGATTGTAATTTCAAGGGGGTTGCAGTAAGACCAAGAACATGAGTTGCTTTCATACCATCTACAAATCTCCTCAGCTGACCTGATTTGTTTCTCGGATATCTATCACACTCATCGATGATGATTTTACTGACCCCCATATCTTTGAACTCGTGTGCAATATTGATTATCGAACCAATTGTTGCGTATGTTACACGACCCATTTCTTTACTACCAGCCGATGCTGAATAGATTGATGCAGTTCCACCAAGAGTAACAAACTTATTATAGTTTTGTTCTAATAACTCTTTTGATGGTTGTAATACGAGAATCTTTTCACCAAGTTCTTTGGCAATTGCAGCAATAACAATCGATTTACCGAAAGCAGTTGGTGCTACGATAATCGATGGTTTCATCTTTGGAGTTCGTAAAAACTCAACTCCAATTGCTACTGGTTCTATTTGATTCTCTCTTAGTTTCATTTAGTGACAACTAACATTATATTTTTTTAATCTCCAATAATTGTATGGGAGTGGTGTAACGAATCCTGCTAATAACATAAATGGAATTGCCCACCAAGTTAGTAAAGCTCCACCTGTTAGTATAACATCAGTTATATTCATAGCGGCTTCCATACCAACCATACTGATAAAACTCATACCGATTGCAACTTTAAACGCTTCTTTCAATACCATTTGTTTTGAAAGGATAAATGTTTCAAGTGCAATACTTGTAAGTAATCCATTAATAATAGCGAGAGTCATAACTCCCCATACTGGCCATGAGTGTTCAATGTTTTGGAAATAAAATATAGTTCCAAAATCTCCTAGTGAACAACCTAACAAACACCATAAAGTATTTGTACTTGCCTTTTTCCATGTGTGTTTACATTTCCAATTCATAATCCTAAATCTTTTCTAATATCTTCTTTTACTACTCGTAAGTATTTTGCTCTTTTGTTTTTATCAACAAATGGTACAGACCAGAATTGTTTCGTTTTTAACCAACGAGATATATTCCATCCAAATACAAAGGTATAAACTCCCATTACCAATCTTAACTTAACTGAATTAAGATACAAAGTAACAACAGGTAACATCGGTGCTCCATGTGTAATATATGTTCTAACTTTCTTATCACTAAGAAATGGTTTTGGATACGCATACTTACCAAATAGTGGTATAAAATTATATGCAAATCCTGGTGTAAGAACTTCATCGAAGAATACTTCTATTCTTGGTGTCAATCTAAACCACCAAACTGGTGATACAAAATAAATATGTGTTGACCAAGTTACCAATTCTTTATACTTTTTAATCAAATCGGTTCTTGGTCTTGCAAATGAATCTCTATATAAATCAATAACCTCAAAGGTTTCTTTATGTCGTTTCATTTGTCTTACAATAGTTTTAAATATACCATTATAACAAAATGATTTTTGGTCAGGATGACCAATTACTACTAAATGTTTTTTTGTACTCACTATAATTTATACTTTTTTTTATACTTTTTTAAGAAAGAGATACCAACACCTATTTCTAAAATTTCATGTTCATATGGAACATATGGTTTTCTTTTGTTAGTAGATATAATGTCATCTACTCTTATATTCTCAAATACCTCGATGAATGTTTTAGCATTCTTTCGAGGTTTTTTGTGTACTACAACTACTGGTATTATTTTATTCCAATTACCCATGAGTAACTAGTCTATAAATTATAATACCTAATAAAACAATACCAAGACCAATTAAAGCAATAAACATTATTTTTTCATTATTTTCTACTTGTTTCTTACTTCTACCTTGTCTATATTTAATATCATTTTCCGTCATGATGTCTCCTTTTTATTTTCTTTATTTTCTTTTTCTGATTTTTAATATCAGCATGTTTTCTTTTTTCTATTGTTTCCAAGGTTTCTTTAACTTTTTTTCTTTTATCTCTTGCTAATTCAGATTTTTGTAATCGTTTTCCTCTATCCATAATTTACTTTTTAACATAGTTCACATTCAGGTGCATATAACACCCATAATAAAATTAATATAAGAACAAACACCCCATATAACCATCTTTGCCATTTAGGTCTTTTATCCATATTAGCTTTTAGCTTTTTTCCTCTTTCTTCTACTTTCATCTTTCTATATAGCCAATCTTCATATCTACCTACCCAATCAAATGGTGGCATTTTTAATAAACATATTAGTAATACTAACCACATCTCTGATTCTCCCATAAGAATCAGATAAATTGTTGGAACGATAACTATCCATCCCAACCATCTCTTTAGAAAGTTTCTAAATTTATTCATAACTTGATGTATTTAATAATCCACTATACTCACATTTATTTGAATTGATGTATGGAAGTATAGTAAGTTCTTTTGCTTTAGCCTCAACCATAACATCTACATCATTACCATATAAGTTAGGTAACTCATTGATATAATCAGAATGAGCTTGTTCTTTAATCGTTTCATTACCTTCATGTAATCTTTTAGATTCTGAGTAATGAACCATTGGTTTGATACCTTTAGGCCAAGTTGAGATTGCTAACTCTAATGCCTCTTTTTCTGATAAACCACCTGTGTTGAACTTGTGGTGATGATAATCAAATACAATAGGAATGCCAATACGTTCATGTATATACATTAAATCTTTTACTGAGTACATAGATGCTTTATCATCGTTCTCTACTGTTAACCTTCCTTGTACTGATTCTGATAATCTTTGGAAGTTTAAACAGAATCTATCCATAGCAGAAATCTTATCACCATACACACCATTACAATGAATGTTTAGTTTGTTGTATGGAGTTTTAGATAATCCCAACATATCAAATACTTTACCATGTAATTCTAAATCAGTAATAGTATTTTCTACAACGTGCTCTCGTGGAGATACAAGTACATTGAAAGGACCAGGATGTGATGTAATACGAATACCATTATCGGTAGCGTATTTACCACAAGCTTGTAATATTGTTTCAATTCGTTTGTAGTATGGTGAGTTTTCAATACCATATTCTGAAGCCCATGGAAATATATCAGAAGATAATCTGAAACATTTTATGTTGTTTTTATTGTTCCATTGTAAGATGGTAAATAAATCTCTAACATTTTGTAGAGATAATTCACCTGCATAATGAACACCCTTCTCTAAGAAGGTACGTTTAATCATTGAACGATTTGTAGTTACTTTTGGTTTTTGAGAACCAAGAGTCATATTAATACATGCGTAACCTAAATTCATAATAGTATAGTTTTATGTTTTATTTATACTAATATACGAAAATTATTTTAAATATCCAAATAATTTAGTAAGTTTTTGTAGTAAAATCTGATGGATAATCGTTTTTTAAAACTTCTAGTTGGTTTGAAGAACCTCCTCTGTGTTTTATCCAATAGTTTATAGCGTTTCTATCGTTTATCCATCTTTCTGTTTTTGACCAATCCCACCAAGGATGAAACCAATATTCTCTTCCTTGATATGCATTCTTCCAACCACCTTGTTTTTCGTACCATTCTTTTCGTTCTTCATCAGTAACAGTACCATCTTTATCTAAATCTGCTTCATCAAAGAAATCTTGTTCTATGGATTCATCAACTACTTCTTCTGATTCAACTTCTATATCTTCAATAGGTTCTTCGATTCTATCTTCCCAACTATCTTCTTCTAAGTCATCCTCTAAAGTATCATCCCATGAATCATCACCACTATCATCATCTTCATCTGGTATTTCATCATATAACTCTCTCTTACGAATTACTTTTTCTTTTTTAACGATTCCCCTATCAACTAATACTGCGTTGTTAAATGCAACTACAAGTGCAACTGCAAGTG
>Ga0222719_10003505_pt1 | contig 13940 bp, 16 predicted proteins | sample C33_34DmetaG_FD_165039 | JGI IMG/M metagenome (GOLD analysis project Ga0222719, IMG submission 165039) | Estuarine water microbial communities from San Francisco Bay, California, United States - C33_34D | ecosystem: Environmental > Aquatic > Marine > Unclassified | place: USA: California...
ATTTATAATATATAAATATATATTAATTGTTATGCGTAGTAAAGACAAAAAATTAACGAGTGTACGTTTACACCCGGAGTTATTTAACAGGTTCAAGACCCGTTGTATCACCGAAGATTTTACCTTCCAAAAGCTTGCCGAAAGGTCAATTTTTCTTTATCTTACAGATGAAGATTTTAAAGAGAAAGTTACAACTACAGAAAAAATTAAATTAGATTAATGAAAGATAAGTTTCGCTATTTACCAAGAGAAGAACGTAAGAAGATTCTTTTATTAGGTGACGATATTAGATTACATTCTGGTATCGGAACCATGGGAAAAGAAATCGTAATCGGTTCAGCTCACCACTTTAACTGGGTTAATTTAGGTGGTGCGGTTAAACATGACCAAGAAGGAAAGATATTTGATCTTTCTCTTGATGTTAACAAGTTTGCCGGTATTGACGATTCGAGTGTAAAGGTTATTCCTTCTTCTGGTTACGGAGATCCAATGAAGCTTAGAAACCTTTTGAAGATGGAAAAACCGGACGCTATCATGATCTTTACAGATCCTAGATACTGGACCTGGTTATTTGAAATCGAAAGAGAGATCAGAAGTAAGATTCCTATTTTCTACCTTAACATTTGGGACGATTATCCAACTCCTCTGTACAATAAGAATTACTACCGGTCTGTAGACGTACTAATGGCTATCTCTAAACAGACTAAAAATATAAATGAAATAGTATTAGGAGAGGAAGCAAAACATAAAGTCATTAAGTATGTACCCCACGGAATCAATACTAAATTCTTCTACCCTATAACAGAAGAAACAGAGCAGTATAAAGACTTTTTAGATTTTAAAAATAATATATTTGGCGAGAAAGAAATAGATTTCGTACTACTTTTTAATTCTCGTAATATACGGAGAAAAAGCCCAGGCGATACCATCCTAGCTTACAGACGTTTCTGCGACCTTGTAGGAAAAGAAAAAGCTAAAAGATGTGCTCTAGTTATGCATACAGCTCCTATTGATCCAAACGGAACCGATCTCTTTGCAGTTAAAGAAGCCTTCTGCGACCCAGAATACGTAAATGTTTATTTTTCTAAGGAAAAACTTTCAACCGAACAAATGAACATTCTCTATAACCTAGCTGACGCTAATATACTTCTGTCAACGAACGAGGGATGGGGATTGTCACTAACAGAAGCTATGATGGCCGGTAAACTGATTATTGCTAACGTAACTGGAGGTATGCAAGATCAAATGAGATTCTCAGTAGACGGCAAATGGATGGAACTTACACCAGAGTTTCCTTCTAACCATTTAGGCTCTGTAAGAGAGCATGGTGAGTGGGCAGTACCGGTATTCCCGTCTAACAGATCTTTGGTTGGCTCTCCTCCAACTCCTTACATCTTTGACGATAGATGTACTATAGAAGATGCTGCTAAAGCAATCGAATTAGTATATAACCTAGGTCCGGAAGAAAGACAGAAGAGAGGTATGGCCGGCCGTCAATGGGCTATGTCCGAAGAAGCCGGCTTTACTGCCGAGATTATGGCTAACAGAGTTATAGAAGCCTGTGATGAAGGTTTTAATACCTTTAAACCTCGACCTCGATATGAAATTCATAAGGTTGAAGATCGACCAAGAAAATATATAACCCATAATTTATTTGACTATTAAGATGAGTAAGATTCAATGTGTAATTAGTTCACCGGTAGATACATATTCAGGGTATGGAGCCAGGAGCCGGGATTTTATTAAAGCACTTATTAATGCTAAACCAGAATGGGATGTTAAACTTTTATCACAGAGATGGGGTAACACTAGATTCGGCTTCCTTGACGATCATAAAGAGCTAGATTTAAAGTCAAGAATTATACCTAATATGACCCAACAGCCGGAAGTATGGATTCAGATTACCGTACCTAACGAGTTTCAGAGGGTAGGTAAATTTAATATCGGAGTAACTGCCGGTATAGAGACTACTATCTGTGATGCTTCCTGGTTACAGGGATGTAATAATATGGACCTAAATCTTACTTCCTGTGAACATTCAAAGGAAGTTTTTGAGCAAACAAAGTACGACTTTGAAGATAAAAGAACCGGACAGAAAGGTACTATTGGATTAGGTAAGCCGATGGAGGTACTATTCGAGGGAGTAGATACCAATACTTACCGTAAAGTAGAAACGAAAGATACTGATTTTAATCTATCAGATATTAGAGAGTCGTTCTGTTACCTAGTAGTTGGTCACTGGATGCAAGGTGCATTTGGTCATGATAGAAAAAATATAGGATATACTATCAAAGCCTTTTTAGAGACCTTCAAGAATAAGAATAACCCACCGGCCCTCATCCTTAAGACTAGTCAAGTAGGCTCGTCGATTATCGACAGAGAAACAATTTTAGATAAAATAGACGAAATTAGAAGATCGGTCAAAGGTACAGTTCCAAACATCTACCTTCTTCACGGAGAGGTTACCGATGAAGAAATGAACTTTCTCTACAACCATCCTAAAGTAAAAGCTATGGTTAGCTTTACCAAGGGTGAAGGATTTGGAAGACCGTTACTTGAGTTCACTACAACAGGTAAACCAGTTATTGCTTCCGGTTGGTCCGGTCAGTTAGACTTTCTTCATAAAGATTACACAGTATTAATTTCTGGTGAATTAGAAAACGTACATAAATCTGCTGCTGTTAAGAATATGATACTCGAACAGGGGCAATGGTTTAAACCTAACGACGGTTCGGTAGGACAGGCTCTTAAAAATACTTTTAAAAAATACAAAGACTACTTAAAGATCTCTCGTAAACATACTAAGTATACCTTAGATAATTTTACGTTTGATCATATGACTGCAAAACTAAAAGAAATGTTAGATGAAAGGGTTCCTGAATTCCCTAAACAAGTAAACTTGAACTTACCTCAAACTAACATAAGTTTACCAAAATTAAAAAAGGTAGGTGAAGCATCAACAGAGCTTCCTAAACTTAAATTACCTAAACTTAAAAAAATAGATGGATAATTTAACTACATGTAAAGTATGCGGTGGTAATGCATGCTACGAACAAAGAATAGAAGAAGCAGACGTTACAACGTATCTTTGTTTTGGATGCGGAATGTCAACATCAACTCTAATGCAGAAAGGATCTGATCTAGTGGAACAGACAGAAGAAGTATCCCCAGACCTTTACAAAGATCTATCCGTAGAGAGAGAAGGACTAGTATGGTTTCCGGCTACAATATCCATCCCGGAGAAAGGAATGGTATTCATTGACGGAACAGATAAACGAAATTGGAGTTGGAAAGCCGCTAAAGCTGTTCGTATATTAGAAGAAGAAAAAAGTAAATACCCAGAAGGACAACAGTATAAAGTTGATATGGCTAATGCAAAACCATTTGGACAGAAAGATTTCATGGATGCTTTAGATTACATAGAATTTTATCAAATATGATTTCAATAAGCTACGCCATAACAGTTTGTGATGAATATGAGGAGATTAAAAGGCTACTAGATATACTCCATGAAAATATTTCAGAACAAGATGAGATAGTAGTTCTTTTTGATCAAAGAAAAGGTACGGAAGAAGTACTAAATTTTTTAAAAACAGAAGAAGAAGTAAAAGGTTTAGTTTTAATTACAGATACATTTCAAGATCATTTTGCCGAATGGAAAAATAAACTTACCAAATACTGTAGTAAGGATTATATTTTTCAAATAGACGCAGACGAATACCCAGGATATAGTCTGTTAAAACTACTTCCAGAAGTTCTAAAAAATAACGACTCTGATATCTATGCTATATCTAGAATTAATACAGTTGAAGGTTTAACCGAAGATCATATAAAGAGGTGGGGATGGAGAGTAAATAACGAAGGACATGTTAACTTTCCAGACTATCAATGGCGTCTATATAAAAACAATGGCGAAATAAGTTGGAGGAATAAGGTTCATGAAGTTCTTGAAGGACATAAAACTTACGCGAAACTACCTGCAAGCAAAGCTTACTGTTTATACCATCCAAAAAAAATAGATCGACAAGAAAGACAGAACAGTTACTATAGTACTCTCAATGATTAAGGTAAAACTATACGAACTAGAAAAACACAGAAATGAGACCACTTTCCGGCCTTATCTTATGGCACAGGATATATTTCGAGAGATAGGGGTACATTTTACAGATGGAGATAGTTATGACTTAGCTTGGGTAGGACAGGCGAGTATTGCTAATAAAAAAGTTTCTCTTAACGAATCTATAGACCAAGGGTTAAATTTTCTTAACTCAATAAAAGGTCCATACTATCTGTTTGACGGACAGGATTCCACTTCTTTAATAGGTACTTATGAAGTACTTAAGGAAAGTAATGCTTTACTTTTATTAAAAAATAGTTTACTTAAAGATCGTTCTTTATATAATAAAGGTTGGATTAACGGTAGGTATTATTGGGGGGAGGGAGATTACGTACCACAGGATTTTGACAAACATTCAGATAAAATTAAACTAAGCGGTACTAATTGGCTATCAACTGTACAGCCTAAATGGCATCCATACGATACCTCAAAACCGTACGATGTTGCTGCTTTATTCAGTTATCCAAGTTCTAAAGATGTGTACGAACACGAACTACATCAAAGCAAAGCATACGATAATCACAGAAAACCGTGTATAGATATTTTACGTAATTTAAAAGTAAATGTAGCATCTTTGGAGAACGGGGTTAAGCTACCACCTCAAGAGTACTATAATAAAATGTATAACAGTAAAATTATTTTAGCACCTTTTGGTTACGGGGAAATGGCACCTAGAGATATAGAAGCAGTTATGTTCGGGAGTATCCTATTAAAACCAGATATGAGTTACATTGATAGCGAACCTATGTGGTACGAGGACGGTAAGACCTACATTGCATGTAAACATGATTATAGCGATGTACCTGAAAAAGTAGATTATATACTTTCTAACTATACTAGATTGCAAAAAAAGATGACAGAGTATGCCCGTAGAAAGTTTCAAGAGTTATATCTAATAGAAAACAGAGTTTTGCATATGTATAACATTCTTAAAACCTTACCTTTTATACAATAAAACAGACATGACAGATTGGATGGACCAGTACGTTGACTGGAAAGTATTGATTAACTTAGATAACCGACCTGATAGATTAGAACTTGCAACACAAGAACTAGACAAAGTAGGAATAGACAATGTATATAGATTTCCTGCTATTCAACATGAAATCGGCATCAGCGGATGTACTAGGTCCCATTACGAAGTTATCAAAATAGCAAAAGAGGAAGGTTTTAAAAACGTTTTAATTTTTGAAGATGACATCTACTTTAGTACTAGCAGAGAAGAATTCCGTTCTAATTTTTCAAGCTGTATGGCTCAAATAGAACTAAATCAAGCTAATCCTAGTTTTTTATACCTTGGTGGTAACCTTTACGCTACACCTTCTAATAAGCATGAACATATTAGAGTAGACGCTAATTTATACGAGATCGTAGGCGCTAAAACAACACACGCTTATATTGTATTTAGTAATGCTTACGATACTATATTAGAGAATTATAGCTCAATTGACTGGGACAGTCCCAAGACATGGAAAGGAGAAAGCAGAAAAAATATAGACTACTGGTACCTCTCTCAACTACATCACAACGCGATTCAGAAAAAAATAACTACAGGGGCTGATCTACCTAATAGATTTCATAGAATTTACGGAATATATCCTAGTTGTGCAGGTCAAAGAGAAGACTACAGTAATATCCTAAATAGAAAATTCTTTATGGATATGCCTGGTAAGTGGAATAGTATTTTGGGGAGTATTAATGGTTAGCTGTCATTTAGCCGGTGGCCTCGGTAATTATATGTTTCAAATAGGAGCAGCAGTTTCTTTGGCTAGCAGAAATAACGATACTACTTTATTTGATTTTAGTAAGGCAAAAAAAGTACATGGAGATATTAATTCGTATAAAGAAAATGTTCTTCGTAATATTGAAGTAGGAATTCCATATGTATCGGAAATATACAATGAAACTAACTTTTCGTTTAAGGAACTTCCTTACAGGAATGGAGTACTATTAAACGGCTATTTCCAATCTGAGAAGTATTTAGATAGGGAAGTAGTTGCACCGTTATTTAGTCCACCAAGCATAATAACACAGTACATAAAGGACAAGTACCCGATTCTTAAGAATTATGTTACTACATCCGTACACGTTAGAAGAGGAGACTACGTTAGATTACAAGATAAACACCCTCCTCAATCTATAGAATATTATAGAAAAGCTGAAGAATTGTTGAATAGTACTGAGAAATTTATTATATTTAGTGACGATATAGAATGGTGTAGGAGTAACTTTATAGGAGATAAGTTCTTTTTTATAGAAAACGAACCCGATTACATGGATTTATGGATCATGAGTATGTGTACTAATAACATTATTGCTAATTCGTCTTTCAGTTGGTGGGGAGCTTGGTTGAATTTAAATAAGGAAAAAATGGTTGTAGCTCCGAGTTATTGGTTTGGACCTAGTAAAAAATTAGAAACAAAAGATATAGTACCTGTAGAGTGGAAAAAAATTTAATAAGAAGTAAAATGAGTATAAGTAAAATTATCGTTACGGGTGGTACAGGCTTAGTGGGTAAACATTTGCAGGATATTTTGCCTGATGCTATTTACCTTTCCTCTAAAGACTGTAACCTTTTGAATATAGATGAAATTAGAGAGTTATTTTCTAAGGAACTTCCTAGTACTGTTATACATTTAGCAGCAAGAGTAGGAGGTATACTTGACAATATTAACTACCCTGTACAGTATCTAGAAGAGAATATTTTAATGAATACTAACCTTCTTAAGGTATGTCACGAATTTGACGTAGATAAAGTAATAGGAGTTCTAAGTACATGTATCTACCCTGACAAAGTAGATAGTTACCCTATGGCCGAAAAAGTCTTATTTAACGGACCTCCTACTCCTACTAACTTTTCATATGGATTCTCTAAAAGATGTATGGCAGCTCATATAGATTCCTACGTAAAGCAGTATGACAAGAAGTGGTGCTATCTAATTCCTTGTAACCTTTATGGAGAATATGATAAGTTTGAAGAACATAATAGTCATTTTGTTTCTGCTCTTATTAAAAAAATACACGAAGCAGATGAAGAAATTGAACTTTGGGGATCTGGTAAGCCGCTCCGTCAATTTATGTATGGTGGAGATTTAGCTAGAATAATTAAACTTTTTACAGAACAGAATATAGTTCAAAACTGTAATGTTGCTCCTAAAGAAGTTTATTCAATAGATGAAATAGCTAAGACAGCATTACGAGCATGTGGTAAAGCAGATTTAAAAATTAAGTACGATAGTACGAAACCTGACGGGCAGTATAGAAAGGATGTAAGCTCAGAAAAACTCCTGAACTTAATTGATAACTTTAATTTTACCTCATTAGAGGAAGGTATAAAACACACCTACAATTCAGTCACCTATAATATATAAATTAGTCTAGCATGAATATTTCGTTAGTATCCGATACAATACAAAAGCAGGACATTGAAGCTCTAGCAGAATGGCTAACTCAAGAAGAAACTCCGATTCTTACAAAAAACAAACTCACAGTAGAATTAGAAGAAAAGTGGGCAAAGCAACTCGGAACCAAGTATAGTGTTTATGTTAACTCCGGTTCTTCAGCTATCCTGTTAACTCTTGCAGCTTTTTTACAATCCGGTAAGACTAAAAATAAAAAGATCGTTATACCTGGGCTAAGTTGGGCTACCGATTTGAGTTCTCCTATGCTTCTAGGTATGGAACCTATCCTATGCGATTGTAACTTAGAAGATCTATCTTGTGATTTAAATCATTTAGAAAGTATATTTTTAGAAGAAGATCCTGCCGCTCTTATTTTAGTATCCCCATTAGGGCTAGTTCCTGATATGGATAAAGTAGTGCATTTATGCAATAAGTATGATGTTGTATTATTTGAAGACGTATGTGAAAGTATGGGTTCAAAGTACGGAGAAAGACACTTAGGTACTTTTGGATTAGCATCGTTCTTTTCTATGTACTACGGACATCACCTTAGTACTATTGAAGGAGGTTTTATTAATACCGATGATGAAGAACTTTATCACCTTATGTTGATGATGAGAAGCCATGGGTGGGCTAGAGATTTACCTCAATCTATGCAAGAAGAGTTAAACAGTAAGTACGATTTAAGCTCTTTTGACTCTCTATTTACATTCTTCACTCCAGGTTTTAATCTAAGAGCCACAGATCTTCAAGCTTTTATAGGACTTAGGGTAGTTGATAGATTAGAAAATCTTTCTAAAATTAGAGAATCTAACTACCTACACTACCTTGCCGGAATGGTAGGCAATAGACTTAACCTTCCTCTTCCTGGAGAAAATGTAATATCTAATTTCGCTTTTCCAATGGTACACGATAGGAGAAAAGAGATAGTTAGTGCCTTACAAAAAGGAGGGATACAGGTACGGCCTTTAATAGCAGGTAACATGGGGAGAATGCCAATGTGGGTAGAAAAGTACGGTAAAACTCCTCTACCTAATTGTGAACTTATTAATGAAAAAGGATTTTACCTACCAAACCATCACCGATTAACCAACGAAGAAATAGACATAATAGTCAACATAATAAAAGAATATGAATAAAACAGCTCTAATTACAGGAATCAACGGCCAAGACGGATCGTACTTAGCTGAATTCTTAGTTGAGAAAGGTTATACAGTTTACGGAATTCTTAAAAGAAACTCAGTAGCTGAAAACCAAACAGCTAGGATACCTGATGAGATCTTTAAAAAGTTAAATTTAAGATATGCTGACTTAACTGATTTATCTTCTTTAATATCAGTTATAAAAGAAGCCGAACCAGATGAAGTTTATAATTTAGCAGCTCAATCACATGTACGAATAAGTTTCGATCAACCTCTGTATACTGTTAATGCTACCGGAATAGGAGCCTTAAACGTACTAGAGGCCGTAAGATTAGCATCACCTCAAAGTAAAGTATATCAAGCATCCTCTTCTGAAATGTTTGGAAACTCTATTGACAGTGACGGTTTCCAAAGAGAAAGCACACCAATGCACCCAGTTTCCCCATACGGATGTTCTAAGCTTTTTGCTTATAGTATTTCTCGTAACTACAGACACTCTTACGGTATGTTTGTTTCTAACGGCATACTTTTTAATCACGAGTCTCCTAGGCGAGGTACAAATTTTGTAACTAATAAAGTATGTAAGGAAGCGGTAAAAATTAAACTAGGATTAACTGATGAATTGAAATTAGGTAATTTAAACGCTACTAGGGATTGGGGTCATGCGAAAGACTATATTAGAGCAATGTGGGAGATTTTGCAGTTAGATGAACCTGACGATTATGTCTGCGCTACTGGAGTATCACATTCAGTGAGAGATCTTTGCGAGTACGTGTTTAGTAGTTTAGGTTTAGATTGGAAAAACTATGTAACTACGGATGAGAAATATCTAAGACCAGAAGAGTTAACTGACCTCAAAGGTGATAGCAGTAAGTTACGTAAAGCCACAGGGTGGAACACAGATGTTACTTTCGAAGTAATGTTAGATGAAATGATAGCTTATTGGTTTTCTGAATTAACTGATAAAAAATAATTTTAATATCTCACACAACAACATAATACAAAAAAAAAATATCTTATTTATATGAGCATGAGTGATTTTATTGTTATAGCACACAGAGGCAATATTTTTGGTCCTGACCCAGATCAAGAAAACAAACCTGAATATTTGCAAACTGCATTGGACAAAGGTTATAATATAGAAGTAGATGTTTGGAGTTCAGATCAAGACAGCGTTTGGTGGACAGGACATGATGGTAAGCAGTATGAAGTAGAAGAGGACTTTTTACTACAGGACGGTGTTTGGTGTCATGCAAAAAATATAGACGCACTTCTTAAGTTGAAAGAAATAAATGCACACTGCTTCTATCATGAAAGAGATGCTGCAACACTAACATCAGAAGGGTATATATGGACATATCCATTAGAAAAATTAACTTATATTTCTATATGTGTAATGCCAGAGTTACAAAGAATACAGTCATTAAATATATGTGCAGGAGTCTGTACTGACTATGCTTTCTCATTTAAAGTAGGAGACTAGAATGATAAAATTATTAATATTAGATATAGACGGGGTAATGACAGATGGCACAAAAGTATACGGATTAGATGGTCTGACTATGGGAAAAAGATATTGTGACAGAGACTTTACAGCAATAAAAGCTTTTAAAGCCGCAGGAGTCAAAGTATGTTTTTTATCAGGTGACGACAAAGTTAACAAAGAAATGGCTAAGAATAGAAAAATAGATTTCTATTATGCAAGAGGTAAAAACAAAAAAGAATTTATACCTGACTTTGAAAAGATTTATGACTGTAACGCTGATGAGATGGCTTATGTTGGAGATGATATTTTTGATATTCCAATTATGAAAGCTGTTGGCTATTCCTACTGCCCGAAAAATGTGCCTGACTGGGTTAAAAAAGCAGCAGATTGGGTTATAAGAAGAAAATCAGGTGACAATGTTGTTTCAACACTTTATGAAACACTTGTTGAAAACAATAAAGTTAAACTAGCAACACTAGAAGAAATAGAAGAGCTCGATAAGCTGGAGTCTTTTTAATGTATGATATCACTCTTTACGGCCACCTAACAGTTGACAGAGTCTTTACAGGATTTGAGATGGACAATACTTTAGGATCTATGGCGAATGTCTGGAAGCAACTAATCACAATCAACTCAAGCTTAAAGATAAACTTACAGCCTACTGTAATAGGTGAAGCACTAATATACGTAGATAAAAACAGGGCAGAACGATTCTCAGCAGTAAATTTAAACATGAAAACTAAAGAGCCTGTAATTCAGGACTCTAGATGGAATCACGTTCTTTATATTAATAACCTACCAAATACGGACTTTTTAAAGAGTCTTAAGTTGGGAATTACTTCTGCAGACATTTGTAGAGGAGAAAAACTAAAAGACTTGTCTATTTTAAAAAACATTGATATTTTGTTTTTATCTGATGAAGACAATTTTTATGATATGGATGAACTTCGAAGTTATGTTAAAAAATATATAATTTTGCATTCTAAAAATGGAAGTAATATTTATTCTAAATCAGGTTCAATATTAAATACTAAAGTGGAAGTTATAGAGAATGTAAATGTCTTAGGATGTGGTGATATGCTAGCTGCTAATTTTATAAACTACTACCTACAAACTAACGATGTAGAAACATCAATTAAAAACTCACACATAGAACTTACAAAATATTTAAGGAGTAGTAATGAAGTATAATGTTTTAATTCCAATGGCAGGACGAGGATCTAGGTTCGCTGATGAAGGTTTTGTAATGCCAAAGCAAATGATTATGGTCGACGGAACACAGATGTTAGACTGGAGCATGAAATCATTAATTTCAGACGACTGTCAGTTAATCTTTGCTGTCAGACAGGAACACATTAATAATCATTCAGTTGATACTTTTTTAAAAAACAAATATGGGGATGACATAAAAATAGTTGTTGTAGATCATGTAACTGATGGCAGTGTTTCAACATGCTTGTTAGCAAAAGAATACATTAATAATGACAACCCGTTGTTTATTTACACATTAGATGTTTATTTTGAGCCGTACTTCCAACCTATAATACCTGAAGGCACAGACGGATTTTTGTTAACATTTAAGTCTAATAACGATGGGTATAGTTACGCACAGCTAGATGAAGATGGATTTGTCATAAAGACTGCAGAAAAAGAAGTAATAAGCCAAAATGCAGCAGTAGGCGTTTACGGGTATAAATCAGGAAAAATATTTGTAAAGTATGCAGAAAAAATGATTAAGGAAAACCTAAGGACAAAAGGAGAGTTTTATGTTTGTCCTCTGTATAATTTAATGATTAAAGACGGAATGAAGATAAAGACAGGATCAGTTGACAAAATGCATCTCATGGGAACACCTTCTGAATTAGAATTTTTTACTTCTCACACACTAAAAAGATTTGGAAAGAAGCCAATAGCACTTTGTGCAGATCACTCTGGTTTTGAATTAAAAGAAGAAGCAAAGTTAGCACTTTCAAGGTTTAATCTTGATTTTATAGACTTTGGAACATTTGTCAATAAAGACTGTGATTACAATGACTATGTTTCACAAGCAGTAGAATTTATACAGAAAGGTGAGTGTGATTTTGCAATGGCATTCTGCAGAACAGGACAAGGAGTTAATATATCAGGAAATAAGCGCAAAGGAATTAGAGGTGCCCTAGTATTTGATGACTATACAGCAGAACATGCAATAAGGCACAACTCTGCAAATTTTCTTTCAATACCTTCAAAATACGTTTCAGGTGAGGATCTTATTACAATGATTGAAATATGGCTAAATACTACTTTTGATGGTGGAAGACATATGACAAGAATACAAAAGGTTGAGAGCTATGACAAATCCTAATGTAACGATTGTAGTACAGGGACCTCTCAACATGAAGAGTATCGCTGCAATTCCTGAGTATTTAGAAACAGCAAATGTTGTTGTGTCTCATTACCTTGCTCCTGATGACGGAGACATAAAGTACCATACACCTGAAGCAGTCACCGCGAGACTAGAACTACAAAAAATAATGGTAGAAAATTTAGGGTGCTCAGAAGTCACATTAACATTTCCTCCACGTCCAAATCCTGATTATAGAATTCATCAATTATTGACAACATATAAAGGAATGTGTAATGTTAATACTAAATTTGTGATGAAGTTAAGAAGCGATGAGTACTACACACCAATAAAAAAATTTATGGATGAGTTTTTTAAAAACCCTAAAACGCTTTTATGCTCTAATATTTTTTGGAAGCCGAATGATTCTTATCATATATCAGATCATATTATGATGGGAAGAACAGATTTTTTTAGATCAGGTCTAAAATCTTACCTAGAAAGAGAGGCGAATCTCAAAAATAACTTTGAGTCTGACGATCTTGCAAGTTCAATAACACGTCAGTCATGTGAGAGTAGCTTTGGAAGAGCATTTATACTAGGGAAATACAAGAAATATAAAGGTGATTTTAAAAATATAGACAAAACATCAGATCAGTGCTTCGATGACGACTTTAGAAAATTTGATGTAAATGAATTTGATAAGTACCATATCACATGGAACGGAGGTCCAAAGAAAAAATTTGGAAGAGTGTTTTCAAAACCTTCAAATGGTAACAATAAATTGTATGTGGGACAGCAATGATTATAGACCACCAAAATAAGTTTATTTTTATTGCTGTTCCAAAAACAGCATCAACGTCAATACATTTAGCATGGAGACATTTTGAACATCCAGAACCTCCGCTTTATCACATGACACTTTCTGAATGTTTAAAAGAAAACGGATGTAGTGACTATTTTAAATTTATGTTTGTTAGGAACCCATATATGAGATTCATATCTACATGGGCAAATTTAACAGATCCAAGGGCAGGACATACATGGGCATCATCAATTTTATCTGAATATGGTGATATAAATAATTTCTGTAGAAAATTTTCAGAATCTAAATGGTCACAATGGATTCATTTTAGAAAACAAATACAGTACTGTTATGTTGATGGTATAAACAAAATGGACTTTATTGGAAGACAAGAAAACTTTAATGAAGACTTTCAAAAAGCATGTAAAATGATACCAGTACCTACACCAAACGTAGGAAGAACTAGGACTTCAAAACACGGATCAATAGATGACGATCTAACACCTGAGTCAAAAGAAATAATTTACGAATTTTACAAACAAGACTTTGACGAGTTTGATTATGAAAAATAGTATAGCTTGCCAAGTTCACATATCAAATGAAAGTCATCAAGGCGATGGTCTAGGGTTAGAAGAAAAGAAAAAAGTTGTTGAGCTATCACTTGAA
>Ga0222719_10003511_pt1 | contig 13926 bp, 11 predicted proteins | sample C33_34DmetaG_FD_165039 | JGI IMG/M metagenome (GOLD analysis project Ga0222719, IMG submission 165039) | Estuarine water microbial communities from San Francisco Bay, California, United States - C33_34D | ecosystem: Environmental > Aquatic > Marine > Unclassified | place: USA: California...
GTTGTAAATACAACCACAGGCCAGTTAGGTTATAATACTGCTTTAGGATTACAAGGAACCCAGGGAGTTCAAGGAACAACAGGTACTGCTGTTCAAGGAACTCAAGGTACAACTGGTACTGCTACTAAGGTACTACCGGAACTCAAGGAACCAAAGGTACTCAAGGAACTACTGGTACTGCTACTCAAGGTACAACAGGTACCCAAGGTACTACCGGAACTCAAGGTACAACAGGTACACAAGGAACTACTGGTACTGCTACTCAAGGTACAACAGGTACTCAAGGAACAACTGGTACTGCTACTCAAGGTACAACAGGTACCCAAGGTACTACCGGAACTCAAGGTACAACAGGTACACAAGGAACTACTGGTACCGGAACTCAAGGAACCAAAGGTACTCAAGGAACAACTGGTACCGGAACTCAAGGAACCAAAGGTACTCAAGGAACTAAAGGTACTCAAGGTACTACCGGTACTGCAACAGCAGTACAAGGTACACAAGGAACCAAAGGTACTCAAGGAACTACTGGTACTGCAACAGCAGTGCAAGGTACACAAGGAACTACTGGTGGATTTAGCGGACAATTTAGCGTAAACGTATGGTATTCATCTACAGATTCTCGAGAGAGACTATACTTTGCTAATGCAAGCCACACTTACATTAAATCCTCTGATGATATTATCTTTAGAACTTCTAACAGCAATACAAACCGGGTTCTCTTTGATAATAGCGGTAACGGACACTTTGACGCTGATGTAATAGCTTACTCTACAACTGTCTCAGATCGTAAGTTTAAGGAAAATGTAAAACCTTTAACAAGTGCATTAGAAAAAGTAGTAAGCTTAAGAGGTGTAGAATTTGATTGGAATGCTACCAAGAGAAAGGGTACACATGATATCGGGTTTATCGCTCAAGAAATCGAAGAAGTAATACCAGAAGTAATAACTACACATACTTTAAGAACTGGAGAATTTGAATTTAATCCAACTGAAGCTAAGACAGTTAATTACGGAGTACTAACTTCGTATTTAGTAGAAGCAATTAAAGAACAGCAGACTCAGATTGAAGAACTTAAATCTATAATTGAGAAATAGGTTTATTATAGTTTGAATTAAGAAGTATTCTTCGTATATTAAACGAAGAGAAAGTTATAACATATGTTTGCAAACCTAGCAAAGATCGTTTTAGAACGTGGAGGCCGTATTAGACCTCTATTAATAGACTCAAAGCTAACGAACGGTACCGGGATATGTAATCCATCCATTTACATAGATGGTGAAGATATCCTGGTAAACCTTCGTCATGTAGAATATAACCTATTCCATGCAGAATTCGGTAAGAAATTTGAGAGTAGATGGGGACCTATGACTTATATGCACCCAGAGGACGACTTACACCTGCGTACAAATAACTATCTTGTCAAACTCACACCAGATCTAGATATTGAAAGTATAAAACCTGTAAATACATCTGCATTAGATATTGCTCCCTTATGGGATTTTGTAGGATTAGAGGATGCTAGAGTAGTAAGGTGGAACGATACTTTATTTCTTACAGGTGTACGTAGAGATACTACTCCCAACGGAGTCGGTAGAATGGAGTTATCTGAAATTAGACAAGAAAAAGGAGAAGTCTTAGAAGTAGCTCGTACTAGAATCGAACCTCCTAATGACCCTACCTCTTATTGTGAAAAAAACTGGATGCCAGTTGTAGATCTTCCATTCCATTATGTTAAGTGGAGTAACCCAACTGAGGTTGTTAAGGTAGATTTAGCTACAAAGAGCAGTGTAGTGGTAGCGAGATCTAACAACAAAGTAGAAGGCATCAGAGATATTAGAGGAGGTTCACAGATTATACCCTGGAAAGATTACAGGATAGCAATTACCCACGAAGTAGACTTATGGTTTAATGAACCAGGTAACAAAGACTGCCACTATTACCATAGAGTTATAGTTTGGGATAAAGATTGGAATATAGTTAAAGTATCCTCAGACTTTAAGTTTATGGATGGCAGTGTTGAGTTTTCATGTGGTTTAGCAGCACATGGAGATAACCTACTTGCTACTTTTGGCTACCATGATAACGCCGCATTTGTTTTAGAGATACCTAATAAAGTTTTTGAAGAGTTTTTAGATGAACACCCAGTTACAGCAAGCAATTGAGAATTACATAGACAACCCTAAAGATTACGAACGTAATTTTACTTTAGGTAGACTCTACGAAGAATTAGGGCAATCGGCAGCAGCAATGACGATGTATTTACGTACTGCAGAGATTACTCAGGATAAGCATTTACAGTACGAATGTTTAATTCGTAACCATCTAATGATTCTGGCTCAAGAAAGGAGAGAGTACTCTGCTAACGGACAGTTATTATTAGCAATAGCTACAGTACCGGAGAGACCTGAAGCGTATTTCCTATATGCTAGATATTATGAAGGAAAAGGAGAATGGCAAGACGTTTACGCATATGTAAATATTGCACTGTCTTTTAACCGTAGCGGTTTACCTAAGTTACGTACTAATGTAGGGTACGACGGAGACATATCTCTACTGTACTTAAAAGCATTATCAGGATGGAAAATCGGCAGAGGTGATGCCGCTAGAGAATTATTTAGAGAATTACTAGATAATTATAAACTTCCTACTTGGATGACAAATAAGTGTAGAGGACATCTTAGTGATATCAACGGGATAGTTAATACCGATACAGGATACACAAATAAACTACACTCAGAACTAAGAGTGAAATTTGAAGGATCTGAAAAGATCGTTAATAACTACTCACAAGCATACCAAGATATGTTTGCATTAACAGTTTCTGACGGAAAACGTAACGGAACGTTTATAGAGATAGGAGCTGGAGATCCGTATTATAGAAGTAATACTGCGTTATTAGAAGAAGACTTTGATTGGAGCGGATTATGTATTGACGTATTCCCTGAAGTAGTTGAGAAATTTAATAAAAAGCGCAAGACTCAAGCATTAGCTTTAGATGCTACGATTATAGATTATAAACAGCTCTTTAAAGAAAATAACATACAACAGGATGTAGACTATCTACATATAGATTGCGGGACTGCTGATCTCTCGTATTCTGCTTTAGAGAGGATACCGTTCGGTGAGTACAGATTTAAGCTGATAACTTACAAGCATGATTATTATTTCGACGGCACTAAGTCTTTCCGAAATAAATCTAGACAATTTTTCATCGATAGAGGGTATAAGCTACTTGTAGCAGACATATCACCAGATTCAAACACCAGTTATGAAGATTGGTGGGTACATCCAGATTTAGTAGATGCTGAATTTATCAGTAGGATGGAGAAAGACGACGGCGAAGTAACAAGGGCAGAAGATTATATGTTAGGGAGGTTGTAGAGATACAACCTTTCCTATTTATTATAATAAGGTAAAAGAGAAGTTAATATGGGAATGCATCACAATCCTAGAATAGTTAGAGACGGGCTAGTATTAGCGTTAGATGCTGCTGATGTGAATTCATATCCCGGCAGTGGTACTACGTGGTATGATTTGAGTGGTAATGATTTTGATGCTCCATCAGTAGGTTCACCAACTTACGACTCTACTTCACGTTCATTCTCTTTTGATGGAACAGATGATCGGTTTGCAGCAGAAGTTACAACTCCATTTGATTTGTATTCTTTAGAAGTTGCATTTAAACCTCACAAAGAAATTGCACCAAACACATCTCCCAACGGATCAGACTACTCTCTATTAGGAATACGGGCATCGGCTGGGAATAACAATGGAATTAATGTGTATGAATGGACTGGTGGTATGACAAATGAAACTGTTTCTATTTGGAGTCATGATGGTTTTGCAACAGGAATAACAACTACTGTAACTTTAGCATTTCATATAATGGCTTTCAATTGGAATGGAAGTACCTACGACATCTGGTTAGATGGAGAAAAACAATCTACAATAGCAAGAAGTACTGGTCATGCTGCATTAATAGCCGGAGTAGATTACATCGACCCAGGATACAGTGTAGGGTATGATTACTATCACTCAGGTAACATATCAGCAGTAAGAGCGTATAACAGAGCGCTATCAGACGACGAAGTACTGCAAAACTACGAAGCACAAAAAACAAGATTCGGATTATAATATTATGCCAACAGCAGCAGGACCAAATACAAAAGGAGAAGAGAATCTAGTCTTTGGCTATGATTTAGGAGATATTAGGAATTCGTATAAAGGAGAGCCTACTGAGAATCTCCTAGATGGAGGAGCAAGTAGAGCAACAGCAGTAACTGGGGTTTGGTCACACGGTAACCATGCAGGAGCAAATAGCGGACAGTACACTAATGTAGACTTTTCTTCTACGTATCCCAAACGGAAAAACGTTATAAGAGTAGTAACTACAAACGCTACTGGTTATGGTATGATAAACCAACGTATGAGTACCAATGCAATATCAGGTAGTACTTACACGTATTCGTTTGATTACAAGCAAATAAGATACGACGGAACATGGGTTCCTACGGCAGGAGTATATGGAGACGGTTACAAAGTGCCTAACAGTAGTTATACAAACGCAAACACTACTTATCAGTATATACCTCTGTCCGATGGATGGACTAGGTTTGTTATGACTTACGATGCAACGTATACAGGACGTAACACTTTTAGGTCTAACATGAATACAAACGATACTGCAGATTTTGAAATTTTATTTGATAACTTCCAAATAGAAGGAAAATCCCATGCAACTCCTTTCACAGCAGGTACCAGATCAGCCACAGAAGGACTCAAAGATCTCACAGGTAATTCAACAATCGATCTAACAAACGTATCATTTGACAGTGATGCACAAATGACTTTTGATGGTTCAAGTGATCATATAGCAATCACCGGGAATATTCTAAATGTCAACTCATTTACAGTAGAGGCAGTTGTAAATATAACAAGTGTAGGTAATTATAATAAACCTATATTTGTAGCAGGAGACTTATCCTCTGCAGGTATCTGGTTCTTCAAACACAGATCAGGGTTAGGAAATAGACTCGTAATGCACGGGTATGACGGAATTAACCCAAGGATTGACGTAGACTCAGTTAATACCATCCCTGATGCTGAAAACACCTATGTAGCAGTTACTTTTGATGGAAATGCTTACCAACTTTATATGAATGGTGAACCAGAAGATTCTCCTGTAGTTGACAATAAAGTAGGAGCTACTACAACCAACTACATAGGGAAACAAGGCGGTACGTATTTAGATGGAGATATTCCCATGATGAAAATCTACACCAGAGGATTATCAGCCTCAGAGATCAAATCAAACTTTAACGCCATCAAAGGCAGATTTAATATTTAGTAAGTTATGGCAGTAAGACACGGATACGGAAAGATAGCAGGTGTTGATGCATTGGTATTTGCATACGATACTGGAGATACTAAAAATAGTTATAAAGGAGAGCCTACAGTTAATGAAATACATACTCACTACGACGTTACATTTGAAAGTCTAGCAGATGGAAATACTGCTACCTTTGCCAATCAACTAGGTACTGGAAACTATTTAGGGGTATCATCTACAAGAGGGTATAACAGTAGTAAATCATTACGAGTTAACAGAGGTACCGGAGGTACCGGTAGGGTCTATAAAACACTAGGACTTACTGCAGGAGACAGCATAACAGTTACAGCATGGGTATATTCAGATGTCCCCGGTCCTTATATTCACTTAGAATATTTTGGAGGAGATTACAGTTGGTATGTACCTTATACAAAAAATTCTCACCAAGGAACAGGATGGGAAAAATTATATGCAACAGCTAATAGTTCCGCCACATCCAATACAACACTTTACTACTTTTTTTACCCTAGTGTTCAAAACACAGATACATACTGGGATAATGTACAAGTAGAAAAGAAATCTCATCCTACTCCATTTGTAAACGGAACAAGATCAGCCACACAAGGTTTATTAGATTTGACAGGAAATAATACTATCGATCTAACAGACGTATCATTTGACAGTAATGCACAAATGACTTTTGATGGTACGGATGATAAAGCAGTAGTGGCAAATTTTCCACATATTTGGGATGGATCAGTAACACTGGAGTCTATTGTATCATGGAATGACGATTCAAGATCTATTATATTTGGTAATTACAACGTAGGAGCAAACGATATTAACTTTGAAAAACTAGGAGGTAGAAGAATGCGATTCTACTGGAATAGAGGAGAGAGAGATGTTACTACCGGTAATAATGTAGTTACAACAACAGGAGATTACCATCATATAACTATGGTACGAGATAAGGCAGCAAATGTCTTTAGGCTTTATGTGAACGGTGTACTACTGAACACAATTACCAACGTAGGAACAGATGTTACAAGCACAGGATCTACGTTTAGAATTGGAGGAGATACTAGAGATGGAGCTACAATACACAACGGTAACATACCAGTAGTGAAACTCTACAACAGAGCACTCACGACCGCAGAAGTAAAAAACAACTACAACAACTACAAAGGTAGGTTTAACATATAATCTATTTATAATAAAAAATACACCATGAGCAGATTTCCAAACAGAAGATGGATGGTTATACCAACCAGTCTAACCGGTTCTATTGATTTTAGAGAAGTTCTAGAATCATCAGCAGATAGTCTTCGCCTGAGTATTGACGGGAGTAAAACTTTCGTAAAATACGAAGTTAACGAAGTAACAGCTTCTTATACTGAAGTATGGCCAGACCCGGAAACAGGTACTGAAGAAACTTATACAGTAGAAGCTGGAGTATACGGAAGACCTTCTTTCTACTCAGAAGTATATCCTGAATACAATCATCAAGAGATTTTAAATTTATTGACAGGATCAGAATGGGTAGCTCCATTTGATGAAGAACAGTTAAGCTAAGATAAGATATGGCGTTTCACTATTCACCAAAAGTTACAACAGACGGACTATGTTTTGCATGGGACGGTATGAACCATAAATGTTGGGATGGCGGTTCAGTCTACCACTATGACTTGGTATCCGGTGGACAGGGAGAGAAGCAAGGCTCAAACACATTATCTAGAGGATATGGATCTGTAGTTAATCATGTATACTTTTCAGGAGGAGCTATAAATCGGTCGTGTTATATATCATTCCCATCTGCAAATATTACAGTACCTACAGGAGATACCGGTACTTGGATGTGGACCCAGTATTTCGTAGATTCAGGTAACATAGATCATCCAAACTTTGGAAAAGAGACAACCGGAACATGGTCCGGTACAAACGGATTTGTCTTCGGTACAGGATGGGGAACCGACGGGCCAAGATGGGGAATCGGAGGTTCTGCTTATCAAGTTTACGCAACAACAGGAGGTACTACTGGAGATTACCGAGGTAACAAATGGCAGATTTACGCAGTAACCTACGAAAGAAACACTACAAACGGATTAAAGACATACTTATTTGACGATCAAGGTCAACGTTTAGTAGATCAGAGAAATAGTAACAATAACGCTATAGGCTCTAATTCAAATGCTCTACATATCGGAGCTACTAATATTAGATCAGGTCAATGGCAAGGATTTATGGACTCAGTATACATGTGGACTAGAGTATTGACCCCAGATGAGATATACGATAGTATGAATACCCTACAAACTAGATTCGGATTATAATGGCAAGCACAACAGGACCGTATCTAGATAGAAACGGATTAGTATTTTATTACGATACTAGAAATCCGAATGAATCTTTTAAAGGAAGACCTACCACTAATTTCATGGGTAACGGTAACTTTAAAAACGGTAACGGTATTGAAAATGAAAATGGGTCCTGGGGAACTTATGATATTGTAGCTCTAAAGAATCCTGGCAGAAGTTCCTACGTACTCCGTCAACAGACCGGAGAGTATGAAATACATTTTAAATCCGGAACTTCAATACAACCCAACACAACTTATTGTCAATCAGTATGGGTAGCGTATACAGATGATTGGAATGGAGCAACTCAAATTCAGCATTCAAGATATTATAACGGATCAGGTACCGGGTATGCTATTGGAGGAGCAGGAACTCTTATAGAAACAAAAGTTATTGATGGATTAACTTGGGAACGTAGATACGCAACATTTACCACACAGGGAACAGTTAATGGAAGTTACAGCTGGTACCTAGGCTATAGTGCCGGTGCCACCACAGGATATAGGTACTTAGCAGACGTACAGTTAGAAGTAGGAAACTACCCTTCTCCTTTTGTAGATGGAACTAGATCAGAAACACAAAGTATATTAGACTTTGCAGGAAATAAACTAACATACGCTTCTAACGCAAGCTTCGACTCAGTAGGAGATTTGGATTTTGATGGATCTAGCGACTTTTTACCAATCAATGTAGTTGATGAAGTGTATAACTCAGATTATACAGTAGAAGTTCTTTTTAAGAGAGATGTAGCTGGGGTAAATCACGGACTAATAACAGATTACCAGTATGGCTGGTGGAGATTGAAAGTAATCTCAGATAACAGAATTTATTGGAATCATAAGCTAAACGATTCCAACATTAACAGTTTATATAGTACCACAACAGTCGGGACTAATTGGACCCACGCAGCAGTAGTTTTCAGTAAAATCTCCGGTGCTAAAATGTATATTAACGGGACATTAACCGCAAGCAATACAGATACACGAGCATTTGGAATATCCAGCGGCAGAGGTCCCCAGTACATCGGGTATTCGAGAGATGGTGCTCCATCTTCACCAACCCAGTACTTCAACGGAAAAATACCATCCGTAAGAATATACACAAGAGCTTTATCAGCAGATGAAGTAGCAGTTAATGCATCAATGTTTAAAAACTTAACAGGATAATGTCAACACTAGGAGGACCAAAAGTAATAAATGAAGGAATGGGATTGATGCTAGATCCATCAAACCCTAAGATCGTACCATCAGCTGTAAATACTAATATATTAAATTATAGAACCTGGCAGGTAGGGAACTCTTCTGCCACTGGATTTAACCGGAATGGAGGATCTAGTGAAAACATTATAGAAGCAGGAACCGGCCCTTACGGAGAAGCATCAACACTATGGGCATGTAGAAATAATACAGCTAGTTCAGATTCAGATGGTGGATGGAATACTCCTAGTTTTTCAATTGACAACACAAAATTATATAGATATACAATTTGGGTATACCGCCCCGTAGTGGGTAACGGAAGCTTTTACTTCGGTACACACGGTTACGGTTCAGTTAACGGGGTGTATAGTCGAGTAAACGGAAACAATTATACTAACCCGTATTTTTACGTAAGTGGAGGTACTGGAGGAGGAATGAATAGCGGTTGGAGACTGTTCGTAGGACATATGTGGCCAGCAGGATCCGGAACAGGTGCTAATCATTCAGACTCAGGCATCTACAGTACATCAGGAAAAATAGGAAGTATAAGTCAGGATTTTGTATGGCGTTCCGAATCTGCCTCAGGTAACTATAGAACTTATTTATACTACTCTACTAATTCTTCAACAGTGCAGTTATTTGCTTATCCAAGAGTTGATATTGTAGATGGGACTGAACCTACTATACAGGATCTACTAGATGGAGAAAATAGAAAAGTATATAACCCTGTAAACAGATCTCAATCTTTCTTTATGAAGAATAACTTAAGGTTAAAATCGCTTAAGTCTTGGGGAAGAGGTAGATCAATTAATACGTTTGAATTTGATGGTACAAATGATATTATTGAAACTGACGGTAGCGACGATACCTCACTAAAGCGTACTATTGAGATTGTATTCAAGGTTACCGCTACAAACGGTACTAGAATGCCTATAGCTTGTTATACCAGAGGAGGTGGACAATCTACCGTTAGCGGAAAAAGAATCTGGCTAGGTATTCAAAGCAACAAATTCCAAATGCACGGATGGGGTACAACAGACCCAGCTTCAACCACTAATGTAAATAACAACAACTACTATCACGCAGTATATTCATACGATCAAACTACTGCAAAACATCAGATTTGGATCAACGGGGTACGTGAAAACAATTCAACAGATACCCAAAATAACATGACAGGATGGTCAAACTCTTCAGACCATAAATGGTTCGTAGGAGGTGATCCTGATCACTATAGTGATTTTACTTCTACATTTAACGGAGAGATTGCTATCTTTAGAACATATAATAGAATCTTATCTCCAGCTGAAATCAAAATTAACTACGGCTCATTAAAAAGAAAATACGATTTAGGGTAGGATATTAAAATATTTATTCCTATATTATATAAGATTAATCAATTATTAAAAATTTGTTATGGCAAATCAAAAACTTACACAAGAAGAATTACAACGTATTAAACAGTTGCAAAATCAATCTCAAGGGATTGTTAACGAACTAGGTACTATTGAGGTAGCTCGTATTAATTTAACCGCTCGCTACGATGCAGCAAAAGAAGCAATGTCTGCATTAAATGAAGCAGAACAAGCTTTAGCGAAAGAGCTTCAAGAAAAGTACGGAGACGGTACAATTAACTTAGACACTGGCGAAATCGAAGTAGCTGAAAAATAAGAAATAAGTTAAGTTATTGAATAAAGAGGGTTTCGGCCCTCTTTTTCTATTTATTAAAGTAGCATACAGCTGCATACCTTTTTAGATTTCGGTATGCTATTTATAATAAAATCGTAACAAAGATATTTTCAACATGGCAGAACAGATTGTTTCCCCTGGAGTATTTACAAGAGAGAATGACCTTTCTTTCATCCAGCCAGCCCCACTAGAAGCAGGTACAGCATTTGTTGGACCGACCGTAAAAGGTCCGGTTGAGCAACCAACTGTAGTGACTTCTTATAACGAGTTTGTAAGAAAGTTTGGTGACACCTTTGAATCAGGTTCTACCAAGCAAGAATTCTTAACATCAGTAGCAGTACGTAACTTCTTCTCTCAAGGAGGTTCAACAGCTTTGATTACTAGAGTTACTCCTGGTGATTTTACTGCTGCCGAAACCACTAACGTATTATCAAGTCTAGAGATTGGTTCAGCTTATGCTACAGGTTCAGGAGATATTGCTCCTAATTCTACAGTAGGTGTTAATAGAGCTTCTGGTTCTGTAGATTTAGCACCAGGTACTACTTTCTCTTCAACAGCAGCATCAGGCAACGGAGAAGTCTTCTCCGAAGTAGTTACAGGAGATGCCTTTGCAGCAGGATCAGGAACAATTGCTCACGGTACTACTTACGATTTGACCTTTGCAGCAGCTGACTTCAACTTTGCAAACAACGTTAACGACGGTGAAGAGCTTGTTATAGAAGTACCCCAAGGTCCATTAGCTAGCCAACTCCAAAAATATCGCTTTGTCGGACAGTTAGCATCCAGCCCACTGCCGCCAGATACTTCAAATGTATTCTGGTTCCATATTGGAGCATCAATAGACGCTACAGTTGCATCATTTAGAGATAAGGTAAATAGTGTAAATGCCTCAGGAGTTGTTATACCTGTTTCTGCATCTCAAGATCCCGTAGTACAAGAAACAATCGTACTTTCAGGATCAGCAGGCGGACCTGATTACGACGGTATAGGGCTTTTAGAAGGTTCTGCTGGAAACTACTCAATCATTGCAACCTTAGGTGGCGGTACTTCAACAGAAAACGCTCCTAATAAACCTGTAGATGGTGATGAATTCTACGTTATTAGCGGAAGCACAACATATACTTTCGTTTCTGTTGACGGACCAGTCCCAGTTGACGATACAGTAGGACATTTCTACTACTTCCCAACAGGATCTACAGCAGCAGATACAGCAGCAAACTTAGTACTCGAGATTAACAATAATATAGATACTGTAGTATCAGCTTCTTCTAACTTAGTAGATATCACATTATCAGGTTCAGAAGCAGGTATTGGATACAATGGTATTGAATTCCATACTGGATCTACAGCAGGTGCTGCTCACTTTACTTTAGCAGGCGGTACTGATACAACTGTTTATTCTAGAACAATTATAGACGGAGATTACTTTAACGTAGTAGACGGTGCTAACAGTGTTACTTATAACTTCGTAGCAGCAGATGCTCCTATTCCATCAGATAGCGGTAATACTTACTACTTTGAAACTGGATCTAATCAGAATGCTACTCTCGCTAATTTAGAAGCTAAGATTGATGCAAACATCAACTCATTAGTAACTACAACAGTAACTAACGGTGCTCTTCAATTAGACGCAGTAGTAGCTGGTGTAGACGGTAATCAGATCTCATTCCAGACTGGCTCATTCGGTCAAGCAGCAGGAACATTATTCACATTATCAGGTGGTAGTACTGTAGAAGTATCTCCTAATAAGCCTGTAGATGGTGATATCTATCAAATTAATAACGGAGGAGTTATTTACTCATTTGTTGCTTCTGATGCACCAGTTCCAGCAGATGTAGGTAATACTTACTACTTTGCTACAGGATCTACAGCAGTAGCTTCTATTGAAAACTTAGTAATTGAGATTAACGATAATATTGGTACAGTAGTATCAGCTTCTTCAGATGTAACTGAGTTATTTATCTCAGGAGCAGAAGTAGGTACAGCTTACAACGGAATTATCTTCTCAACTGGTTCAGCTGGTAACTTATCACAGCAATTTGTATTAGGTGGCGGAACTGTATCACAGTTATCTCCTCTAGCACCTAGCGTTAACGATGAGTATAGAATAACTAAAGGAAGTGACGTATATAGATTCATTGCTAGTGCAGCACCGATCCCATCTGACGATTTAGATGGAGATGTTTACTTCTTCGCTACTGGATCTACAGCAGCAGATTCTATCTCTAACTTAGCAGATAAAATCCAAGGAAGTATTTCTAGTGTAGTAACAGCATCTGCTTACGCAGAAGGTCTTGCCTTAACAGGATCTCAAGCAGGTACAGGTTACAACGGAGTAACATTCTCAACCGGATCAGCAGGAAGCTTTACTACTCTATTTACATTATCAGGCGGTACTGGTATTGCAGCAACATCTTACCCATTCTCTTTACAGACTTTAGGTGAAGGTGTTATCTACAATAACTCTACAGGAGCAGATGACTCAGGCGCATTAAACAGCGACGGATCATTAGTAAGCGGTTCAGCTGATAACCTAAGATGGGAGATCTCAAATGTAAATTCTGCTAAAGGTACATTTACACTAGCAGTTAGAAGAGGTGACGATGCTACTAAGAATAAAGTAATCTTAGAAACATTCAACAATCTTTCATTAGATCCTAACTCAGACAATTACATAGAGAAGGTAATCGGTAACCAGTATACAACTATATCAACAGACGGTACTTCTAAGTTTGTCACTACTGTAGGAGAGTATGAGAACAGATCTAACTACGTTAGAGTATCTGCAGTACACTTACCTACACTAAATTACTTAGCAAACGACGGAGTATCTGTTAATACTGATGAAGATGGTATCTCATTCGCAAGTTATTTACCATCAGCACAAGTTGGTTCATTCCACGGAGCAACTGGAGAGATCGTTGTAGCAGGAATGTCTTTAAATGAGAATATCACTTCTGTATCAACTGACGCTCAAGGTCTTGAAGCAAGCGATTACACAGACATCGTAGGAGTATTAGGTAACAGAGATGATTACCAGTTCAACGTACTAGTAACACCGGGTCTATTGTACGAAAATAACAATTTTACTTCTCTAGTACAAAGCTTTATCTCACTAGTAGAAGATAGAGGTGATGCAATCTACGTACCAGACTTAGTACAGTACGGAACAGGTATCTCAACTGTAGTATCTGAAGCAGAAGCATTAAATTCATCTTATGCAGCTTCTTACTGGCCTTGGTTAAAACTAAGATCAGCAACAGGTAAAGATGTATGGGCACCAGCTTCAGTAGTTGTTCCAGGTGTATTTGCAGCAAACGATAATGCAGCAGCACCATGGTTTGCACCTGCAGGT
>Ga0222719_10003513_pt1 | contig 13918 bp, 10 predicted proteins | sample C33_34DmetaG_FD_165039 | JGI IMG/M metagenome (GOLD analysis project Ga0222719, IMG submission 165039) | Estuarine water microbial communities from San Francisco Bay, California, United States - C33_34D | ecosystem: Environmental > Aquatic > Marine > Unclassified | place: USA: California...
CGGCTGGCGCAATACCTCACCTAACCTGAAGATTGTGGAGCACATCACTTGGGTCGATGAGAATACACTTGACTACGACGTTACCATCGAAGATCCCAATATGTGGGATCAGCCCTGGTCGGCGAGACTACCCATGCGACGTATGTCAGACCCAATCTACGAGTATGCCTGCCATGAAGGCAATCACGGGCTGATGGGTATACTGGCTGGATGGCGACGATGGGAGGTTGATGGCAAGAATCAGGGACCCATTCCCAGCGTGGATGATGAGTGATCAGCAGAAACTAGGCCGGTCGCTACGCATTCTATTGTAAGCGGTAGACGAATTGTCCCAGTAGATAGACGTTGAAATAGTCTGTCGATTCGCTGAGCAATTAATTATCTGCGCTTGCTGCCATCTGTACTAAACAGCCTTAAAACCAGCGCTACCGATTAGAGGCAAAATGTCTGAAATCAATCATATTCTCGTACCTACTGACGGGTCGCAGGGAGCGATTAATGCGGCCGCTTATGCCGGGCAGTTGGCCAAGGCTCTTGGCGCAAATATCACCATCCTGTGCGTGCAGAGTGATGATAATTTACTTGCCAGTGCCTGGGGTGCAGGTGAGTTCTATGAGGGGGTGCCAGGTGGCATGAAATCAGTGGATGAAATTCGTGGCGTGATGGAGAAGCAGGTACAGGAAAAAGAGTTGCCGGATACTTCCCGCGCGCTCGGAGAGGTTAATTCGGAACCGCAGTTGGTGACTGTTTGGGGACACCCGGCAGAAGAAATAGTGAAATATGTTAAGGAGAATGCGGTTGACCTGGTGATTATGGGGTCCCACGGGCGCACCGGGATCAAGCGTGCTTTTTTGGGCAGCGTGAGTCAGGCGGTGGCAAATCAGGTCGACTGTCCTGTTACGCTTGTTAAATGATTCGACGGTAATTTCATAGACTAGTCAGCCTAAGTACCGGCACAGGACCTGGCTAAGTGACGGTTCTGGGTCATCGCGGCAAGGGTGACTGGCAGGCTGCGGGAAAAGCCTGTTTTCAGGCTATGGCAGGGCCCAGTATTATTGCTTCGGTTTGGTACGCTGTCACCGGCCACTCATTGACTCATCCTGGAGTCCTGAGATTCGCTTTGGCGACTGTGTAATGCACTTGTGTTCGCCAGGTCTTACCCTGCCGAATCAGCAAATCAGCAAATCGGGAATCCGCATAATAAGCGTGACAATTTGTTACAAGGGGCGCAGCCTGATGAAAGCTAGATCGCTTAATTACCCCAATAAATAAAACAACAGGGGAAAACAATAATGAAAACAAGAGTTTTCGTGTTCTACGCCATATCCGTCCTGTCACTTACCTTATTCATCATCGCACCGTCTTCAGATGGTTCTGCTGACACAGCGATGCCAGCTTTTGAGATTAGTCACACCCTGATTGAATCCGCCGACCATCTGTTGGCGATCAAGTACTAGCCAGGTTCATCTCGAAGGCAGTGTTCAAACAGGGTGATCCTGCACCCCTCTGCTCCTGTCATTTAAAATAAACTTGCACTGCTGATCAATTTCTTCGTACTACAATCCCGAGTGACGCGTACCAAACGCCCGCAGCAGAAATTAAGAGTTCCGGCAAGCTTCGAGCAACCGGCGGACGCATTAGACTCGCAGCTTATGCGACGCGAGCAATAGCTGCTCCTGCTTGGAGATCTCAGTAGGAGATCTCTTCCCCCTCCAGCGCAGGCGTGTACACGGGCAGCCGTCGCGCCTTTGTAAGTTGCTCAAAGGCATAGCCCAGTCCCAGCAGCCGTGGCTCACTGAATGCAGGTCCCATAAACGAGATAGTGATGGGCAGGCCCATGCCGGTGAATCCGGCCGGGACGATGATGTCGGGAAAGCCAGACATATTGGCCAGGGTCACCGGTGAGCCGCCACCACCAGGTGCGCCATTCGGGTTGGGATCTGGATCGACCCGGCCTGGGCGTGTCGTCGACGTGGGATAGACGATTACATCCAACTCATTGTCGCGCATGATCCCTGCCATGACGCTTTGCACCAGCGGCAGGGCATGATCGCGGACTGCGATATACTCATAGTCCTCCAGTTCACCGCTGTCATCTTCGCTCATCATCAGGTTCCAGCGCCCCGGGTTCGGAATCGCACCGTCTTCCCGTCGTGAAGTCAGGCGCATGGATTGCTTGATGATGTCATCCAGCGTCTTGGGATACTCAGGCCCAATGGTGGCGAGATAGTCTTCGATCTGGGCGCGGAATTCGCGGTAGCGAATTGCCCGGTAAAAGCGACCGCGCACGTCCATCAGCCAGCTAGGTATCTCAATGTCTACGACTTCGGCCCCGGCATCACGCATGGTTTGCAGAGCAGACTCGATGATCCAGTCCACTTCCGGATCGCTATCCATGAACACCCGGGCCACGCCAATTTTGGCGCCGTTCAGGGCATCGGCATCCAGGAACTGGGTGTAGTCTGTGTGATACAAGCCCTCGCTCTTGGCGGTGGAGTCATCAGCAGGATCAATCCCGGTCATGATGCCCAGGGAAACGGCTACGTCATAGACACTCCTGGCCATGGGGCCGACGGTGTCGAAGGAAAGTGCCAGCGGCACTACCCCGTCGCGACTCAGCAGCCCATGGGTAGTCTTCAGGCCAACGATGCCATTGGCTGAAGAAGGTCCACGCACTGACCCGCCAGTATCGGTGCCCAGCCCCATCATGGCATAGCCAGCAGCGATTGAAGCGCCAGTACCGCCAGAGGAGCCAGCAGGGGAGCGTGTCGTATCGTGTGGATTGTAGGTTGGTCCACCCAGGGAATTCATGGCGCCGCCAGATGCGAATTCACTCATGTTGAGTTTGGCCAGGATGATGGCGCCGGCTTCCCGTAATTGCTTCACAATGAAAGCGTCGTCGGGAGGAATCGAGTCCTGCAACAGGAATGAGCCAGCGGTGGTGGGTAAATCCGCCGTGTCCATATTGTCTTTCAGCAGCACCGGAATGCCATGGAGCGGAGAGCGACGCCCGCTGCGCATTCTTTCTTCATCGAGTGCCCGCGCTTGCTCAATGGCTTGCGGGTTTAAGGTAAGCACTGCATTGATCGCTGGACCCTGTTGGTCGTAGGCCTCGATACGACCAAGAAACATCTCAACCAACTCCACCGAATTCAGCTCACCGGCATCGATGGCGGCATTCACTTCCTCGATAGTCGCCGCGGTGAGTTCTACCTCGGCAGCAAGGCTTACCGCAGAAGCAAAACAGAAAATCGAGAGCAGTGAAACCTGCCGCCGAGCAGCACTACAGCAAGCCTTAATTGACATTACGTCCGCCTTCCTTCCAATAGGGTTTTCTTAATTCGGTTTTCAGTATTTTGCCAGCTCCAGACAGCGGCAGCGGTTCACTTTGAAATGACACAGAGCGTGGACACTTAAAACCAGCGATCAGTGACTTGCAGTGTTCAATCAACTCCGCCTCGTCACTTGTCGCGCCTTCTTTTAGCACCACGATGGCGTGGACAGATTCGCCCCATTTCTCATGGGGGATGCCAATTACTGCACATTGGCTCACGGCTTTGTGTTGGTAAAGGGCGTTCTCCACTTCTGCCGAATAGACATTTTCCCCACCCGAGATGATCATGTCCTTGACCCGGTCGACGATGAAGACAAAGCCCTCCTCATCCATGTAGCCGCCGTCGCCGGTATGCAGCCAGCCGTCAACAATGGTGTTGGCAGTTTGCTCCTCCATGTTGCGATAGCCTTTCATGATGTTAGGGCCGCGCATGCAAATCTCACCCACGACCCCGTAGTCAACCCGCTGGTTATTGTCGTCCATGATGCAGACTTCGATACCTGGCAGGGCCTGGCCTGCGGACTTCATCTTACCGGCCATTGGACCTTCAAAAGTGTGGCGTTCCGGCAGCAGGGCGGTGATGACCGGAGCAGCTTCAGTCTGGCCGTAGGCCTGGTAGAACTGCACCTTGGGCATAACCTTAAGTGCCTGCTGGATTACAGCCTCGGGCATGGGCGAGGCGCCATACCAAACGCTTTCCAGTGCATCCAGATCATAGTCGCCAATCGTCGGTTGGTGAACTACCATGTTAATCATGGTCGGCACCAGCAGCATGCGCTGAATCTTATTGTCCTGAATGCCCTTCAGTGTCGCGAGGGGATCAAAGGCTGGCTGGAAATAATTGGAACAGCATAACGCCGAAGCCATCATGCATACGAAGGCATCCGCTATGTGAAACATAGGCGCCACGTGTAATATTCTATCGCTTTGCTGAACGCCCATCATGGATACAGCTTGTAGCGCATTAACCACCAGATTGGTATGGGTCAGCATGACACCCTTGGAGCGACCGGTAGTGCCGCCGGTGTAGAACAGCCCGGCGATATCTTCGTCGCAGCGACCGGCGTCGGCGACAGGCTCAGCGTCGACCAGCTCGGCATAAGGGATATACCCTTCAGGGGTCTCGCCGTCATCGACGAAAACAAAGTGCTTTACGTGTGCCAGTCGGTCCCTGATCTGCGCCACCAGTGGCGCGAAGGTGGTATCGACAAACAAGACGCTGGCTTCCGAGTCATTCAGCCAGTATTCCACCTCGGGGCCGGCCAGGCGTGTGTTAATGGGCTGGAAGATTCCTCCGGCCCAGGGCACGCCGTACATGAACTCGAAATAGCGATCACTATTGAGGGCCAGTATGGCGGCGCAATCGTCGTCGCCAAAGCCGAGCCGCTGTAGTCCACCGGCAAAGCAGGCAATTTTGTGTGCATACTCTGGCCAGGTCTGCTTGCGATCACCGTCGACGGTAGCCAGTACATTGGGTTGATTCTGCGCAGCCCGGCGCACCATCTGTGTGGTTGAAAACATTTCGTTGTCCCCGGGTTATTTTCAATTGTTATTAAAGGGAAGCTGGCGCCAGTGCACGGCCTGAGCAAACTGACTCTTGAGTTGGCGGCACTGCACTCGGCCTCGCATCGAGACCCTACAGTCAGGCCGTGGCTTGTTCTCGGCCTGCAGGTCAGCAGATTCCGATATTAAATCACAGTGGCGAAAGTACAAGGGTTAGTTGAGAGTGTTTGGTAGGCCTGCTCTAGTACTGACGCAAGCTAGCGTTTCGGAGGAATCGAGTACGTCCCAACGGCGTGGGCCACCGGGGCCTCGTCTCCTTCGGAGTAGATAGACACTCCACCTACCGCCAGGGACTTGCCAAGCTTCAGCAACTTACATTCCGCCAGAATATCCGCGTTCGCCACGGGTTTGCGCAGGAAGTTGAAATTGAGGCTGGTGGTGACGGCCAGTGCAACAAAGCCAATCTGTCTTAGCAGGGCGACATAGATCGCCGTATCCGCCAGTGCCATCATGGTTGGGCCAGAGACCGTGCCGCCGGGGCGCAAGTCGCGCTCTTCTACCCGGTGTCGCACAATAATGCTGTCTGCCGTGAAATCCTCTATTTCGTAGCGGGCCTGCGGGAACTCGCTCTTGAACCAGGCGATCATTTCTTCTTTGCTTACCATAATAAAATACAGCTCTCTGGTGTGTTTAATTGATATTCAGGTTTGCGAAATTGGCTTGGCGGGAAAGCGGTTATCAAAGCGCTTGAGAATCGTGGGTAAATAAAGCAGATCCAGCACGAGGGCTAGCACCACAATAGGCACCAGCAGTTTGGCGGACTGCTGAAAATAGATGGTGTTGGCAAATATCAGAATTGTTGTGCCCAGTGCAAGGACAAGCGTGGTGACTGTAAGCGCGGGGCCGGCCACTCTTATAGAGTGAACAACGGCTTCTGCCTGGTTTGCGCCAGTGCGTCGACCCTCGAGATAGTGACTCAATATATGCACGGTATCATCCACTACCAGACCAATGCTGATGCTGAACAGCATCATAACGAAAGGGTCCAGCTGGCCCACAAACAGTGCCCAGAATCCGAACACCATGGTGGCGGGCAATAGATTCGGTAGCACGCTGAGAATGCCAAAATAAAGGCTGCCGAGGCCGAATATCAGAGTTAAGGTGATCAGCATCAGGCTGACAGAATAGCCCTGCAGCAGTTCCGTGGTAACTAATTCATCCATTCTGGAAAACACGAGCAAGCCGCTGCCGTGTATCAGAGTGGCGTCACTGAATTCCTCCGAAAATCGCCGCGTAATCTCGAGATCGAGGTCGAGCAATTCCTGATTGGAGATTTGGGTGGCGTTGACGAATACTGTGATGGCGGAGAAGTCATCGTTAATGAATCCGCTCATGGGAAATTCTTTGCTGTTTACCATTGCGAAGGCGTCAAGATAATTTTCTACTGTGCTCTCTTCATCAGGCAGGAAGTAGTACTCCGGGTCCTGATCGTTGATGAACTGGTTAATCGTTTTGAGCACATCGTTGAGACTGCCAACGGACTCGATTCGCGGCAAACTGGTCATCCAGTTCGTGAACGCTTCTACTTCGCGCAGAAACTTTATATTTACCACACCGTTTTCTACTGGCGTTTTTATCGCGTAGGTCAGGGCCGGGCCGCGATTCATATTCTCAGCAACCTTGTCGTAATACTCGCGAATCTCATCATCATTTGCGATGAAGTCCAGACGATTAAAATCAGTTTCATTTAGCGGCAGCAACATTGCGGTGAAGACTGCCAGTGCCGTGCAACCGAGGAAAATGGGTTTATCCCGAGACTGGGTAAAACTGATCACCCGTTCGAGCCCATTCTGAAGAAAGTGGGAACTCTGAGTCTCAGTATTGCCGGCAAGTCGCGAGAACCACACCATTAATGCGGGGAGCAGCGTAATGGTGAGGCTGTAGGCAAAGACGATACCGATAGCCACGATCCGACCGAAATCCTGAATTGCGGGAGATGAGGTCATGTTGAGAGAGGAAAATCCTATTGCCGTGGTTACAGCGGCCAGCGATATTGGCTGGAAATTATAGGCCAGGCTGTGGCGCATGGCCTGCAGGTGATCCATGCCCGATGCGAGCGCCTGTTTATAGATAGAGATAATGTGGACGCTGTTGGCCACAGCGATAATGATCACCACCAGCGGTGCGATCACCGAAATGCTGTTAAAGGAAAATCCGAAGTAGTTCACAGTGCCAATCGTGCAGATCGTCGTAAATAAGACATGGATCAGGATGCTTGCACCCAGGGTAATGGAGCGGAAGCAATAGCAGATCACCAGCACGCAGATAATTATTACGATGGGCAGCAGGCTGGTGAGATCCTTGATCATGGCGGACTGGCTGCTTTGTTCCAGAATGAAGTCAGAGCCGACGTACAGCTCAACATCGGGATGGCGAGCCCGGATATCATCCCTTAGCTGCTTGATCGCAGTGGCGATTTCCATGCGTTGGTCAACACCGGCATCGCGGGCATTCAGGGACAGGTTTCCAAAAGTCAGACTGGCGTCCTTGGCCAGTAAGTTATTGGTTAGCAGGCGATCCTGTATGGCCGTTTCGGCTAGCGCGCTGAGTTCAGCCTCTGAATATTCGTTGATGCGTTTGGCGAACAGGCGCCGTTGGGTTTCAGGTGAGACCCAATTGATAATGGTGGACAGGTAGTCGGCCAGAGGGACGACCTCATAGCTCTCTCGCAGGTCTTCAATCGCACGCAGGATTGCGGTATCGAAAATGGTGCCACCTTCGGGGGCCACAAAGATGAACGCCGCTTCCGTTGGAATCGGAAATTCGTCATCCATGATTTCCAGTTCGTCCAGATAAGGGTCGCTTTCCGTCAGCAAGGCGTTGAAAGTGCCGTCGAAACTGGTCAACAGTATGCCGGTTGCCAGCATGACCATCATCAGGCCACTGGCCGTGAACAACGTAAGGCGACGCTCAACACAAAGGGTCGCAACGCGATTGGCAAGGGCTGATAAGTCCAGTTTCATTTGATTTCTACGATGATGTTCACTAATACGTTCACTTGTAGCTTGCGCTATACCCTGCGGCAGTGAGACATCCAGCTGGTCACACCGATTCCTCGATACTTCTGTTTGTGCAGCACGAAATAGAACTTGCGCTGCCAGTGTCGCTGCGGCGCCGCCAATGGTACCAGTGTTTTCCTTTTAAAAGCCTCTTCCAGAGTGAGCCTGGACAAACAACCAATGCCCAGACCCGCTTCTACAGCCCGTTTGATGCCTTCGGTATGCTGCAGCTCCAATCTCAGTTTTAGATTAGGCAGGATGCCGGTCAGGGCGCGATCGAAGGCCTGGCGGGTGCCTGATCCGGGCTCGCGGACAATCCAGTTAGCCTCCAGCAGCTCTGCTTCGCTGAGGGATTTCTTACCTGCCAGTGGGTGATCCGGGGCAGTGAACAGTGCGAGTTCATCATCGCGCCAATAGATTATCTCCAGATCCGGATCCTGCAACTCGCCTTCGATAAGACCTATGTCCAGCTCAAAATTGCGTACTTTGTGAGCGATGGATGCCGTGTTCTCCACGGTGAGTTTCACCTGTGCTTCTGGATGCTCCGCCATGAAATCCGCCAGGATGCCGATTCCGAGATAGTTGCCAATGGTCAAGGTAGCCCCGACTTTTAACTCACCGACCTCAGTGTGCGTGAGCAGACTGTTTTCCAATTCTGACGCCTCAGATAGCAGGGCCGCGGCGCGGCGGCGCAGGGCGCTGCCTGCTTCATTGAGCTGAAGACGCTTACCGATCCGATCGAAAAACTGTAGTTCGAAGCGTTGTTCTAATTCTTTTAAGGCAGTGCTGGCGGCAGATTGAGACATTGAGAGTTCCCTGGCGGCGACACTGACATTCTCGTGATTGGCGACCGCCAGAAATACTTCGAGCTGTTTTAGAGAAAAGTGCATTGGGCTGAACCTGTATTTAAAAACCGGCCTATATCTAATAAATAGATAGATTATATAAATATAATCAATTTTACAGATATATCACCCGCCGTTAAACTTCTGCTCGCCAAAATTCAGGAGGAGTTTGCTGTGGCGGCCTTATCTACTCAAAATGTTACCGACGTTCATCATTGGAATGACTCGCTGTTCAGCTTCAAGACCACCCGAGATCGTTCGCTTCGGTTTGAAAATGGGCATTTCGTGATGCTGGGTATGGAGGTTGAAGGCAAACCCCTGATGCGTGCCTACAGCATCGCCAGTCCCAACTATGATGAGGAGCTAGAGTTCTTCAGTATTAAGGTGCCAGACGGCCCCCTTACTTCCCGCCTCCAGAACATCCGGGTTGGAGATCAACTGTTGGTGAGCAGCAAGCCTACCGGCACCCTGGTGGTGGATCATTTGCTGCCTGGTCGCAATCTTTTCTTGATTAGCACGGGCACCGGGTTGGCGCCATTCATCAGCATTGTCCAGGATCCGGAAGTCTATGAGCGCTTTGACCGTGTCATTCTGACCCATGGTGTGCGCTATGAAAGCGAGCTTGCCTACCAGGACTTCATCCTCGGGCAATTGCCTGAAAATGAGTTCTTCGGGCAAACCATTTGCGAAAAGCTAGTCTACTACCCGACGGTCACGCGGGAACCCTATAAGAATCAGGGTCGGCTTACAGACTTGATGACAAGCGGCCGATTGTTTTCTGACCTGGGCCTGCCGGCTGCAGACGCTGAGCATGACCGGTTCATGATCTGCGGTAGCCCAAGCATGCTCAAGGATTGTTGCACTATTCTGGATGGCTGGAATTTCAAGGAATCCCGGCAAGGTATCAAGGCGCAGTACGTGATTGAACGTGCGTTCGTTGAATAGTTTGAAGTCAGTTTAGACAGTGCAGACAGATTGTTTCGAAATCCTGGTTAACGCGACTCGAGCGCGCGGGCAATCAGCTCGGCGATGCTGGTGACACCAGCTTTGCGCAAGATATTACTGCGATGGAATTCGACCGTGCTGGTTGAAATGTCCAGTTCTTAGGCAATCTTCTTGATTGAGTAGCCCTTGATCGCAAGCTTATAGACTTCTTTCTCACGCCGAGTGAGGGATGGGATATCGGGTTCGCTGAGTTCGGCAAGTGCTTCGGTTTGCTGCCTGGCTTGCTCCAACGCCTCCTCAATAGCAGGTTTCAGTTCTGCCAGTGAAAAAGGTTTTTCCAAAAATCCCACGGCCCCACCTTGGATGGCGGCGACCACATCTTTGAAGCGGCTGTCGCCGCTCATGAAGACTATGGGCAGTTTATCGCCGCGCGCGCTGAGTTTTTTCTGAACGTCCAGTCCCGACATGTCTGGCAGGTGGTTATCCAGCAATACGCAACCACTCTCAGAGAGTTCATCAAAAGACAGGAACGCCTGGCTGGAGCTGAACAATACCGGGTTAAAGCCAACCTGCGCTAGATAGAGGGCAAGCGCATCCAGCAAATCGAGGTCGTCGTCCACTAAGTAGACGGGTATTTCATCTTGACTTGGAACCAATGCAATAAGACCTAAGATAACTTTATTGACCTGCGAAACGTAGCACGCGATCAGTCTGCTCTGCACTACCAAAGACCCAGATTATTTGACTCTGGGTAAATTGGGCGCTGCGGGATCATTCTTACTCTAGTGACTTAACTGGAGTCTAAGTCACTTAACAGCGAGCGATTTATTTTACACCCTACACAAAAAGGGAGGCTATGCCTCCCTTTTTTATTGCCTGATTTCTCTAACTCACCAGATTTTAATCAGGTATCGAAGATTGCGACCAGGCAACCCTTGGAATCGGGAATATCGTCCATATTGACCACACCACCTGCCATGACTGTATTCAGGGCATCTTTCAGGTAGTGCTGGCTTGCCTCATTGCGTTGCGTCTCGTACCCCAACTGGTCGTTAATTGGGCCTCGGAACAGCACCTCCTGAGTGCGCGGATTGACCACGAAAACCTCGGCGGTTCGCTCCACGCCCAGCGCCTTGGCGAGTCGCTGGCCCTCATCTTTCATGATGGGGAAATCGATGCCAAACTCATCCGATTCTTTCGCAATGCGGGGCAGGTTGTCCTGAATATTTGAATTGAACATGGTGAATCCGATGTTCTTATCCGCATACTCGTCCCTTACCGCTCGGTAGTTGGGTAGGGCAATGCGGGCGATTGGGCAGCCAACGCCCTGTACGTAGAACACCACGTAGTCATACTGCTCATAGGTTGCGAGGGTGTGGGTCTCGCCGTGCTGGTCGGTCAACTCAAACTCTGGAATCGTGCGCAGCCACTCGTCTGCCAGCGCGGCAGCCGAGAACGCGAGGGCAACAATTGTGAGGATTAATCTGCTTGGTAATTTCATTTCTAACTCCTGGACTTCTGTCTCTTCGGTCCTTATCTAGCACTTTCTTGGCTCTTGGCTTTTCTTGCCTTCTTTAATTTTCCTAATCTTCTGCGTCTTCTGTGACCTATACCTTGACCTTGATCATACATAATGACTTGTCACCGGTTTCAGGTCGAGACTAGTAGTGGCGCAAATTAACGGCTTCATTGCCAAGGCTGTCACTAGCATTCCCGTATCAAGTCCGTGGACTCCCCTGGGGCAGAGCTTGACTCTGGCAACTAGCGATAATGTTAGCAATATTAGCCAGGTGCGCCCAGTTCGGCTCGTCGCAAAATTACAGATTGTTGCAGGGCCGCGAGCTCAGTTTGGGTCTCTTCTCGCAATTATTTTATGCATAGAAAACAATTGCTTAACCTCCTTTCCAGCGCATTCCAAGATTCAGTAACTGATTCAGGGAGCATTTTGCAGCAAGCCGTCGCCCGCTGGTCCGAATTTGAGCCTGCGGGGCAATCGAGATAAGCTCATTCGGCCGGGTATTTAGGCCGGCTCCAGACACTCATCGCGATCCCGTTTCTCGTCGTTAAAGTTCAACATAGTTCATCGAAAACTGCTGTGAAAACGCGTATAGTCACAGCCCAATTTGAGTAGTGCACAGTAAAAATGTCGTCTTCCATATCCAAGCTTTACAGCGACGTAGTGTTCAAAAAGCCCCGACTCGTGATCGCAGGACTGCTGGTCGTTGTGGCCTTTTTCGCATGGCATGCTCAGTACTTTCGTCTGGATGCCTCCGCTGATTCCCTGCTGTTGGAAAATGATCCAGATCTGGAGTTTTCCCGGCAAATCAATAATCGCTACGGCACCAGCGATTCTGTAACCGTAGCCTATACCCCTGACGGAGATCTGTTCGATCCAGCCGAGTTGGAAATCCTGACGCGTTTGCGCGAGGACCTGCTGAGCATAGAGCGGGTCGAGTCTGTGGACAGCATTCTCAATGTGCCAATATTCGGCGACACGCCGCTCACTGGAATCTCTGAAGACTATCTGACACTGCTGGATCCAGAAACAGATCTGGCAGCGGCGCGGGAAGAGATCATTTCCAGCCCGATATTCCGTAATGCCCTGCTGAGCCCGGATGGAGAAACAGCCGGCATGCAGGTTGGCTTTGCAATTGATGAGCAGGCGCGTGCCTTGGTCAATCGTCGCACTGAATTGCGCGGGCTGGCGCGGGACGGCGAGATTACGCCAGAGCAGCAGGCGGAGCTGGTTGTGGTTGAAGAGGAGTACGCGGTCTATAGCGTGCAGGCTGCCGATCGGCAACATGAAATGATCGGGGAAATTCGGGCAACCCTGGACCGCTATCGAGACGGAGCAGAGATCTATTTGGGCGGCGCGCCCATGATCGCCGATGATCTTGTGACTTTTGTGCAGGGCGACCTTAGTACCTTCAGCAGTGCCGTAGTTCTGCTCATTATATTTGCACTCGGACTGATATTCCGAAAAATTCGCTGGGTTGCCATGCCGCTGATGTGCTGCGCCGTGGCCGGTACCATCATGGTGGGTGTGCTGGGATTGATGGATTGGCGTGTCACCGTAGTGTCATCTAATTTCATCTCCCTGCTTTTGATTATCACTATTTCCCTGACAGTACACCTGACGGTGCGCTATCGGGAATTGAGGGCGACCCGGCACTATAGTGATCACGACAAATTACTGAGTCACGCAGTGCTGTCTATGTTTCGGCCTTGCCTTTATACCGCCTTAACGACAGCAGTTGCATTTGGGTCCCTGATCGTCAGCGGCATCCTGCCTATCATAACCTTTGGCTGGATGATGATGATGGGTGTGGTGACCGCGCTGGTTGTTGCTTTCACGCTTTTTCCATCCATCATGAGTCTGCTAAAAAAGGATGAGAGTCAGGTCAGCGCGAATCTGCGACTTAACCTGACTGATTTTCTGGCGCGTGCCACAGATAAACTAAAAACCAATGTGCTCGTGCTATATGGGTTGATTTTGCTATTCAGCTTGATTGGCCTGAGCAAGCTGCGGGTAGAAAACAGTTTTATCGACTACTTTCGTGAGAGTACTGAAATTTACCAGGGTATGAGCCTGTTCGATGAAAAACTCGGCGGTACCTTGTCTTTTGATGTGGTAGTCAATCTGCCTGAGGCCGGTGATGGTTTCGGTGATGACTTTGATGACGGCTTCGATGATGGGTTTGACGATGGCTTTGGAGACGGTTTTGGCGACAGTGATGCCAATAGCGACGCCTACTGGTTCACTGCACCCAAAATGGAGCAGATACAGGCCATTCATGAGTATCTTGACGCGGATCCACAGACCGGCAAGGTCTTGTCTTTCGGTGCTATTGTGCAACTTGCCGAGGCGCTGAACGGCAACCAGGAGGTTGATGGTTTTCTGTGGGCGATTCTATACAACCGCATACCTGAGGCCTTGAAGGACACTGTACTCAATCCCTTTATCTCGGTGGCAGACAATCAAACCCGCTTTAACGTGCGCGTGATCGAATCGGCACCTGATCTGAATCGCAACGAACTGTTGCAGCGAATAGAGCGCGGCGTTGAAGAAGAGTTCGGTTTTGCGGAGGAGGATGTGCGGATAACCGGCATTCTGGTGATGTACAACAATGTGCTGCAGAGTCTGTTCCAGTCGCAAATTCTGACTCTCGGCGTTGTCATGCTGGCAATCATGCTGATGTTTCTTACATTATTTCGCTCATTCTCTATCGCGG
>Ga0222719_10003515_pt1 | contig 13917 bp, 12 predicted proteins | sample C33_34DmetaG_FD_165039 | JGI IMG/M metagenome (GOLD analysis project Ga0222719, IMG submission 165039) | Estuarine water microbial communities from San Francisco Bay, California, United States - C33_34D | ecosystem: Environmental > Aquatic > Marine > Unclassified | place: USA: California...
TCTCTAGTATTTAATCGTTCTTCCCTTACAAGGAAGAAGTCACAGGTTCAAATCCTGTAGCGCCCACAAGAGTTTTTCAAAATTCCTATATTAAAAATAACTCAATAATGAAATCTTTTATTAACATATTAAAAAAATAATTAAAAAGTACAATATTTAATATGGATTTGATTAATAATTTGTCCGATAAGAAAACTTATAAAGATAGGTGTTAAAATTAAAATTATTCATGAAATTATAATTATTGGAGCTGGGCCAGCTGGATTAACTGCTGCATGGGAAGCTGAAAAACATAGTGTCAAAACTTTAATCTTGGAAAGTGATAAAGAAGTTGGTGGAATTAGCAGAACTGTCAATAGAAATGGATGGAAATTTGACATAGGAGGTCATAGGTTTTTTACAAAAGTAGAAGAAGTGTATGAAATTTGGAATGAAATCCTTGATGAAAAAGACTTTCTGATGAGACCACGTATGAGTAGGATTTACTATAAAAATAAATTTTATGATTATCCTTTAAAAGCTCTAAATGCTTTAACCAACCTTGGACTATTTGAAGCTGTACGTTGTGTCTTGTCTTATTTTTTTGTTCGTTTAAAACCCCCAAAAGATCAAAGCAATTTTGAAAATTGGGTTGCATCAAGGTTTGGTTGGAGGTTGTACAATATTTTTTTTAAAACTTACACTGAAAAAGTATGGGGTATCGAAGCAAGTAAGATAGGTTCAGATTGGGCTAGTCAGCGAATTAAAAATTTATCTTTAATGAAAGCAATATTGAATGCATTTAATGTTGGAAAATCTCAAGAGATTATTACAACATTAATAGATGAATTTAAGTATCCAAAATTTGGACCAGGTATGATGTGGGAAACTGCATATGAGAAATTAATTGAGAAAAATCATAGAATACTTCTTCAAGAAAAGGTAACATCAATCACTAAAATTGAAGGCTCTTATGAAATAAAAACTGAAAATAATAGGATATTTTATGCTAAAAGTATTTTAAGCAGTATGCCTCTTGCACATTTACCAAAAGTTATAAATCCTGCTCCAAATAAAGTTGTATTAGAAGCGGGAAAAAGTCTAAAATTTAGAGATTTTTTATCTGTTGCATTAGTTGTAAACGAAAAAGATTCTTTCCCAGATAACTGGATATACATACACGATCCAGATGTGAAGGTTGGTAGAGTCCAAAATTATGGAAGTTGGTCTCCTTATATGGTTAAAGATGGAAAAACTTGTCTTGGTTTAGAATATTTTGTAGATATTGGCGATGAATTATGGGAGATGGAGGATTCTAAATTAATTCAATTAGCTACTCAAGAACTTGAACAATTAAATCTTATATCTCAAGATAGCGTACTAGAAGGGTATGTAGTTAGAATGCCAAAAGCTTATCCAGTCTATGACCTAGATTACAAACAAAATATAACAATAATACAAGAGTGGTTAACGAAGGAACATAGCCAAATATATCCAATTGGTAGAAATGGAATGCATAGATACAATAACCAAGATCATTCAATGATGACGGCAGTTAAAAGCATAAGAAATATCTTGATGAATCAATCGAATGATATATGGAACATCAATGTTGAAGAAGATTATCATGAAGAAATCACAAAAGAAAGAATTGTGCCAGAAATTTTAGATTCGTGAAAATATATTGAACAAAAATTATTATCTTTACATTTTAACTTTTATATTTTTACTTTTAAGTTTCGATGTTGACTACAGACTTTCTCCGCCCTCTCAGAGTTCGACCACAGATGATGCTAGTTATTATTATCATGCTGATACTTTAGCTTCCGATTTGGATTTTGATTATTCCAATCAAATTGCAATTACAGAAGTAGCTAAAAATGATTTATACCTAACACCGAAAGGCTACGTTCCTAAACATGCCTTGGGAAGCGGAATTTTAGCGACACCATTTATTTTATTTGGGAATTTTATTAGCGATTTTATTTCTCAAGAATACCTCATGCAGGAAAAAATTAAATATTATATTTACTCACTCTCAACAGTTTCATATTTTTTTATATCAATATATTTACTAAATAAGATAGGCCCTACAAACCAAAATAAAAAGCCTTTTTCAGGTATCGTTATATTCTTATTTTCATTTAGTTCAAGTTTAGGATACTATTCTTTTGAAAGACATAGTATGTCTCATGTATATGAATTTTTTACAATCACAATCCTTTTATTTTTATGCACGTTCAATGATGGTCTATCAAAAAAACCCTATTTAATTGGGCTGGTAAGTATTCTTCCCGCGTTTATTAGGTGGACAAATATTAGTTTTATTTTTCTACCTATTGCACTTCTAGTTTTAAAGAAACGTAGCCTAAGCACTCTATTAAAAAATAGAAATTACTTTTTTGGTTTATTTACTGGTTTAAGTATTTTTTCATCACTTAATTATCTCTTGTATGGTATTTTTGTATTTAATCCTTTCAGTATATATAAATCACAAAGCGGTACTTCATCAATGTCATATTTGTTAGGTAAATCAGATGAAATAAAGTTTAATTTAGACTATTTCGTCGGTCTATTCAGCAATTTTATTAATATTTTAGTGGGACAGGAGTTTGGACTTCTTTATTTTTCACCAATAATTTTTGCTTATTTCTATATTTTAATTTTTAAAAAAAAACTTACACTTACACTTAGGGTCCTGTTTCTTTTAACAGGTTCTTTGCCTATATTAGTTAGCATTGTTTGGCAATCAACAGGTTCCTCCTATGGATATAGGTATTTAATCCCATTAGTTAGCTTGGGAATTTATTTATCTCAAGAATTTTTAAACTTAAAAGAAATAAAATTTTTAATTATGCTTTCAGTATTTAGCACAATTGCAATTTTCATGTTTGAAACTTCTGAAATGACTAGCTTAAGCTCATATATTAATTCTTTTGGTCAACAACATAATTACAGTCAACCAAAATACTTAAGTGGTGTTTTGTTAAGTATTTCCTCAATAAAAAATATCATTTTTGGCCTATCTACATCATTATTTTCAGTCTTAGTAATAAAAATTTCTGATTTAATGAATTTAGTTCCAACTCTTAGAACATTTATATTATCTAATTTTGAATACAACTCAAAATTGGAAGATCTACTAGACTTCTCTATAAACTTATCATTTTTTGAGATATTTTTTACTTTGACAATAATTCACTTTGGAATTAAAAAAAATAATTTAAACAGTATGAGTATGTTTAGGTAAAAAGAGTCTTTTCTCTATCTTCAAGTGATTTATAAAACTGGTAGCATACATGCGGGAAAAAATATAAATTATTGATATCGATCCGAGGTATACGGTCCCAACTGTAAGAGATTGGAGGTTTCCAACATTTTTACCATATTCGAAATAATTGCTAAAGAAAGGATAAAGTAAACTCAACCCGGGTGCTAATAATAGTAGATAAATTCTGAAATATAATTTTCTTTTGTAAATACTTATTGATTTTAATAAAATTTTGAATGTCTTTTTAAGGTATCCAAAATTGGAATCAAAAAGAACTGAGTCTCTAGTTTTGTTTACATTTGATAATTGAAAAATACCCATTTTATATTTTCTATTATCCATCTGAAAAAGAGTTTCTATAGTATAGGAAAATTTGTTTGTAGAATGAACTGAATTCAGAGCTTTATAAGAATACATTCTAAATCCAGACGTACAATCAAAAATTTTGGTTTTTAAAAACAGTGAGACAAACCAGGAACCGCTCCTTTGTAAAATTTTTTTCAAAGCTGAGAAATGTTTAATTTTATTAAATTGTCTTCCTCCTATTAACAAATCATATTTATGTTTAAAAAAAATTTTGTATACATTATCAATTTCCTCAACTGGATATTGTTCGTCAGCATCAAAAATCAATAGCGAATCAAACCTGTTTTCTCTCGCATAATAAATAATACTATTAAAGACTTCGGACAACCCTTCATTAAACTCACTACTTAAAATTACAATATCGTCTTCATATTTTTTAATTAGATTCTTGGTATTGTCAATACTTCCATCATTACAAACTAATACTTTATAATCTAGATCTTGTTTTTTTTGCAATAATTTTGTTAATGTAGATTCAATTGACATTTCTTCGTTATAACATGGAACAGCAACTAGATTTTTCATAATATTAACATAGTTTAAACAAATGAAAACTTCAAATAATAAGAAAGTGATAATAATTGGTGGAAACTTAAGAAACAAAGGTGCTTGGTTGATGTCAGATGTTGTTATTACAAAACTTACAAAAGAATTGGATGTTTTCTTTTTCACACCTTTCCCAGAAGATGTTAAGGTTTTTAAAGAATACTATTCAGAATATTCAATCCAAGATGTTATTGTGTGGGAACCATATAACATTTTATTATCTTTTATAAAATTACCCTTTAAAAAGTTTTTTAATGATCCAGTTTCAATAGCTTTTAAAGAATCTCAATTAGTTGTTGATATATCCGGTGTTGTCTTTGTTCAAAAAAGAGGTATCAAATACTTAATTTACAACAGCCTAATAACCCTAATACCTTATTTTTACGGCTTAAAGATTATTAAACTTCCCCAGTCATTTGGGCCAATTACAACTAATTGGTATAAAATAATAGCTCGATATGTGCTTAGAAAGTGTTTAATTATCTTTTCTAGAGGACCCCTTTCTTATAAAACATTAAAAGAAATTGGAATAGATTCTGTTGAGTCCACAGATATTACTTTTCTAAAAGAAACCTCTAATAAAATTATCTCCTATCAAGATAAAAAAATTGCGGTTATATCGCCCAGCGTCATACTGGAAAAGGAATTTGAAAAAACATCTATAGATTATGTCGAAATTTTAGAAGATATTATTAATTACTTGCTCTCGTGTGGTTATTTAATACAAATTTTTCCTAATTCAGTTTCAAAGAATTATAAAAATAATTTTGATGACTTAAGTATTTGCAAAAAATTAAATAAGAAATTTGTTGAAAATTCTTCTGTGAAGTCATTTCTATCAGACTTGAACCCTCTAGAAATTGAAGGTATTATCAAAAATGCAGATATTTTAGTCACTTCTAGATATCACTCTATGATCTTAGGATTAAATAATTGTGTAGTTCCAATAGTTATGGGGTGGAATCAAAAATATCTAGAAATTTTGTCTCAATTCAAGCTGGAAAATAATTACATCTCAAGGTTTGAAAACAAGAATAATCTAATGTCAAAAGTTCATGATATAGTTAAAAACCAAACTCAAGATAAGAAAAATATAGAGAATCTACTTAAGTTGCAAAAAAAAAGAGTTGCGAAATTAGAAGTAGAGCTAAAAAAATTTATTTAATTAATCTTTCTTGTTCAATTTCATCTTCAAATTGACACATATTTGTTTTTCCAAATATTGAGTATCTTTTCTTCGCAATCACAGTATAAATAAAATCTCTTACGAATAATGGTACAACATGGAAAAGATAGGAAAGTAACCTATATCTGGGTAAATGAAAAAGTATTTTTCTTACCGCTTCAGATTTAATATAATAATTATTTTTTTGTACGTCAAAAATAACTATAAATTCAATACTGTTTTTTGGGACAAGGTTTTTATTTTTTAGCTCATTGTATTTAATACCTTGCAATGATGAATAGACTATTTTTTTATTTAAATCTCTATTATATGTAAAATTTATAAATTTATTACAAAGCTTACATACACCATCAACAAACAATATGTATTTTGTTTCGCTAGTGATTGGATTTTTCATGAGTCAAGTATAACAATAGTAAAATTATTAAAATATTTTCTAAAAAGCTGATCCCCATCAAAATAAATATTCCAACATGAAACAAAACTAACATTATCAGATAACTTTTTAGGTAATTCCTTTTTAAAAATAGGCAAAAAATGGCGAAGATTTCAAGACATGTAGCAGCTAAAAAAAGGATGTTTATTAAATTTATATCAATATTAACCAGGTAAGTATTTAGATCGTATTCATAATATTTTGGCCTCATGTTTCTCTGAATTAACCATTTATAAAATATTTCCGAGAAAAATAACTCTGGAAACCCATTAAATAATCTTGCTATTCCAATCAGAGAGTATTGCAAAAAGAAAAATGCATAAGGAATCGACAATACTACTTTTACAGAAGCAGAATTGTCTAATTTTATAACAAAAAATAGTACAGAAAATATTAAGAGTGTAGTTATTCGATGATCTATGTGCCCTCCAAAACCTTTTTTAAATAATTCATAAAAATAAACTAATACTAAAAATATGAACTCTAATCTTGAGCTCGATGTTTTCATGTTTATTATTAAAATTAAAATAAGAGCAATTTGAAATAAAAAGAGTAGATTAAAATTAGTTAGTAAATTGTAAGTTTGTTCATTAATTATAAATCTAAATATTCCTCTTGGGTAAAAAGTTTCATACGGAAGATGGCGGAGTCTATATAGCTCATCAAGAATAAGGTATTGAAGCCAAATCAACCATATTAGCTTACTGATTGTTTCAATATTATGTGAAAAATTAAAATCAAGCGTTTTCATCGACAAAATACCTTGCTAGCTCTGTATAAAAATACTGATTAGAGTTGTTTCTTAAATTGTTTATTTCTTTTTTTTCAAAAGTAAAATATATAATCTCAGATTCATCAATTTCATTTGAAATTGCTTTAAGCCAAGAGACAATCTCTTCTGAGTTGTTAACGTGATTTTGTAATAGATAGTGCATCCTCGAGCTTAATGATGGAAGAGAGATTGTATTATAAATCTTGGCAATATTGACTTCTTCACAAATTATATCTTTTTTGTATCCGCAAATTCTATATGAAGTCAGCTCAACACCCTCTGGTGCAGCCTGATACATGGCAAAACGAATAAAGGGATAAAAATCATATTTTTGGGGAAACTGATATTGATATCTATCAATAATTTGAGCAGAAATCAAGATAATAAAAATTGTAAGAATCACTTTTTTATATCTATTATTTTTAATAATTTTTAATAGATCAGTATATTTTATAATAGACCATATAAAAATGAGGATAAAAAAAGACTCAAGCACTCCTCTAAAAAGGTATTCTATAAAATAATCTTCCATATTATTCTTTCTTGAACTTGTCTAAAGCTGAATAAATTAAAAAGCCAAATAAATCATTTAAAATTGTAAGTAATCTAATCGCTCCAGAAACTACTAAAAGTTCTTCCAAGACATTACTGTTGTTATAAATTACAGTAAATAAATACTCTCTTACTCCTATTCCTGAAGGAGCTGGGATAAATAGAAATCCTCCCAGCCAAGATAGAGTACTAGAAGAAAAAATTTTTTCAATGTTGTTATTAAGCCCTAATGATAGAAAAATCAATACGTAAGAGGTGGGAATGATTAGCCAAGCTATTAGATATAAAAATGTTTCTTTATAATTTACACCAATAAAAATAATTAATAATAGAAAAATGATATATAGATTAATATTTGAAACGTAAGTAGCAAAACCTACTAAAAAACAGGTGCCCCAAAGCTTTAACAAATGTAATATAGTTTTTTTAGTTGCATCTTTGGCACTTAAACCGGTAGTCGTTGCTAAACCTACCCTCCCTGCAATAGACCAAATAGAACCTGGTATGTATTTCCCAAGCTGACCTTGGAAATAGTATTTTATTATTTTTGACGAAGGAATTGAGTTTAATCCTAAACTTAAGTACCAGCTATATGCAAATAATGATGTAGCTAAAAATAATAAAAGTAAAGAAAATAGTAATGAAGATACAGAGATAGAAGTATATTTGCTAAATGTTATGTCTTTAAATTGATAAAATAAAAAGTACAAAGCTGATAAAAGAAAAGTAATTTTTAATAATTTGATGTACATCTGAGGAAAACTGATATTTTGGATTTTATAGTAAATATTTTTAATAGTTTTCATAGTCCAATATTACATAAAGTATACAAATGACTGTCAGGGAATAATAAGAATTATAATTTTTAAATTCTCTATAAGGATTGAATTTACTAATTTTACTTTTTTCAATAAAGTGACAATACAATGGAGTAGTTTTAATAAATCAAAAAAATGATTTCTTCAAAGTAATTTTCTGTTGTGTAAGATTTTTATAGATATCTTTTAATAAATCCTTTAAGCTTCAGAAATTAAATATCTGTGTACTTTTGTAGAAAATTTATAATATAAATATGGAGAATAATGAAAAAATAACTTATTTATTTTTAGAGGGTCGAAAACAAAGATTAAAAGGCAATTTTCCAAATGACTTCTTTTATTTTTATAAACATTTTGTTGATAAAGACACTAATGTAAATTTAATAGAAAGCAGTTCCTATACATTATCATTCATAAATTTAAGAACATTTTTGTATCTAATTGATAAGATTCTTCGAAAAATTACAAAGCTACCTTTCTATTCTTATAAATTTTTAACATACGAGAATTGGAAAATATTGAATAAATCTGATTATTTAATTTTTACTAATGAAACTATTGGTTATTCTATGATGCTTTATGCATTGATAAATAAGGTGTTTAAAAAAAATAAAATAGTTGTATTCACAATGGGTCTTTTTGAAAATGAAAAACATGGTGTTGCAAGAAAAACTGTTCTACAGATTTATCTTTGGATGTATGATAAGTTTATTTTTTTAAGTAAGAATGAATATGATGTTGCGGTGAAAAAATTTCAAAAATATAGTAACAAGTTTTACTTTCTACCATTTTCGATAGATAATAATTTTTGGAAACCTTTGCAAAATAATAAAAAAATTAGTAAAAAAATACTTTTTATGGGAAATGATAAGAATCGAGATTATAAATTTATTCAAGAATTATCCAGGAATATGCCTAATTTCAAATTTATACTAATTTCTAATCATTTGAAAGAGTCTCAAATTAACTCTAATTCAACCTTATACAATTCAGACTGGAAAATGGAGCAATTAACTGATGAAGATGTTAAAAACATTTTTGAAGAGGTTTTCCTTTGCCTTATACCTTTAAAAGAGAGCATTCAACCTTCAGGACAGAGTGTCGCAATGCAGTCTATGAATATGGGCGTTCCTGTATTGATTACTAGAACTAAAGGTTTTTGGGATGAATTAAACTTTATAGATAAAAAAAATATTTTTTTTCTTGATGAAAACAATGTGAATATTTGGAGGGAAAAGATAACTGAAATTTTTGAAAAAAAGATCGAAACATCCTTAGTAGTAAAAAATGCTCATAAAACATTAGAAGAAAATTACAATCAAGACATTTTGTTTAAAAAGTTTACTGAAATTTTGAATTAATTTAATAATTTTTTGAAATCATCATTTTCAAACTTTATTGCTTCTTCTTTCGAATAAATATCCTTAATTGTTTTTAAAGCATTATTTTTAATTTTTTCAAAGTCATACTCTAGTGAATTTTTTATTAGTAGGTTGTATAAATCTGGTGCCTCTTTATATATATCTACAACAATTCCATTTTGCCCATCTGTTATTATCTCCAGATTGTTAACAATGTTAGAAACTATAGGTATGCATCCAGAAGACATAGCTTCTAATAGTACTTTCGGGTTTCCTTCAAACTTAGAGACTAAAAGAAAAAATTTGTATTCTTTATACAATTTAGATAGTAATACGTAATCTATGTTCCCAAGAAACTCTACATTTATGTTAGATTTCAGAGACATTTCATAAAGTTTTTTCTCCATTTTGCCTGTGCCGATGATGTCCAACTTCAGGGAAGTTTTCTGAATGGATTTAAATGCAAATTCATAATTTTTTTGTTCTTCTAATCTTCCGACCATTAGGATTCTTTCTTGAGTTCTATTAGAATCTTTAAAAACTTGTTCATTTACCCAATTTGGTCTGAAAACAACATTTTTTGAGAAAAAATAACGTTTTTTTATAAATTTAATGTCTTCAAAACTTGAAGATGTATACGTATTACTACATATTAAGGCTAACTGAGTTAGGAGAAAAAATAAAATTTGTTTGTGGAAAGGCTTTTTTTCAAACTTGGAAAATAAATATGCATCATATCCAGTTTTAGTTACAAGAGGTTTTCTGATAATAAATTTAAATAATACAGCAGTCCAAAATGCTGTAAGCTGGTTCGCCTTTATAATATGGACATCTTTAAGTCTTTTTTTAAACCTAAACGGAACTGTTAATGAATTAATTAAATTATATATCTTATAATTTGATTTGGCTTTTGACTCATAAATTGGTATAACTTCTATGCAGTCTTCATAATTTTTAATAAGCTCGTAATCTTTATTATCTCCAAAGGTTAGAAATATAAATTTAATTTTATGAATTTCTGAAAATACTTTGTAATATTCAAGCTCTCTTTTAAGGTTTCCTGCTTCTTTCCAGGTATGAAGTGAGTAACCAAAACTAAAAACAACTAATACTTTCACTATCTAATTTTAGGATAAAACCATTGTTTTACTTTTAATGTTAAGTTAATTTACTTATTATTAGCACCTTAAATTCTTATACTGTTAGATATGTGTGGTTTTATTGGCTCTATGTCTTTTTGTCAAAATAATCTAGAGAGTTTACTTTCTGCAAATAAAATACAAACTTGTCGTGGACCTGATGAACTTACAACACTTTCCAAAAAAATTTCACAATTTGATGAAAAGGTCAAAAATGATAAATATATTAATTTAGTATTTAATAGATTGGCAATTCAAGACCTTTCAAATAATGGGTCTCAACCAATGTATAGTAAAGATTTCAATTCTCTAATAATGCTTAATGGTGAGATTTTTAATCATAATGAACTCCGTGATGAACTTAGAGCTAATGGAGTCAGCCTTGTGTCTGAGTCTTCAGATACAGAAGTTGCACTTAAACAATTGTCTTTTTTTGGAAAGTCTGCGGTACAAAAATTTAATGGACAATTTTCAATAATATTTTTTGATTTTAAAAATAATTCTTTAATGCTAATTCGAGATAGGCTGGGTCAAAAACCATTATTTTATTTCAACAATACAGAAACTCTAATCTTTTCCTCAAATTTAAAAAGTTTAATTAGCAATTTGGGAGATTATAAAATTGACGAACATAGCATCCAACAATACTTGGAACTTGGTGTGGTTCCAGCCCCAAATACGATTTTTAAAAATGTGTACAAAGTTAAACCAGGCGAAATAATTGAAACTAATCTAAATCAAAAAAAGATTAAACTAGAAACTCAGCAATTTTGGATTATCGATAATTTTGTTGCAGAAAGAAAGTTTGAAGAATCATCATTTGAAGAAAAGCTTTCAGAGGCTATAAAAATTAGACATCGTGCTGATGTTCCAATAGCAAATCTATTATCAGGAGGGATTGACTCAACTTCAATAATTAAAATTATGAGTCAAAATAATTTTGAAATTAACTCTTTTTCAGCTACCTATAGAGAAAAAAAATACGATGAAAGCTACTGGTCTAATAAAGTTGTCGAAAGGTTTAAACTAACTCATCAACAAAAACAGATTTCTACAAAAAGGGTTGATACTGAAATTTTTAACACTCTAGATATTTTTGATGAACCTTATTTTGATCCATCTAATTTACCCTCAAATTTAATATATAGTGAGATTTCAAAAAAATTCAAAGTTGCAATTTCTGGAGATGGAGGGGATGAACTATTAAATGGTTACGTTCGTACAAATCTAGCGATTAAAAGATCAGCTAAACCTTACACATTTGATGCTTTAGCTAAAATTTATCCCAAAACTTTTGGAACTGGAAGTAATTTATCTTCCTATTCTAATCAATTAGATACTTCATATTTTTCTTTTTTGAGCGATACTAATTTCAAAGAAATCTTTTTTAAAAAAACAGATAATAATTCTTACTTGAAAAACCTTTATCGAGACACTGGAGATAAATTAAAAAATTTGATTTTAATGGACTATAAATTTTTTCTTTCAGAACAAATGTTACTAAAGGTAGATCGTACATCAATGGCTAACTCACTTGAAGTTAGATCTCCCTTTATAGACCATAAATTAATTGAATATATGCTTGGTGTTAATTATGATGACCCTAAAATTGGAAAAAAGCAATACCTTAAAAATTTACTTAAAGAAGACTTCGAGGATGATTTTATTAATAGAAAAAAAATGGGTTTTGTTTTTAATTTAGAAAAATGGGTTTATGACAATGAGGTCAGTTTAAAGAGAATAATACAATCAAATCAATTACCATTTTCAATTGAACAAAATGTAATAAATATACTATTTACTTTTAAAACAAGAATAAATTCGCATAGAATTTGGAAGCTCGTTACATTAATTAGATATTTTGAGCATGTCGATAATATTATAAAATCTAGAAACCAATAGATAGTAGCAAAGGAGAGGAATGAACTTGAAATCTATTAATAAATTTTTATTATTATTCTTTTTTAGCTTGCTTTATACATCTTGCATTTATTATTTAAACTTTTTTTTATTAAAGGACTATTCAGAATATTATATTTGTAATGAGCTAAGAACTTTTGGAATTAATATTTTAGATTTAAAGATTGATTTAATTTTACCATATACATGTGATTCTGAATATTTCCTGGGTTTTAGAGATATCTCTGTAATTATAAAAAATGAATTCAGCTATCAATTTAGACCTGTATATTTTTTACTAGTAGGCTTGGTCTCTAAAATAGTAAGTTTATTTTTTATCGATGATTCTCTAATAATTTTTATAATTGGGTCATTAATATTTCATTTACTAATAGCAAATTTATCATTTTGGTTGATATTGAAATCATTTAAAGAGAAATTTAATAATCTAACAATTTCTTTTATGTATTTTATCTTTCTGTTGAATCCCATTTTTAAATGGGGTATTTTTGATCCATCTCACCAAACTCTCACTGTTCTAAATTTTTGTTTGGTCTTCTACATGCTTAGAAATAAAAATAAAATCACAAATACAAATACATACATTTTTTCACTCATTTTTGGAATATTATTTCTTTTGAACAAAATATTTGTTCTATCTTTTATTGTGTACAGCGTTATTAAGTTTTTTCAAATAAAAAATGACTTTGTCATATATCTTTCAAAGACTTTCTCTCTAAAAATCTTTATTTTCTATTTTCCAACAATTCTATACAAGCGAATTATTGAATTTTTTGGATTTACGCCTTACGATTCTTCAACTGAATTTTGGCAACATTTCATTTGGGTTAAAAATTTTCTTTTTGGCAATGAAACTGCAGATGGCACCTGGTACTGTCAGTCCATCCCAGATAATTTTTTATGTTACTTCAAGGATTCTGTATTAACCCTAAATTATTTAATTCTTCCTATTGCATATTTATTAATAAAATTAGCAATTCTTTTTTACTTTAAATTAGCTAAAGATAGTATCCAGATTTTACTAGCTTTAATAATCACGTTTATGATAAATTTCTCTTTTTGGAGTCTTATGGGTTGGTATCCTCCGTTAAGGTTAAACCTATATTCATTCTTTCCAGCAATTTTTGTTCTCTTTTTAGTTACTTTTAAGCATTCTCCAACTAGATTAAAGTATATTTTATGTTCCAATATAGCAATTTACCTATTATCACTTAGGCATTGGAATTATCCATTAGTTATTGATTACAATTTTATTTTTTACTTAAACTTAATCATCTTTGCAATTATTTTAATTTTTGATTTCAAGTACATTAAGAAAGAATCTTCATTAATACTTAATAATCCTTTTTCTACTTAGAAATCTTTATTTATAACCGACAAAACATATCTAACTTAATCAATAACCAATTATTTTTAACATCATTTTGTTTTTCAGAAATAATTTGAGTAATTAAAACTTTTCTTTTAGCTAAAAGAAATTCTTATCTTTTCATAATTTTTAATTAATATCTATTGTTTCCATTGGTGGTAAATTCTAGTAAATGGGTTGTGTTTAATTTTTATTTATTAAG
>Ga0222719_10003516_pt1 | contig 13916 bp, 15 predicted proteins | sample C33_34DmetaG_FD_165039 | JGI IMG/M metagenome (GOLD analysis project Ga0222719, IMG submission 165039) | Estuarine water microbial communities from San Francisco Bay, California, United States - C33_34D | ecosystem: Environmental > Aquatic > Marine > Unclassified | place: USA: California...
ACTTGTTCTTATTTGTTGGGCTTGTTATCAAGTATCGCATACATACTATGATATTGCCACATTGGCAGTATGTTCAACGATTGGCCTACTTTCCAAACGCTTTGAACTAAACAGACCAGCGATGCTGTTGGCTTTTATCTTATTTTCTAAGATTGAGGCCTTGACAATACAGACGGTTTCGTTGTATAATGTTGTTAGTTTAGTGGAAAGACCAATCTTCTTAAGTTTGTTTCTTCTCACACTATTAATAGCTTACGCTGGAGTAAAATATGTTAGAAAATAAAGAGGAGATAAAAAAACATGAAATATATTCTAACTGCAATTATGACACTTTTCTTAACTGTGGGGACTGCAATGGCTGATTACAGACTAGTAGTGCCAAGTCCGAAAGGCACAGGAACTGCAATTTGGGGAGATGTTGTAGCCGCGGAACTTGAAAAATATCTTGGTGAAAGAGTTATTGTTGAGAATATCAAGGGCGGAAAAGGAAACGTAGGATTAGAAACTTTTAATACAAAATACAAAGATGATCCTAAAACCATATTACTAGCACATGGTGGTAATGCCAATGCTTGGTTAATTGAAAATGTAAACTGGAGTTTCAAAGACTGGGAGCCAGTTTTAATTCAACCATATAATATCACAACAACTATTGCATCAGATTGGGATTGGAAAAACGAACGCCTAGATCTAGCAGATTGCTCAGGATGTGTTCCAGAAACACTTGCTTGGACAATGCTAAAAGGCTGGGATAACATTAACTTCATTCGTAAAATGAGTGCTGGTGAAGCAAAACAGGCTTGGTTGCGTGGTGACTTTAAATATATCCGTGAACCTGCTAGCAGACATATTAAAAATACAGTGCCAATGGTAGATAAAGGCGAAGCAGTTCGTTTATTCAATCACGGTATGTTTACACCAGACAATGGATTTGTTCAAGACTACAACTGGTTAGATACACCTATGGCTACAGAACTTTATGAAAAAGAATTTGGTACTACTCCAGAAGGTCCTGTGTTCGAAGCATATATTCTTGCCGCGGTATGGAGAGATGGTTTACAAAAAGGTTTGTTTATGCACCCAGGTGCGAATACAGCAGAAGTGATTGATGCTTTTGAACGTATGATGGCTAATGATGAAAGTCGTAACTATCTTGTAAGTAAACTAGGTGACTATCCTATGTACTTCGGTGACGAGTCAAATATTATTATGGATTCGTTGTACAATTATGTTACAAAAGAACGCTTAACATATTTGACAGACTTTGCTAAGAATAACATGGAATGGTCTACAGCAGAATATGTAGAAGGTAAAACCATTGACTAAGACAGATCCAAATCTGTTTTTACACTTATCAAGTTTAGGGGATATTGTTCCCCTAGACTTTTGTCTTGACATAAAACAATTAGAAAAAGAATTAAGCCAATTTGAAAACGATTGGAAGCAGTATAATCCAAGAAAACCAAACAATAGACAAGGTTTAAGCATCACAAGTTTGGACGGAAAATTAAGTGGTGTACCCGATCTAGACAGTTTATTTGAATATAACAAACAGCATAATACAAACATTAACGAAGTTGATATCACTGTAAAAACGCCGGTTGCAAGCAATATAAGCGTCATACAGCGGCTATTAGATGTATTTGATACACTAGGACGCTCACATTTTATACGGTTAAATAAGGGCGGTTTTTTCCCACCACATAGGGATGGTAAAATACTAGATATCACCTGTTTTAGAATATTAACTCTATGCCACAACTGCTCTCCAAATCAATTTACATTTAGATACGAAGATAAAATTTTGAACTTAGAACCAGGACGTCCTTACTTTGTCAACACTAGGAAAATGCACAGCGTTTTTAGTTATGTAGATAACAGTGTCCAATGTGTGCTTAACGTCCCTTTAACAAAAAATAACTACAATAGCATTATAAAACATTTGGCAGCAAAATGAAATATAAAATAGAACAAGTAGACTTTGAAACTATTCTACCAATTTGGGAAGAAGAATTATGGCCAGAAAGAGCAAGCGAAATAAAACCAATGAGTAGCATGATGTACAAGGGTGGGTTCGATATGGATATCTACAATCTATATGATCCAACGTTTTTTGCTGTCTATAACAATTCCAATCAAATTATAGGAGTCAACAGCGGTCATAGAACCGCTCAGAGATTATATAGATCACGAGGAATATGGGTGCATCCTAACTATAGAAAAAAAGGAGTTGCTGGTATTTTATTTTGTGAGCTATTTGGTCAAGCAATGAAAGAACAATGCGAAGCTGTTTGGAGTATTCCGAGAAAAACTGCACTAAGCACATATGAATTATACGGATTTAAAAAATCAAGTGATTTCTTTGACGAAGGTATGGAATTTGGTCCAAACTGTTATGTATATATGGAACTAGATTATGAATTTAAACAACACTAGTTATTTTGATTGCTACTTTGAAAGCGGTGAAAGCAACAGAATAAATGAAGATTTTTTTAAAGAAAGAGATTTTCTCGGTGGCTGGACTGTTAGTAATAGACATCCTTTAGTTGGCTTAAAAAGAATAGCATCTGAATGGTTATTGCCAGAATCTAAAGTTTGTGATATTACTATATCAGAACTGCGTAAATTATTAGAAAAAGCAATTACAGACTATGCAACAGACAAAAATGTAATTTTTTTATCAGGTGGAAAAGATAGCACTGCTTTAGCATATGCATTTACTGAACTAGATATTCCATTTGTACCTGTAAGTTTGTACAGCGATGTATCACCGACTAGCGAAAAATCTGTAGTAGCACAAATAGAAAAAGAACTAGGTATACAAGTACAATATTACAAGATTAACACAATACCAAAAACTAAATTTCCTTATTGGGTTGAAAATCCTTACATCGCAAAAAAACTTGCTATTGAAAATTTAAACCTAAATGATTATAGAATTTTCACAGGTGAAATAGGTACTGGTGAAATGCAAGTCAATCAAAGCCTACAATATACTGCAATGATGGGTTATAAACCAAAAGACTTGGCAAGGTGGCATGTTAATGTTTGTGGAAGTTATAGAAGAATAAACAGTATAAAAGAATTAAGTGAAGATACAATATATAAAGAATGTGTAAATCACTTTGAAATAAGATTTAATGAATGGGACAAACATCCAGATGTGCTTAACAGAGTAATGTTTAGTAGATTACAAGACGAAGGTGCATATAGATTGTTTAATTATTCTCAAGATAATTTAGAATGGGTACATCCTTATGCTGAAGATGAATTCATTAGTGCGTGTGTAAACATGCCAAGTGAATACAAAGGTAAAAAGAATCTATATAAATTAATGTATCCTGAATTAACAGACATCCCATGGAGGTATCCAAAAAGTGGACTCGGCATTCCAACTGTGTAGTATAAAAAATTTAGTAGTTGTTTCCAACAAAGATGCAAAAAAAGCATTTTTAGAAACGGTATACCCACATAATATAGACTGTATTGTTGTAACTGCACAAGAGGCAAAACAATATGCAGGTGATATAAAAGTTATTTTCTTTGGGTGTTTTGTAGAAGAATTAAAAAACTGTGAAAACATAGTTATGGACGACATAATTTATAGAGCTTGGAGTCCTAAACCTTTTGCAATTAGATGGGAACCTGAAAGTTTAGCAACTTTTATATCTTGTTGGTTTAGTCAAGGCAAATTAAGAAAAATGCAAAATAATTTTACGTGGCGATTTGAAAACGGTAAGCCAACAGATGGTCGATTTGATTGGCTATCTAAAATTATGCGTTAATATATTTCTTAATATTTTTTTCCAATTTATGCAGTTCATACTGCATAGGATCATCAAAATATTTAAAACCTAAATCTTTACATTTTTTTGCAAGACGTTTGTGCCTATTTACCCTCACACTTATATCATTATAGACTTGTCCGTCATCATAAATCCAATACATTCTATAAGGAAAATTATTAGGAAATCTTTTATCTTTTTTTAGAAACCCTTTTTCAGTATATTCCTTTTTTGCACGAGTGTTAGGCTTAACTCTCATTAAAACACCTATATACAAAGGCTTTAAAATTTCATCATATGGTTTAAGTTTTTCTATTGTGTCTAATGTATCTTCAAATTCAGTTTCGCTTTCTGTCGGATATCCAACAAAATACATGCTTCGCGTTGTAATACCTACCCTATGACACTGCTCCATACAATACAATAAATCTTCTTTTGTATACTTTTTATCCATTTCTTTCAGTGTTGCAGTACTGCCACTCTCTATTCCAAGTTTGATATGATGCAGTCCACTTTCACGTAAACGATCCCACATGCTAGGAGGCATTTGTTTTTTTGCTCTTATTGCAAAATAGGCACTCCAAGCAAACTTTACATTATTATTTTTATAATACTCTAATAGCATATCAACCATTGAGGTTAGATTTTTTAACACACCATTTAAAATATTATCTACAAACACAAAATCAGTTACACCATAAGTTTCATAATAATGTATCATTTCTGTAGCAATAGCTTCTCCATCTCTTGCTCTATATACACCAAACTCTCCTCTAACATTACAGAATTTACAATCAAATATACAACTGCGTGTTCCTTCTATAAACAAACTAGCAACACCCATTGTATTTTCTGCAACTTCGTATGCGTCTTTAGGATATGCTGTAAAATCAAAATCATCATAATCTGGATAAGGCACAGCAGTAATATCAACCTTAGGAGTTCTTGGAGCTTCTAATTGCCAGTTGGAATTGTAAGTATCCTTGTTGTATACACCGTCAACAATTTTTCCGGTAATTAAACTTTCTACTCCATGTTCTCCTTCGCCAACAATAATCCAATCTAGAATATCCCAACCTAACTCTAACCCAAAATGTTCTGCGGCACTGCCGCCTAAAACTGTTTGTATATGTGGTGCTTTTCTTTTTAAACTTTCTAGCAATCTCTTTGCTGTCATTTGACTGCGTAAAAAATGTACACTTATACCAAAAAATTTAGGATCAGCTTCTACAATCACATCTGTCCATTCCTCTACAATTTTTCCTAGTGTTACTTCGTAGAAATCATCAAACATAATCTTATCTTGCCACAACTGCCATTTGTCGCTACCTTCCCAAAATCTATCTTCATCGCTTTGGAAAAATTCTTTGTCTTGTTTAAGGCGGTGCCATAAGTCTAAATTAAGATCTATATTATGACATTTTAAATTTACAGTATTCAAATAGGCTTTTATACGTGCAGGTCCTATAGGTGGCCGTAATTCAATGCTCGGTACTGTAGCAATAACTATATCCATATTTTTTGGTATATTAATTTTATAGGTCATACAACAATTCCAAATATTTTTGTTTGATAGAAGCAATTTTATCACTATCAGGTTTTATACTAGCATTGGTTTTCCTAAAAATAGAAGCCGGTGTTTGCATTACATAATCTATATCTGCTCCTGTATTATATACTCTTGCTAGTTGGTGTGCATTGAAATGATTATGAGGGCGAAATCTTTCAAGACATTCTTTTTTTAATTCTTCTGCTTGATAATAATTCAAGTATCCGTTATCCCAAATCATTTTGCTTTCATTATTAGGTTCTAGATCTTTGTATCCATACTTATAAGGGTCTACCATTAATTTACTATGATCAAAATGGCTTTTTAAACTAGGAATACTTAGTGCATAAACTTCTTTATTATCTAGCGGACAGTCTTTGCTATCTAACCATTCTATAGTTTGGCGCATACTTTCTATGCTTTCAAATGGTAAACCCATTATAAATCCACTTCCTAAACTAATATCGCTGTTTTGTTTGACCCAGTTCAATCCTTCAATTGTTTTTTCTCGTCCCATACCTTTACCAATTGCTGAGCCTGCTTTTTTATTTAGAGTTTCAATTCCAAATTGCATGCCTATACAACCACTTTCTTCTAGCAGAGGTAAAGTTTGTTTTTGACTTATAAGTAAATCAGCTCTTGCATAACTTCCAAACTTTACTTTAAATGGCAAATTTGAAAATACATCATATATAAATTGACATTTTTCTGGACTATCATTCAACAAATCATCCATTATATCATACACAGTTGTACCGTACAATTCATAATTCCTTAAAAGTTCTTCTGTTAATACTTCCTTGTGTTTCATATAATCATAGGTTCCTGCTTTTCCGTTACCAGGAAAAAAACAAAAACTACATCTAAAAATACAACCTCTAGCAGTTTCAATTGGCAATGCTTCACCTGGAAATATACAATCCTGCTTCTCCCAAATTATTTGACTTTGTTGAAAATCTTCGTAGACATACTCTGTTTTACAGTCAACTAATAATTGTTTTTCATTAAATTTAGTTGCTTTTAATAACGTTAAATCTTTTTTCCTACAAGCGTCGGCTATATTGATGATTGCACTATCTGCAAATCCAGTTACAAGAATATCAAATAACTTTTTTGCAGCTTTATCATAATGCCCTAGGCCGCCTCTGTTACCACCTATAACAAATGTTAGATTAAATTTATCTTTGTATTCTTGCAGTAGATCTAACATCCAATCTTGAGCAAAAATTTTATGTCCTTGATTGAACATAAATGTATTGCTTACACCTACAAAATTAGTTTCAGACGTAAGAAATTTATCAAAAACTTTTCTTGCTTCTGACTCTGATAGCCTACTACAAAAATCTATCACCTGTGTTGTATAACCTTGTCTTCGCAATTCAGTTGCAAGCCTGTATGCACCAGCTCCTCGAATCCAACCTTCAGTATATACATCAGATAAAATTACTACTTCCATTCCCCCTCCGGATCAAGGCTTGGAAAATTACTTCTATCAAATTCTCTTCTATAATTTTGTAATGTACTAAAAATTTTATCTCTATCTATCATGCTACTAAAAACAATATGATAACGATAATCAGTTCCACCATTAAGTGCTGTATGCGGCATAGCAGTTTCTGTGTAATAGATATGTCCATCTGCTGGCATATGCACTATTGATCTGTGTGCTTGTTCTGGCCAAATCATTATATTACTTGGATTTGTTAAAACTGGCAAATGGAATTTAAAAGTCATATCACGATGAAGCCTGTAACAACTTTTAGCACTCAATCTAACAAACCTAACTCTTGTAACTTCAAAAGGAAATAAGTTTATAATGTCTTCAAAATATGTATTTTTAAATAAATCATTTATAATATTATAGCTTCCTTCAGTAAGCGGATTACCTAAACTATCTTTTGCTAGATCAGGCTGGGGTCCGCAACTTTCATAGTAAGGATCGTTTGATCCAGATCTTGATTGAATAGCAAATTGTGCTTGGTGTTTTTGAGCTCCTGTGCTCCACCAGCCTTGTGCATTAATACTAGGTAATAATTTAGTAAATTCAGTAAGTAATTTTTTTGAATCTATGCCTATATCATACTTTCTTATAACATCATCAAACGAATATTTTTCATACTCGTAAAGTCCGTATTCTGCTACTTTATCCATGTTTCTATTGCTCCTATAGGCTTGCGGTTAGCATCTCTGCCAAAATTTTTAAATTCACTAGTTATGTATATACTCTTACGTGGCTCTAAACTTTTCCAAGGCGATACACTATGCCAACTATTATCACTATTGTAAGTTAGTATCAATCTGTTTTTCTTAATAGGTATAGATTTAAATATTCTTTTATCCTCATTATGTATGTTAAAACTGCCCCCATATTCACTATCACTGAAATAAAGTAGCCCTGTCCAAATTGTTACTTCGCTATCATAATGCACATCTAGTATATCTTTATCTGTTTGTGTATTGCTTACATACATTGCTTCTCTTGCAATTCTATAATCACCTTCTGTTTTTCTAATTCCTACTGTTTCGTTAATCAAAGGTATAGATAATATTTTACAAACACGATTATGAAATTCTTGGCTTAAAATATTATCTAATAAATTTTTTTGTAAATTATTTACCAACGGTAAACTTTGCTTTGCATTGATTGCCTTTGTAACTTGATTTTCTCTTGTTTGTAAATTTTCTTCTAACCATTGCTGTGCAGGAAATAAGTTTTCATTGAAATCTTCCAAAAAGTTATCACATACAGCAAATTTGTAAGGAACATTGTATACTTCAATATTTTTCCAATTAAACATTTTATTTTCTTTTTGGTATTTTACTATCTGCGCTAGACACACAACTTTTTGTAATACACTGTTTAGGTGTCTTAAATAGCTGAAAACCTGTTTCGATGTTGCCAAGTGGTGCATCATGACAACTATAGCTTCTTTTTATGCTACCGTCTGGCTCGCGTATTATTAGTCCGCTAAAACCAGCATTGCAAGCCCATCCTTCAAAATTGTTGAAATTAAAGGCATTAAAGCGTTCTGCTTGATCCATATACCATTTTTTACCCTTACTATCTGTAAGCTCAACCTGCATGTGCCACGGAACACTAGCGTCATTTTTACCTATGGTATATTCTGGTATTTGGAAATTAGGTTTAGGACGATCCGCCCATTTACGCTTGTGTTCTGTGTAACTACGCTGTGGCATTCCGTTCCACAAGCGTTTCATTTGTTCGTCAGTATATCCGTCAACTACTCTAGACGCGGTAGGGTCGGACTGAGGTTTAAGAGTGACGTTAATTCCTTGTTCGTGAAAAAATAAAGCGTTTTCCCAATCTCTTTCAAACCAATCTGGTACCATAACTTGATTAATTGTAACTTGTACATCGTGCTCCTGACAGAAGATTAACTTGTCTGCAAAGTCTTGCATCTTCTCTGGTGTATTTACATGTTCTGTGTGCAGACTTGCTGTAATGCTTGCTCTGTGGAATGGTTTTGCGTATTCTACATAAGTTTCAAACCATTTCATGTTTCTTGAACAGTTTGAGGTCATATGTATGCTGGTGTAATTGGTATTTCCTACATCGTCTGCGAGATGTTTGAGAATGTCCAGGTATCCTGGGTGAAAGGTAGGCTCACCTCCTGACAGAGAAAAGTGAAATGAGTTGAACCCGTTCTCTCTAGCTTGTCTTTTGATTTCATCAATAGTTCGAAGACACAGCTCGGTTGGTCTGTGATCTTTACGATCGCTTCTTGCGTATGGCCAACAGTAGCTGCATTTGTAGTTGCAGAATCTGCCCAGGAGCCAACTGACAGTAAACAAATCACGGTAAAGCAGAGTACGCTGACCCACAGAGACAATGTCATCAAACGGAATTTTAGTAAAGTCATAGTTGCTCCATTTCAAATCTTCTGTCATTAATTTTTCTCACTTGTTGTATATATTAACACGATACTAACTAGATGTCAACTACTACATTTTGTTCAGCTTCTCTTTTTACCCTAGAACAAGTTTTTATACAACGAGGGTGTACGTTTTTATTTTGCCAGCTTTTGACTAGGTCTTCTGCAAAATATTTGCTATCTAATATTTCTTTCCAAGTCTTATTTCTCAATGTTAATTCACCTAAGGGATAACGCAATTGATCTTTTGATAAGGTTTTGTAAGTTTCAAATTCATCACTTATATAACAACACGGAAATACTTCCATTCTATTGTTTACATAAATTTTTTTTGACTCCTGGTACATACAATTTATTTTCCAGTTATTAGGAAGAGAAAAATCTCCCCATTCGAAATCTGTCATATTAGATCTACGTTTACCCACTAGCTTAAGGTCACTTAGAATCATTTTCATTTCATATGTTCCAGGGTGTCTCCATTCTTCGTTTTCGGGTGGTTCAAGATAATGTGTTACATTAAAATTTTTATCAAACACAGGAAATTTTTCAAACTCATCAAATCTTGCTGTACGTCTAAATCTAAAATGATCTACTCCTAAATTTTTTGCCAATTCTTTACATTTTTCCATTTCGTATTCGTTGTGTTTAAAAACTAAATAATCCCATCTAACTTTAACTGCACTATCGCAACAAATCTTAATATGTTTTAATATTTTTTCAATATTAGTATTTTGTCTATATAAATGATTTGTTTCTATTCCGTCCACTCCAAATGTAATCCTGTCTTTACTATCTAATATAGCGGTAAGTTTTTTCCACCATTGTTCTGTTTTCAAACTTCCGTTTGTAAACATTTCAATTTTTGCACCCGCATTTTTTGCCGCTTCGATTGCTTCGAATATGTATCTTGACGCTAATGGATCACCGTGAGTTCCACAAAAATAAACAAATTTCAAATTAGGTAAATCTTTAAAAACCTTATTAATATCATCAAGGTCCCATTCGCTAGATCCTCTTCCAGGCCTATCAACTCCGCCATGAATATTTCTGTTACACATAGGACAAGCTGCATTACACTTATTTGTAATTTCTACATGTAATTCTTCTATAGTTTCAGGCTTTATATAATACAAGTTTTACTCCAATAAATATACAAGTATTTACTATATACTTTACTAATATTAATTGATCATGATATACAAAGATAAATTTAATCAAGCCATACAACTTGTTGTACCCGAGCATGTAAACAACATAGGCATAAGTATGAGTGGCGGTGCCGATAGTTCATTATTGTGCTATTTACTCGCACGTCAAATAAAAAAAAATAAATTAGATGTAAAAATATCTCCTATCACTGCAAAATTTTCAGTACGACCTTGGAGTTACGATGTAAGTAGAACAGTTACTGGATTTATATCTTCAGCTCTTGATTTTGATAATTGGGGAGATCACTGGAAATTTGATGTTACAGAATATGAGTGTCAAACTGATGCTAGAAAAGAATATAAGTTTGATACAATAGTGCAATTTTTAATTTTAAATAAGAAGATAGATTTTTTCTACAGCGGTAAAACCAAAAATCCTGCGCAGGAAATAATGAATACATTCCATGATAAACAATACCAAGAAGATAGACAAAATCCAAATCAACAAAGTATTCAAAAATCAGAAATAGAACATGTTCCATATGCTATGGTTGATAAAAGACTTGTATTGAGTCTTTACAAGGACTTAGATCTTTTAGATACACTTTTTCCTTTAACACGATCATGTGAAGGTGATAGAAACATAACAAATAATTTTACAACAACATGCGGCAAATGCTGGTGGTGTGAAGAAAGAAATTGGGCATATCAAGAGGTTATAAATGACTGATATTGTTTTTCTTACCTTACCTAGACTCGAACTAAGAGCCCCTATTACTGCTCCGGCTATACTTAAATCTGTAGTTGAAAAAAAAGGTTACAGTGCTTTCTGTTATGACCTTAATTTAGACTTGTGGTTAAACATAGACACAAAGAAACATGGAAATGTTTGGTTTGATACAGATTTAACATTTAGATATGATGATAAATTTGCAGAATTTTGGAAAGAACACATTGTACCGCATACACAAAGATGGATAGATGTAATTAAAGAAAAAAATCCTAAATGGATAGGCATGACAATATTCAGTCAACGAAGTAAATGGATTAGCATTGCAATATGTAAACTTTTGCGTGAACAATTTCCAAATATAAAACTAGTAGCAGGTGGACCATTTGCAGAACATACTGGAAAATATCTTTATAAAAACAAGCTAGTTGATGCCTATGTAGTTGGAGAAGGCGAAGAAGCAATACTACAAATCCTAAAAGATAATTTTTCAGCTCCAGGAATAAATGGTAATCTGCCAGAACAAATAGACGATTTAGATACAATACCTATACCAGATTACAGTGACTTTCATATGGACAAATATCCTACTACCTGGAGTGATCCTAGAATAAAAGATGAATCTAAAATGGGTACAGAATTTGTTTATATAACTGGATCACGGGGTTGTGTTAGAAAATGCAGTTTTTGTGATATACAAAGTATTTGGCCAAAATTTAGATTTAGAAGTGGTACCAGTGTTGCTGACGAAATGTGTGAACAAAATCAAAAATATGGAAGTAAAAGATTTTTATTTACAGATAGTTTGTTAAATGGTAGTGTAAAACAATTGAAAGATATTTGTAACACTTTAATAGATTATGAAAAGCAAGGAAAAATGAAACCTGTAAGATGGCAGGGACAATTTATTGCAAGACCCCAACATCAGATGCCTGAAGAAGTATACGAATTAATGAATAAAGCAGGACTACGTTTTGTAAGTATTGGGGTAGAAAGCGGCAGTGAAATTGTTCGCAACGATATGAAAAAAATGTTCGACGATGATGCGATGGATTTCACGTTCCGTATGTGTGAAAAATATAACATAGAAATGGCTTGGTTATTACTTGTAGGTTATCCAACCGAAACTGAAGAAGAATTCCAAAAAACATTAGATATGCTAGACGAATACAATTGGATTAACAAAAAAGGGTTAGTGCGGAGTGTAGCTCTAGGACCTACCTTAGATATTGTTCCGGGTAGTCCTTTGTATTGGAATATGGATAAAATGGGAATAACTTGGGATGAAAACAAACACTGGGTATACAAAGATAATACTAGAGAAGTACGTATCCGTAGATGGCTGAGATTAAAAGAAAAATGTTTAGAACTAGGATATCCAGTAGTTGAAAAAGCAACTGAACATTTGCTAAATGAACTAGAAAAAATTACAAAACAAAAGCAAAAAATAAATCATATATATGATCATTATAATGAAGGTGGGGCCATGGGTCCTAGTGTTTAACATGAATGATATACTAACTTTAGAAGGAATATTATCAGCACAAGATATATTGTGGTTTAAAAATGCTATGAACAGCATTGAGGATCCACGAGGCAGAGTAGGTAATAATAAATTATATGTGCCAAAAGGAGAATTAGAAAAGCAAGTTAAACAACGTATAATGGAAAAAATACATTCTTGGTATCCTGATAAAAATATTCACACTGTGAATTTTTATGATATTGTTAAACCATACGGCATGCATTCTGACACAGTCAAATTAACTATGCAAGGTATTATACCTTTGGAGTTTATAGATGGTAGTGCTTACACACTAATTTACGATCAAATTACCGACACTAATATAGAACTTGTACCAGAAGAAAAACCAGAAGATTACAAGCCATTCTTTAACAAAGGAGTAAGAGATCCTAGCACTATACAAGGATGGTCTCCAGGTTATAAAATATCAGAACAAGATGGTGTTAAATACTGGAGAGGACATTGGCACTATTATAAAGAATTTTATAAAGGATTTAGTATAAAACATAGCTATGAGTGGGAGATAGGAGATATATTTTTATTTCATACAAAATATTTACATAGTGCTACACTTAGTCAATCTAGAAAAAAAGGTATAATGTTTTGCTTGAATTAAAACACAGTGTGATAGATTTTACTCTTAAAGATGAACTACGTGATGTTTGTTTAGCCTATGAAGATTTACCTAAAAAAATTAGGAAGAGAAATACTTTTTTTGTTCTTCCTAAAGATTTTCAAGAACAAATTCTAGAAAATATTTGTGAAACCTATCCTAATTTTAAAAATTATAAATGGACTATAGAAATAGGTAAGTTTTATGATCCTGTAGGTTGGCATAATGATTACAACTTTGATAAAGAACATAATTTACAGTGTAAAAAAGGATTTATTATACCTCTTGAATGGTATGACAACGCAGGAACACAATTTACAAATCTAACCTATAACAAAAAAATTGTTATTATGGGTAATAGATTTCAAAATGTAGATACTAAAAAATTTATAACCGAAAATATACTTGAAAAAATTAATAATTTTACAACTTACAAATGGAAGAAAAACAAATTAATAACTTTTAGTTCAGACGTAATCCACAGAGCTACACCTAATTCAGATACAGATAGATTTAAGTTAAGTATTAATGCTTTAGGATTTGTATAATGAAAATACCTAGTAAAACATTTTGCAGTATGGCGTGGGATCATCAGTTTATTGATCCTACAGGTAGGGTTAAACCTTGCTGTAGATTTGCAGAAAAATATAGACCTAATGAAAATAACTTAAAT
>Ga0222719_10003517_pt1 | contig 13912 bp, 24 predicted proteins | sample C33_34DmetaG_FD_165039 | JGI IMG/M metagenome (GOLD analysis project Ga0222719, IMG submission 165039) | Estuarine water microbial communities from San Francisco Bay, California, United States - C33_34D | ecosystem: Environmental > Aquatic > Marine > Unclassified | place: USA: California...
ATACCAAGGTCGTAAAGTTCCGCTAGGTAAGCCTATGCGTGGCGATGTTAAAAAGTTTAAAGTATATGTTAAGGATCCTAAAACAGGTAATACTAAGAAAGTTAACTTTGGTGATCCTAATATGAAGATTAAAAAGTCTAACCCAGCACGTAGACGTTCATTCCGTGCTAGACACAACTGTGATAATCCAGGACCTCGCACAAAAGCGAGATATTGGTCGTGTAGGAAGTGGTAATATGAGAATAGATGAATTTGCACAACCCTTTGATAGCAAACTTCCATTTAATGTTGTAGACGATGTTTGCATTTATATGCGTAACGATCCTATGTTTTATAGAAAACAACTATTTCCTGCAATTATGAAGATGAAAGATTCTTATGATGCCGGTAAAGAAATAAATGCTAATGAATGTTTAGGCGAGTGCGCAAGTATGGCAATGGAATCATATTGTTCTAAATTTAAGCTAGGATCTCTAAAAAATATATTTCAACCTGAAGATAAAGAATCAATTATACAAAAATTATTTTCGGAGGAAATGACACAGATACGCAATGGAGCGTACTAATGTTATTAAGAGAGCTATACGAAGCAAAAGCAAGACGAGTTGTAGCAATTATGCCAGGAGGATTTCATCCCTTCCATCCTGGACACAAAAGCCTATATGATTGGGCAGTAAAAACATTTGGCAAGGCTAATGTATATGTTGCTGCAACTAACGATACAAAGGCAAGACCGTTCCCGTTTGAAGTTAAAAAGAAACTTGCATCAATGGCAGGTGTTCCTGAAAGTAACTTTATGCAAGTAAAGTCCCCATTTAACTTAAACAGTTATAAAGATATGCTAGACGCAGACACTGCACTAGTATTTGTTCGCAGTCAGAAAGACAAAACAGAACAACCGCTCCCAGATCAAACAAAGAAAAACGGTGAGCCAGGTTACTTGCGTACATACACAGGTAAAGATCTAAACACAGCAGATGAAATGGGCTATATGGCATATGGTCCTACAATTAACTTTGACTTTTCAGGTATGCAAATTAAGAGTGCAAGCGAACTTAGAGCTACTTGGCCTGAAATGACAGATGAAGATAAACTAAAGGCTGCTAAACTTATGTACGGAAATGGTGCACCTGTTGCTGTAAAACTATTGGATCAAGCATTAGGTGTGAAAGAACCTGAAATGGCGGAAGATGTTAGTCCAGAAGATGAAAAGAAATTTCACAACGAACTTGATGATTTAGTACACAAATACTTTGGTGATTCTCCTGATGAGGAGAAAATGAAAAAGAAAATGAAAAAGGCGTACTAATGGATGAGCTGGAGTACATCAAAAAACTTGCAGGTGTAAACGAATTTAAAGGATACACAGAATACACTCTTGAGAATATGAGTCAAACTGCTACAGAATTAAAGAAAAAAGAAAAGGCAAACAATATAAAGCCAGGCGACCCTGAATGGTTTGAACTATGGTTTTCACAACCTTATATGACAGGACACACTTTTAGAGGACGTAAGAAAAAATGAGCTTAAAAACTTGGTGGCAACGTATAACACGAGAAGAATATGAGCTAATCATAACAGTTCCTGGTGACACAATAATACACGCAGACGGCGGCCGAACTGAGAAAAAATCTCAACAAATATATCACGCAAAAAAATTAATCAAAACTACACCTAAACATTTTGTTTTTATTGATATGAACGGTAAAAAAAATGAAATCAAGTTCTTAGAACCTGTAGTTTTTCATACAGTAAAGATTTGGTAAAATGAAAATATCAGACTTATTAGAAGATGGTAGAATTGTAAAAGGAGTTAACACTACAGCAGATGTAGGTGTTGGACAGATTCCCATTGAAGCAGGTAAGTTTGGCAATAAAGTAGACAAGGACGGACGTCCGCCTACACTTAGTAAGAAAGTAAAAGGTAAGTCAACTAATGTATTATATAACTTAGGACTTACTGAAGGTTACAAACTACAACTAGAGCGTGACCGTAAGATGCTTGTCCTAAATATCACAAATACAGAAACAGGTAGACGTACAGAAGTTCGTGGTAAACTAGGCTACGAAACCGGCAACTATGATCCTAATGATGATCTACATCAACTATTAGATACAATAGGTAAGAGTGCAAACATTGCAGAACTAATAAATGGTGAAGTCGTAACTATCAATCCTAAACACCCTGATGCAGAAAAAGCAAAAGCAGCAACAGACAAAGCATATAAAGAACGTTTTACAGCAATGGAATGGGCTATTATAGAAGGCGGACATACTATAGAAGAAACACCTAAAAAGCGTAGTGACTTGTATGCACAAATGGAGAACTTTGCTGACGGTAAGAAAAAAGGCAAAAGCAGACCAGGGCGTGTAAAACGTGCAGGTGCAAGTTGTAACGGTAGTGTAACTGCATTACGCAAAAGAGCTAAAAATGCAAGTGGTGAAAAGGCTAAAATGTACCACTGGTGTGCGAATATGAAAAGTGGAAGAAAGAAAAAATAATGGATATAGAGTATTACGTTAAAAAACTTAAAGAACACGAAGAACAAAGATTAAGCACTAACAAACGTAATACTTTTTGGAGAGAATACAATGAAAATCAAAGATCTTGATAAAGAAATAGTAAAAGAAATGACTAGTGCAGGCGGAGTTGCTGCTGTCGCTATGCCTATCGGGGATGTACAAAAGCGTATTCCTACAAAGAAAAAGAAGACTAAGAGCAAAAAGGCATAAATACAATATAATACGTATTATGGAGCACCTCAATGAGAGAAAAAGAGATTAGAGAAGGTTTGGGAGATATGGCACATATGGCCGAAAAGGACCACGAAGTGCAAATGGCTCGCGCAGATCTTTATAAAATAGCAAAGTATTCAATTAAACTACACGAAATGTTAAAAAGTGTTAGTGAAGCAGAAGGCTTAGAAGGTTGGGTACAATCAAAAATTACTAAAGCAGCTGACTATTTAGGTTCAGTATATCATCATTTAGACTATGAACAAGCTACAGGCGAGTTAGGTGAATCAACTAATGACTGTGACGAAACTTGTCCTAAGAGTTGCCCAGACTGCGGCGGCACAGGTGATCCTGCAAAGTTTAAAGCAATGAAAACTGAAGCAAGAGATACACACTGTTCGGACAAATGTTGTGGATCAGATGTAAAAGCTGAAGATTGTACTTGTCCACCAACTTGTAAGCATTGTAACTGCAATGCAGTAAGCGAAGGTCGTATGAGTGATCAAATCATCGGTGATTCAGAAACAATGTCAAAAGAAGAATTTGCTAAAAAGTATGGCAAAGAGATGGCAGATGAGTACTATGAATCGGTTAAAGAAGGTAAGTTTAAATCTGCCGCACATCGTAAAGCAGTACACGCTGCAAAAGCAAGCGGTAAGAAAAAGAAAAAAGGAATAAGCGAAAATCTACAAGATCGTCTAGCAGCAAAACTAGCAGAGCGTTCACTTACTAAAGACGAATCAAAAAAAAAGAAAAGTACGTTAAAGGTATGAAGAAAGCCAAAAGTGATTTTAAAGATCGTTATGGCAAAGACGCAGAAGCAGTAATGTACGCAACAGCAACTAAGATGGCAAAGAAATAATGGATTGGCACAAACTACAACACACACTATTTGAAATAGATCCAAGTGATCCTAGAGAAGATTTAACAAAATTGCAACAGGCTGCACAAGGCGGTAGCTCCGGAAATGTTGCACCTACTAAAGATTATCTAGAAGAAAGTGTTGAAGTTGAAGCAGGTTCTATGCCATTAGGATTGGATAGTATTGCAGATTTTGCTGCACTAGCAGGTGTAAAAGTAAATGAAGGACCATTTGATGCCTTCCAAAAAGGAGTTGCTGCAACACAAAAAGGCGGAGCTCTTGCTCCAGACTCCGCTGAAAAAGCATTCAAAGGCGCTATAGGTCTTGATGGTGCTCCTAAATCTCCTGATCAAAAAACTTCTCCCGAGAAGCCAAAAACAGCAGCAGACACAGCTAAACTAGCAGTGGTATGGAAAGATTTTTTAAAACAACACACAGAAAAATTACAAAAAATTGCTGTTGATCCAGCAGCTAGACGTGAGTTTGAAGACTGGATCAAGAGTAGATTCAATGAAGCAGATGATCGTTTAATTAAGCCGCGAGATCCAAATGCACAAACTATGCAAAACTTGCGTAAGAGTGGTGCAATGGGCGCACACAAAGATAAGAAAAAAGTATTACCTAGAAAAGAAAAGCACAAGAGTAAGCAATACGAATCAATTAAAGATATGCTCTACGCTAAACTAGCAGAGAAAAAATGATAAATGAACTTAGTAAATCTAAATCCTAGTTTTACTGACGATCCATACCTCAAGATACCAATAGCACGACAATTAGTTGAAACATTACGTTTCAAGGACTTCGACAAGGACGGATACGAAATTCCTACGCCTTTAGAACATTTACACTACGAAATAAATGGAATAACGTGCAATAGAGATATACAATATCATATAGCACCAGTTCAAGAGTGGTATCAAGACATAGAACAAAGCGAACACGGACTTGTTCTTGATCATTGTATGTTACTAACACGTTATGCATTTGCTGCTGAGGCAAGAAAGCAACTAATAGAAGTTTCAAAAACTCGCCCTATACTACAGAAACTTCTTAATATAAAACCTAAATGGGGCATAGACTTTTCATTAGACTATGTGACACACGACATTGTTATGGAAGTAATACATATCGAACAAGATTTTGATAACCTAGAAGAAGCAATGGCAGCAAAAGAGCGTCTCGAAAAAATTATTGACTCAACAGATTGGTATGATGGCGCAATGCGTTTATACCAACGTAAAGAAGAATGGGAAAATCTATCAAGCGACGACCATTCGGACTATAAGGCACAGTTCTTTGGCTGGGCTCGTGCTTTTGATAATAAAAAAGTATTTTAATACTTGACAAACACCTAAATATATCATATAATTAAAGCTAACATACATACTCAAAAGGAGACAGTTATGGGTTCACGTACCTACGGGGCAGAAGAAAAAGCAAAACTTGAGCGTCTAGTTCGAGAAGGCGTTACAGTATTACAAGAAGTTGAAGATCTTAATATGGGTCTTAAAGAAACAGTTAAAGCTGTTGCAGAAGAACTTGATATTAAACCCAGTTTGATTAATAAAGCAATTAAAATTGCACAGAAGCGTGACTGGGATTCACACGCAGATGCATATGATGATCTAGAAACACTTATTACAACACTGGGTTATGATAAGTGATAGTTAAACCGTATCAATGGTTAGCTTGGTTCAGTACAGGGTTCCTGTTATTATCAGCAACCCTGGCTGCTTTCAATGTTTATCCTCTTTATGTTTGGGGATTTATTGTTAGTAATACCCTTTGGATGGTCATTGGTATATTATGGAAGGAAAAAAGTTTAGTCGTAATGAATTTTGGACTAACTATAATATATGTAGCAGGGCTACTATATGATTTCGCCGCTTAGGCAAGTAGATGGTTAAGTTGGCCACAAGCAACGAAGGAAAAAAATGTTTTTTAAGAAGAACGAAACAGTACTAACGTTTCACACCTCCGGTAGTCAGCAAAAGATTGATCTATTCAGTCCTAGATATGGCAACCAACAATTGCTTCCAAACTGGTATAGAACAATTTCAAAAGATCCAAATGCAGTAACATTGAGATCTTGTCCTGCATTTGCAGATTTACATAAGAATTCTATCGGAATTCCGTTATGGACTGATATGACTATTTCTTATAAAGGAAATCGTGTAACAAGAATAAATGCTCCGTATATGTATCCTGATATGATACAACCTCATCACGAAGATCAATGGGGTGCTGGCTTTGCAAACTCTTTTAATGTAAAAATACTCAGTCCGTGGTATGTTACTGCTAATCGAGATACGCCATTTCTAATGCACGATGCAGTTTGGCATAAAGAAAGCTTAGACGAATATCAAGTACTTTCGGGTATTGTAAACTTCAAGTACCAGCATAGCTCACATATTAATATGATGTTGCCGATCAGCAAGGAAGAAAAGACAGTAGAACTAAAAGCAGGAACCATTTTAGCCTACTTAACTCCGTTGTCTGAGACTAAAATAAAAATAAAAACACAATGGGAAACTGAAGAAAAACTTAACAGTTATAAATTTTATCGATTTAGTTTTAATGATAACGATTATCGCAAAGGCATAAAAATTAAGGAAAACCTAGAAGAATGAGTTACGTAGATGCACTATTTGATCGCGACCAAGATATTATCCGTGTAGTAGAACGCCGTGACGGCAAAAGACACTTTCACGAATATCAAGCAAAATATACATTTTATTATAAAGATCCTCGTGGCAAGTACAAGAGTGTATACGGCGATCCTTTGACTAGAATTGTTTGTAAAAATACAAAGGACTTTCGTAAAGAAGTTGCCATTAACAAAAGCAAAGAACTATTCGAAAGCGATGTTAATCCAATCTTTCAATGTTTGAGTGAAAACTATCTTAACCAAGATGCTCCTAAACTAAACATTGCTTTCTTCGACATTGAGACGGACTTTGATCCGGAAAGAGGCTTTGCTGATCCTGCAGATCCGTTTATGCCCATTACATCTATAAGTGTATACTTACAGTGGCTAGAAACAATGGTGTGTCTCGCTGTTCCGCCTAAGACACTTACTATGGAGCAAGCAAAAGCAGAACTTGAAGGCATTGAAAATGTAATGCTGTTTGAGCGTGAAGGTGATATGATTGACACTTTCTTAACACTAATTGAAGACGCTGATATTTTATCAGGTTGGAACAGTGAAGGTTATGATATTCCATATACTGTAAACAGAACTAGTCGTGTACTAAGCAAAGATGACACACGTAGATTCTGCTTGTGGGGGCAATTGCCTAAGAAACGTGAATATGAAAAGTATGGGAAGCAAGCGGTTACGTTTGACCTAGTAGGTCGTGTACATTTAGACAGTTTAGAACTATATCGTAAGTACACATATGAAGAACGTCATACATATCGACTGGATGCTATCGGTGAGATTGAAGTAGGTGAAAACAAGGTGCCGTATGAAGGTACTTTGGACCAATTATACAACAACGACTTCCGTAAGTTTATTGAATATAACATTCAAGATACTGCACTACTTGACAAACTAGACAAGAAGCTACGCTTTATTGATTTGTCAAATAGCATTGCACACGAGAATACTGTGCTATTGCAAACAACAATGGGTGCCGTTGCTGTTACAGAACAAGGTATTATTAACGAAGCACACAATCGCGGACTACAAGTGCCTAATCGTCGACCGCGTGACGACACAGAAAGTACACAAGCAGCAGGTGCGTATGTTGCGTTTCCTAAAAAGGGCTTGCACAAGTGGATTGCATCAATGGACTTGAACTCACTGTATCCTTCAGTAATTCGTGCGTTGAATATGGCTCCTGAAACTATTGTAGGACAGATACGTCCTGAAATATCAGACGCTCGTGTACACGAAGATATGACTCTTAAGAAGAAATCATTTGCTGGCAGTTGGGAAGGACGTTTTAGTACAGAAGAATATGAAGCAGTTATGGAGCAACGCAAAGACGTTGCACTTACTGTTGATTGGGAAGACGGACGTTCAGATGTACTAAGCGGTGCAGAGATTTATAAACTTATATTTGATTCGCAGATGCCGTGGATGCTAAGTGCAAACGGTACAATTTTTACAACAGAATTTGAAGGAGTTATTCCTGGTATTCTAAAGAGGTGGTATGCAGAACGAAAAGAACTTCAAAAGAAACTTAAGAAAGCCAAAGACGCAGGTCTTGATGCGGAAATTGAGTATTGGGACAAGAGACAACTTGTTAAGAAGATTAATCTTAACAGTCTATATGGTGCTATTCTTAATCCTGGTTGTCGCTTTTTTGATAAACGTATTGGCCAATCAACTACACTAACAGGGCGTCAAATTGTTAAGCATATGAGTGCAGAAGTAAACAACTGTATTACAGGTACGTATGATCACACAGGAAAAAGTGTTATTTACGGCGATACTGACTCTGTGTATTTTAGTGCTTGGCCTGTGCTTAAAGATGATATCGAATCAGGTAAACTCGAGTGGAATACTGAAAAAGCTATTGCACTGTATGATCAAGTAGCAGAACAAGCTAATACAACATTTGAAAAGTTTATGGTACAAGCATTTCACTGTCCTAAGACACGGAGCGATGTTATTGCAGCGGGTCGAGAGATTGTTGCACAGTCAGGCCTGTATATTACTAAAAAGCGTTATGCAGCATTAGTGATAGACAACGAAGGCTTTAGAACAGACACAGACGGCAAGCCTGGCAAAGTAAAAGCAATGGGCTTGGACTTGCGCCGTTCAGATACTCCTGTGTTTATGCAAGAGTTTTTAAGCGAACTATTGCTTATGGTGCTTACAGACAAACCTCGTGAAGATGTACTTGAACGTATTACACAGTTTCGTAAGGAGTTTAGTGAACGTCCTGGTTGGGAGAAAGGTTCACCTAAACGTGCAAACAAGATCGGGCATTATCAGCGTCTAGAACAAAAGCAAGGCAAGGCTAATATGCCTGGGCACGTAAGAGCAAGCATCAACTGGAACACGCTGAAGCGTATGAACGGTGACAAGTACTCGCAAGAGATTGTAGATGGTATGAAAGTTATTGTTTGTAAACTAAAACAGAATCCTCTAGGATATACAAGTGTTGCTTATCCAACAGATGAGCTACGTATTCCAGAATGGTTTAAGGAACTGCCATTTGACGATGCAGCAATGGCAGAAACAATTATTGATAATAAGCTAGACAACTTGATCGGTGTGTTGAACTATCCTCTAGAAGATACTAAGCGTCACAACACATTTAATAGTTTGTTTGATTTTGGAGATTAAAATGATATTAGAAGATTTAAATGAAAACTTTGGCAAGTGTATTTGTAATGATATTGATTACGAAGATGCTGAATTTGCAAGGGACCTAGTAAAATTAGTTGCAGACGAAAAAATAGTTTGTATTCGCAATACAAACAAGGTTGAACCTGAAAAACTAGTTACTTTATATAAAAATATGGGACGAGTTGCTGCACAAAATGAAAAAGTTAGGGGTAGCGGCGTTGGTGGCTTTGGAGAATTAGTTCAAGTTAAAAGTGATGGGTTATTTCAAGGAGCAGAAGACGGTGAGTTGATTTGGCATAATGCCATTCTTAACAAGCATTCGAGCGAAAGCATTGTAGGTATGTATATGCATCATCTTGCAGAAGAAGGTGGTGACACTTATTTTTCAGATGCGCAAAGTGCATACGACGATTTAGACGACGACTTAAAAGAAAAACTAGAAACACTTCAAAGTAAGACAATTTACTACCCATTAAAAGATGAAGAAAATCTTACAGGAATAATTAAAAACACACATATTAATCAAATTTTTCCGGATGAAGATACTTTTAGAGAATGGAAAGATGTAGACGGTAATGTTGTATATAAAAAGCAAGAAAAAACAAAACCTGTAGTAACAGTTCATCCTACTAACAGACGTAAAGGTTTATTTTTTCCTTTTGTAATGCTTAGAGGCTTTGTTGGAATGCCTAAAAAAGAAAGTGATGAGTTATTTCAGTTTTTAACAGATCACATTATGAAAGAAAAATATGTCTACAGACACAAGTGGTCTAAATATGATATATGTTTAAGCGATCAAATACACAGTTTGCACAAAAGAGATGCATTTACTGGTTACAGAGAACTATGGAGAGCAGCAATTTGGCTGGATTAATGTATGAAAATAAAGTTTGAAGTAGAAGTTGACACAGAAAATCAACACGATCTAAATACTATTGAAGAACTAATTGAAATGTTAAAAGAATTAGCAGAGAGGATGCAAAAATGAAGGTAGGATTTACTTGTTCAACATTTGATTTGCTACACGCAGGACACGTACAAATGTTGCGCGAAGCAAAAGAACAATGCGATTATTTGATCTGCGCCTTGCAAGTAGATCCTAGCGTTGATCGTGCTGAAAAGAACGCACCCATACAAACTGTTGTGGAGCGTTACACACAGCTCAAAGCGGTTGGATATGTAGACGAAATTATTCCGTATGGTACGGAAAAAGATCTAGAAGATATCTTGACAATGTATCATATTGATGTTAGAATATTAGGAGAGGAGTATAGAGATAGAGACTTCACAGGCAAAGACATATGCCGCAAACGTGACATTGATCTATACTTCAACAAAAGAGACCATCGCTTTAGCTCAAGTGATTTGAGAAAGCGTGTAGCAGAAAGGCAAAGCAATGACTGACGGTCCATTTAAAAGTGCATTTGATGCAGATACAGACGGTGTAGTACGTCGCGAGATTACTACATATCGTATGAAGAACGGTATGATGGTAAAAGAAAGTGCAGTACGTGATTATTACGCAAGTGGCGATTACCACGACAGCCAAAGTGCAACGCCGTTAGCAGAAAGATAAGAGATGGCTAGAGATACTGATCCTACTATCAACGAACTAAGAAGAATATTTGTTAATGCTGGACTAGAATTTTATATAAAGAAACAAAAGAACGGTATTGTAAAGGTACACTTTATAGTTAGAGAGGAAGAAGAAAAATGAAACTCTACATTGCAGGTTTTATAACTGGTATCCTAGCATCTATTACATTTGTAATACTAGATGTATATACTAGTCCTTATGAAGAATGTAAACGTAAGTATACACTACCAGATGAGCGGATGGAATGTATGTGGATAATTGAAAACAAAGGAACATTTAACTAATGTGGACACTTTGGATCATTAGTAGCGTTATTGGTAGCGCAGAACCTAAATACACTCGCTATGATACATATGAAACTAAAATGGCTTGTCAAAAAGAGTGGCATCTTGTTACTATGGATTTTACTGAAGACGAAGTAGCGTATTGTGAAGGAACAGATGAATAAATTTATATTTGATGTAGACGGTACACTAACTCCTAGTAGGGGTATAATTGATTTAAACTTTAAAGCATTCTTTAATTCTTTTTGTTTAATGAATGACGTTTATCTAGTTACAGGTAGTGACAAAGCAAAAACTATTGAACAGATTAGCGAGCCGACCTACAACTTATGTAAACGTGTTTATAACTGTAACGGTAATGACGTTTGGGAAGGCGCAACACACGTTCATACAAACGATTGGACATTACCAGAAGTTGCCGAATACTTTTTAAATGGTTGTTTGTACGAAAGTAGATTTAACTTGCGCACAGGTACTCATATTGAGAAACGTCCTGGTATGGTAAACTTTAGTGTAGTAGGACGTGGCGCTGATGCAGAACAACGTCAAGAGTATGTAGCATACGACACATCTACAAACGAACGTAATACAATTGCAACAGCATTTAATACAATGTTTCCTGACTTAGAAGCAAAAGTTGGCGGCGAAACAGGTATTGATATTAGCCCTAAAGGTTTTGATAAGAGTCAAATCATAAAAGACTTTGACAAAGAAGATACTACTTGGTTCTTTGGTGACGCTATCTACGAAGGCGGTAATGATCTTCCTATAGCAAATGTAGTAAATCATTTTAGAAAAGTAGACGGCTGGAAACAGACTATGGAATACCTGCAAATCTTTCAAGAACAAGGAATAGCAGGATGAAAATACTAGTAACAGGATATTACGGCTTTATTGGTTCTGCGCTATGGAATCGTTTGCTAAAAGCAGGTCATAATTTAACTGGATTAGATATTGCAGCAAATGGACTTGATAATCTTTTATACTGTGATTTCCTTACAGACAACTTTGACTTAGTGATACACTTGGCAGGTAAATCAGGTGTACGTGAGAGTTTAGCAGATCCTGCAGGCTATTGGTATAACAATGTAGAAGCAAGCCGTAGATTGTTTGAACGCTACGAAGGTACACGTATATTGTATGCAAGCAGTTCGAGTGCTTACGAGCCCGATTTGAACCCTTATGCGGCGTCTAAGTTTCTTATGGAAGAACTTGCAGAACGCTACGATCCTAAAAAAATGTTAGGTATGCGGTTTCACACTGTGTATAGCGATAGTTGTCCTAGAGAAAATATGTTCTTTAACAAACTACGTAACGGTACACTAGAATATACTACTACACATTATAGAGATTTTATTCATCTAGAAGATGTACTAGATGCAATTGAAATATTAATAGCAAAACCTCACGTAAATGGCACTATTGATATTGGTACGGGAAATCCAGTTAGGATCCAAGACTTAGCACCGGATTTACCAGTGCGTCTAAATACCCCAGGAGAACGGAACTGGACTTGTGCTAACATAGAAAAAATGCGAGCACTAGGCTTTAAACCTAAATACACAGTAGAAAAGTTCTTGACAAATACAGGCAATGATAATATAATAAACTTATTCAATGGAGAAACAGTATGAAAGATATTTTGCAAGACGTTGTAGCACATACACACGCATTAGGCTTCCTCAGTCTAGTTAAAGTTAGCAACGACGAAGTTACAGCAATCGACTCAATGGCGGAAGATCGTAGTGTTATTTTGTCAGCAGAAACACACTCACTAGTAGCAGAGTTTGTAGGCACATTTGGTATGCCTAACCTAGACAAACTAGCACTACATTTAAAAAACCCAGAGTACAAAGACAATGCTAAAATTGATGTTGTACAAGCAGAACGCAATGGCGAAACTGTTCCAACACACATTCACTTTGAAAATGCAGCTGGCGACTTCCAAAATGATTATCGCTTTATGAACAAAGCAATCATTGAAGAAAAACTTAAAACTGTTAAGTTCAAAGGTGCAAGTTGGAATGTAGAATTTCAACCTTCAATGGCAGCAATTGCACGTATGAAACTAATGAGTGCAGCACATTCAGAAGAGCCAACATTTAATGTTAAAACTAAAGATGGCAATCTTGTGTTTAGCTTTGGTGATGCTAGTACACACGCAGGTGAGTTTGTATTCCAACACGGTGTAGAAGGTGCGCTACAACACACCTGGAGTTGGCCAGTAGCACAGGTCCAAAGTATTCTAAGTTTAGACGGCGATTTAACTATGAGTATTTCTGATCAAGGTGCTATGAAGATTAGTGTTAACTCAGGTATGGCAACATACGATTACATCTTACCAGCTCAGAGCAAGTAAATGGGTGAAGTAGCAACAGCAATTAGTATACTAGCTATTATTATAATTGGATTTTATATTATTGCAGTAACAGAGATTAATAAATGAACAAAGACTTAACTGCGGAACAAAAAGACTACGCAAGATTTCTTCCAGCATTAAGTGGCTTCTATGCCACTTATGTGGGAAAACAGCGTTATGATGAATATGTAGATAAGTCGCGAATCCCTTCAAACTTTACTCACGGTGTTGAAAGTCTAAACTATCTTAACAAGCAAGAAGGACAGTTCCAATACCAGTGGACACTGTATTCAGCAGGACACGCAGAACTTGATGTTAACAAACACTCACCTAAAGAAGATATGGTGCGTAATAGAGATAGACAAAACAGTTGGATACTAGGCGACTCAGGTGGTTTCCAAATTGGTAAAGGTGTATGGGAAGGTGACTGGAAAGATCCTAATTGTCCTAAAGCACAAAAGAAACGTGACGGTGTTCTCCGTTGGATGGATGCTTATATGGATTATGGAATGATTCTTGATATTCCAGCGTGGGTTGCACGTAGCCCAGCAGGTGCAAAAGCAACTGGCATTAGTTCCTACGAAGATGCAGTAGCCGCAACACGTATTAACAATGACTACTGGATGAAGCATCGCACAGGTGCTTGTAAGTTTCTAAATGTTTTGCAAGGCGAAAACCACGCTGATGCTGATGACTGGTATGAGCAGATGAAAGACTACTGCGATCCAGTTAAGTATCCGGACAATCATTTTAATGGTTGGGCAATGGGTGG
>Ga0222719_10003518_pt1 | contig 13910 bp, 19 predicted proteins | sample C33_34DmetaG_FD_165039 | JGI IMG/M metagenome (GOLD analysis project Ga0222719, IMG submission 165039) | Estuarine water microbial communities from San Francisco Bay, California, United States - C33_34D | ecosystem: Environmental > Aquatic > Marine > Unclassified | place: USA: California...
TAGAAGCTTTTCGTGGTGTAGGTAAGTCTTACATCACTGCTGCATACGTAGTACATCAGCTACTACTTAACCCTGAACTAAAGTTTATGGTTGTATCAGCTTCTAAAGCACGTGCAGATGACTTCTCAACCTTTACACAACGTATCATTGTTGAACTCCCTATATGCCAACACCTCGTTGCTAAAGATGGTCAGAGATGGTCTAAGATAGCTTTTGATGTTGCACCAGCCAAAGCCAGTGGAAGTCCCTCAGTGAAGTCTGTAGGGGTCACAGGACAGCTTACAGGTTCTAGAGCAGACATAATCATTGCAGATGATGTTGAAGTCCCTAACAACTCCATGACTCACATGATGAGAGAGAAGTTATACGAGACTGTTAAAGAATTTGATGCTGTGTTAAAGCCAGATGGAAAGATTATTTACTTAGGTACACCTCAGAATGAGATGTCCTTATACAACATACTGCTTACTCGTGGTTATGACATGAGGGTTTGGACTGCACGTTATCCTACTCTAGAACGAGCAGAGAAAGCCTATGGGGGTAGGTTAGCACCTCTCCTGTATGATTCCCTCCAAAAAGAGGAAAAGGCTCTGTATGGGCTTCCTACAGACCCCAAACGATTTGATGACCAAGATTTACTAGAAAGAGAACTATCTTATGGTCGTTCAGGCTTTGCCCTGCAGTTTATGTTAGACACATCTTTGAGTGACTCAAACAAATACCCACTCAAGTTAAGTGACTTAATCATATATAGCTGTGATAGAGACTCTGCTCCTGAGAAAGTAGTCTATGGTATTATGAAACCCATGTTAGACTTACCTAACGTAGGTTTATCAGGGGATAAGTTCTATGCTCCAGAAGATACAATAGGTAGGTTGGACTATCAAGGATCAGTGTTAGCCATTGACCCCTCAGGTAGAGGTAGTGATGAGACAGCTTATGCAGTTGTTAAGATGTTAAACGGATACTTGTACGTTGTAGATGCAGGAGGAGTAGCAGGAGGTTACTCTGAGAGTACACTGCAGCACCTAACTGACCTAGCAAAGATAAACAAGGTTAACATGGTACTTGTTGAGAGTAACTTTGGTGATGGTATGTTTACTGAACTACTTAAACCATACCTACTCAAGACTCATCCTTGTACGTTAGAAGAAGTTAGACATAGTAAACAGAAGGAAAACAGGATTATAGACACTCTTGAGCCTGTTATGAACCAGCATAAGCTTGTTATAGACCCTAAGGTAATACAAAAAGACTATGAAAGTGTACAGTCTATGCCACCTGATGTAGGCATTAAGTACATGTTAACCTATCAAATGACACGTATAACTAAAGTTAGAGGAGCATTAGCACATGATGACAGGCTTGACGTACTTGCTATGGCAGTCCAATACTGGGTTGACCAGATGGCTGCTGATGCAGATACAGAAATCAGAAGTAGAAAAGAAGAACTATTAGAACTAGAACTAGATAAATTCATGTCTAACCTCAATATGAGTAAGGAAAAGCCTGTTCAACAGAGTTGGATAGAGTTCTAAAGTTACAACTTAGATAAGAACCCCCCTCCCTTTAACATATATAACTTATATACTGGTCAGATATCCAGTGTTTAGGGGGGTTTTACACCTACTGCTGCTACTGATGGTTGAACATACTGGTTGTATTTTGTTAAAAAAATCTGAAACAGTATTTAACTTAGAGGACTCCCCCAAGTCCCCCACGCACACGTTAAAAAAGGAACAGGTACCTTTAAATATGTGGCACATTTGCAACACTTCTTTAACATGTTCAGCATGTGTGACCAGATTGCAACATGTGTGACATTTTTATCACATGTTTATGTCTCTCTCTATCTATTCTTTTTCGATACTATATAATACAAAAAAAAGTTTAACTATTTTTAACTTTTTTAACATTTATGCTTTACTTATTTTAAAAAGTATGAATATAATTAAAACAATTGAGAATGACGGACAACAGCAGTCTCTTAAAAGCAAAAGAAACTTAGCCTTTTAACTGCACTAAAACAAATCAAACTCAGTTAAGTTTTAGAATAAACGTTAGATTAACAAAGTTTCTAAAACAAAGTTAAAGAAAGTTAAAAATAAGTTTGACAAGTTAAAGATAAAAGATTAGAGTTTAAGAAACTAAGGAGGCAAGACAAAAGATAAAACAAGATAAACTAGGTTTAGTATCACCAGTAATAGTTCAAGGTATCACTCAAAAGGTGTAGAGCATAAACGATACTCAAGTAACATGAGAACCTTGAGGGTAGCCAAAGACTGTAAAGCCAGTGCCTTAGCTTAACCTTACTGTAACGCAGGCAGTACCAGTATTCAGTAGGGGGGTGTGCCAAGACTAGGAGGAGTCGATGACAAGACAAATCCTAGTTGTTACTAGGTGCAATGGTGTACCTATAACAAGGAGTAAAACTATGTTTAAGACTAAAACTTTAAGATTGTTCAACGTGCCTTTAATCGTTCTAGCATCACGTTCTAGAGTGTATAAATCTAGATGGGAGTTTACTAACGGCAGTACGTTTAAGGGTGTTCATATGGGCAAGAAAAGCTACTACGTATCTGTTCCAGTTCTAGCCTCTAGAAAGTTTGGAGGTGTAGCAGATATTGTTTCATAATTATCTTGACTTAGTGCAACGTTTTCTATAACGTTGTACCTAGTAACAACTAGGAGGCAAGACTAATGATAAAACTAAACTTACTTGGAGTAGGTACTAATGCCAAGACTATTAAAGGTGATGGTAGTGAGTACCTTACAGCTATATTATACCTAGCTCCAGCAGATATTGTAGATGGTATAAACGTTTGTCCTATGGCAGTACTAGCAGGATGCAAGGCAGGTTGTTTGTTTTCTGCAGGACGTGGAGCATTTAATAACGTGCAACAAGCTAGGAAACGTAAGACAATATTATTTAGAGACCATAGAGAGGAGTTTCTTAGGCAGTTAAACCAAGACTTAACTAGGTTTCAAGCTTACTGTAAACGTAAAGGTTTGAAGGCAGTAGTGAGGCTTAATGGTACTAGTGATATTAGATGGGAAAACTATATAGATATGGCAAGCTATGATATACAGTTCTATGACTATACTAAGATACTTAATAGACGTAACTTACCAAGTAACTATCACTTAACTGTTAGCTATAGTGAGGCAAGTGACAAGTATGCAAGCCAAGTATTACAAGTTAAGCAAGCTAGTAGTACTAACATAGCAGTAGTATTTAAAGACAAGGCTAGTATACCTAGCACGTACAAGGGTTACAATGTTATTGACGGAGACAAAGATGACCTTAGGTTTCTTGATATTCCTAATAGTGTAGTGGCTTTGTATGCTAAGGGACAAGCTAAGAAAGATACATCAGGATTTGTAATTAGATAAGGAGGTACTAATGAGAGATGAAGATTTAGCATGGACTGTATTTAGAGATGGACTATTATTTATATTCATGCTAGTAATTACTATGGGTTTTATAAATCCATTCAGTAGCTACTACACGTGGTGGAATTTATTATATATGATTAACAACTAGAAGGAGATACAATATGAAACTAAGTAAGATAATAAAAACAATAGAAGTAATAGAAGAGAAGAGAGTACCTAACGATATACTAGAGGGGTTTCTATATCACTCAGCAAGTAGGGAAGAACCTATTCAGATACATGACATGGATATTGTACATTTAGTAAGGGCTTTTAAGAATGCTTTACATAAGTTAGACAACCAAGTTAAAATAACAGACGTATTAAATAGTAGGTTAAACAGTAGGAGTTAAGTAGTATGAAACATTGGAAAACTAATGAAGACATGGGACATGGATACCAATACAATAGGGCAGAGCATGAGCAGTATCAGTATAATTCTCTTATCAAAGTTAAACCATACGAAGAGAATACTATAAGGACTATGTATTTAGCTAGGGACATATGGACTAATGACCAACTGATAGAGCTGAGAGATTGTCTTAATGATTACATTAACGAGAGAGAGGAGACACAATGAGTATGTACATAGAACCAATAGACGGAACAGAACATCTAGCTGATGTTGTAGCTGAGTTTAAGTTAGCACGTAAGCTACAGTATGAGCATGAGTGGGATGAGAATAGTGAGCAAGCAGATTTTTATAGACAACGTGCTACCTATTATGGTAGACTCAAAGATGAAGGAGTATTATATGACCCAAAGTTTTAAACTAGAACTACTAAAGATTAAGTATGCTATCAAAGATATGTTAGGTCTTGATGGGTGTACTCAACGTAATGATGAACAGTATAAGCAGATGATAGAAAGACTTGAACAACTAGAGGAGGACTCTGTGAAGTATAGATATACACATGAGGAGCAGTCAGTTGACATAAGGACATGGACTGTAGAGTCAGACGTTCCATTGACTGATGAACAAGTAGAAGAACTATGTAGTGAGCATGGTCATGCTGAAGGACAAGTAGCACACCTTGATACGTCTTCAGTTGAGTATCATGGTACTGAGTATGGTGATGACTCACAGTTTAAAACTTATTGTATTAAAGGAGAGTAAGAATGACTGAGCCACTAACTTTAATGGAGAGACTGGCAGTAGAAATGCAAGACCTCATCAGTACTAGTGAGAGAGACAAGCGAGAGATTGCATGGCTCAGAAAAGAAATGGAGAAGAGAGAGGAGTTAACTAAACTATACATGGATACCAAGTATGAAGACGTTGAAGAAAAGTATATCAATGACAAAGCTTTTAGAAAAGCTATCAACCAATACGTAAAGCAGTGGATAATAGACAACAGCTGTACGTGTGAGGCTGATGAGTGGGACACCTTCTATTGGAAGGGTAGAGCCTACGACCTTAACATCTTTGTTAGTGATGATGTATATGAACCTTCAGTAGAAGATGTACAAGCTACAGTATATGCAGTAGGATTTGATGGAGTTAGTTTAAACTGTGACACATCTAATGGGTGTGTGATGGTAGACTTCAGACCAACTGCAAAAGAGTTAGACAACAACAACTATGGAGCATAATAATGAGTAACATATACGTACAGATAGATGATGATACTTATCTATCTTTATACCAAGACGAAGAGAGTGGAGTACAAGAGTGTGTACCTATGACATACAAGGATAACACTATGCTAGGACAACCAATATACTATGCAACAGTAGATGAACTAGCAGATATACTAGATGACGTAGCACATAAGGATTACTCTAGGTTTAGTGAAGAGCAACAGTTTATATTTACATTTGATGAGGTTAAGAATGACAATTAAAAGAGAACTTAGTCAGTACTATGGAGATAGTGAGTGGGGTAGGAGTGCAAAGGTTACCTATGTTGATGATGCTTTAGGTAAGTTCTTCTATGTTACACACTACCAAGACAATAAGTTAATAAAGAAGTTAGCAGTCAGTACTGAAAGAGAAGCAGAAATAATAGCAGAAGATTGGACACTATCTAATCCAATCGTAGTTAAAGGAGAAGACTAATGAGTAGGAATAAGTATGATGATGCTTACATAATGGGGTATCACAATGGTTACCATGACGTAGGGTATGTTAATCCATACCATAAGTATGCTTCACCACAGAACCACATCAAGTACTTGAATGGACATAAGGATGGGTGTGGATTGAAGAGAGATGAGGAGTTCATTGAGCTTCAAGAAGAAGAAGTATCAAGGAATGAGGAATGGATAAGAATGTATAACACGAAGGAGAGAGTATGACTAATTCATTTATGCTACTATGGATTGTAAGCATGGCTACAGTATCAGGAGTAGGATACTTTACCAAGTATAACATGGTTGGAATACAGTTTTTACTTATGTTAATAGGTGTAATTGCTATAGGAATGTCAGGTATAATGGAGTACCTATAGTTATATATGTGAAAGGGAGTCTATCTTGGTTGTAACTTTAGAAACAGAACAGTCCCTAATTGAGGAACAGCTTCAACTAGAGACTGACATGATGACAGGTGGAATACAGAGGTATAATAAAGTAGTGAGTGTAGCAGTAGAGAAGGGAAAGGAATCACATACACCACATGGTAGAGCTATTGTATCTAGGCTAGTACAAACACTAGCTACTTCAGTTGTAGAGTTCATTAAACATCCTACAAATATATCACGAGATATTGCTTGGAAAAATTTAAAGGACATGGATGCAGAACAAGTTGCATATCTTGCACTTGTAACACTAGTGGATAGCATTAGCAGAAAGAATACTCTGTTGTATGTAGCTAGAAGTATAGGAGCTAACCTTGAGATACAAGATAGGTTAGATAAGTGGGTACATTCTGAAGGAGATACTGCTACTAATACTATCAAGCTTGCTATGAAGAAAGCATACGGAGCTAGAAGGTATGGTCTAACTAATAAGATGAACAAGGATGGCTACAACAATACTCAATGGTTGAAGTCTGAACGTGTGCACGTAGGGTTTAAGATGGTTGACTTGATTATACAGAGCACTGGTGTCATCAAGCTTGACACTCAGCCTACTGCACGTAAGAGACGTTCAACCTACGTTGTACCAACTCAAGATACACTTGATTGGATTAAGGCATTCAATGAGTACATGCAAGGAGCACGTCCAAGATACTTACCTTGTGTAATACCACCTAAAGATTGGACAGCAGTCAAAGGTGGAGGTTATCATGGGCATTATATAGATGAACTATCTATTGTAAGGAGAAAGTAATGAGCTTGAATATACACTTAAGTAGACTAGCTAACCAAAATTTAACAGCTGAGTATGCATGTCTTAATGCACTACAGCATACAGAGTGGAGAATAAATCAAAAGATACTACAAGTACTACGTCATCTATGGGATACTGGACAGGAGATAGCTAACCTACCTGCAAAGGTAGACATACCTCTACCTAACTACCACTTCAGCAAGGAGCCAAGTGAGATGAACGAGGAAGAGAGAGCTAAGTTCAAGGTATGGTCAAGTAAACGAGCTGAGATTTACTCAAGTAATAATCGTAGTATCAGTAAGAGGATACAAGTTGAACGTACACTACAGGTAGCTGAACAGTTTGCTAAGTATGATAAGTTCTATTATGTATGGCAGAATGATTTCCGTTCACGTAAGTATGCAAGCAGTACATTCCTCACACCTCAGTCAGCTGATTGGAGTAAGAGTTTGTTAGAGTTTGGTTATCCAATACCTATTAATAGTTGGGATGAGGCAAGGTGGCTGTGTATACATGGTGCAAACTTGTATGGTAATGATAAGATAACCTTAGACAAACGTGAGGCTTGGGCTTGGGACTATGTAGATGAAGCACATAGGATAGCAGATAATCCCTATGATAATAGAGCTTGGCTTGATGCAGATAAACCATTGCAGTTTCTAGCTTGGTGTTATGAGATGTCAGCCCTAGCTAAACATGGGTGGGGTTATGAAAGCAGACTACCTGTCTCAGCTGATGGTAGCTGTAATGGATTGCAACATCTATCTGCTATACTAAGAGATGAGGTAGGGGGTAAAGCTACTAACCTAGTACCTTCTGATGTACCTCAAGATATCTATACACAGGTAGCTGACAAAGCTATACAAAGTATAAGAGAGGAGGATACAGAACTGGGTAGAAGATGTTTGGAGTTTGGTATTGATAGGAAGTTAACTAAAAGACCTGTCATGATTGTGCCCTACTCTGGTACTAAACATTCTTCTCGTGCTTACATTGAAGAAGCTATCAAGGATAAGATAAAGGAAGGCACACCCAACGTCTTTGGAGATGACCTGTTTCATACTACTTTGTATCTAGCAAATCATATATGGGACAGCATCAGTGGTGTGATTGTATCAGCACGTAAGGTTATGGATTACGTGAAGAGTGTTGGAGATGTATACTCTAGTAGGGGTCAGCATATGGAGTGGGTCACACCTACAGGATGGTTGGTCATGCAACAGTATAGTGAGATGCAACAGAAGAGGATAAAGACACACATCAATGGTGACATAGTATCTCTATCCTTTCCTAAAGATAAGAAAGACACAGTTAATAAGCAGAGGACAGGGTTGGGTAGTAGTCCTAACTTCATCCATAGTTTAGATGCCTCTGCTATGACACGTACTATTAACGAAGCTACTAAGGTAGGTATTGTAGACTTTGCTATGGTGCATGACAGCTATGGTACACATAGTAGCATGATGCCACAGTTATCTGAGATACTACGTGAACAGTTTGTTAGTATGTATGAAGAGCATGATGTTCTTGATGAACTCAGGACTCATGCAATCAAGACTCTAGGTACTGAGGATGTTCCTCTACCACCAAGTAAAGGTAACCTAGATATCCGTAACGTGTTGAAATCAGACTATTTCTTTGCCTGATTTCTAAAGTTACAACATAGCCAGTTGGCAAAACAAATAGCAATAAGGAGTTATTATATGCTAGTAATAAAAGGAAAGTCCCTATGGGCAAAAGTCTTTGAACCTGATACAAGGTTCGTTGATGATGGAGAATATTCTACTTCAGTAATTGTACCTGAAGCAGAAGCAGCAGAAGTTTGTGAACAGCTAGAGTCACTCATTGATGATGAGTTCAATAAGGTTGTCAAGGAGAAGCCACAACTAAAGGCAACCCTGTCCAAACGTCCTGTTACTGAGCCAGACTATGACCAAGATGGTAATGAAACAGGTAATGTTGTATTCAAAACTAAACTGAAGGCTAAGATAAGAGGTAAGAATGGTCAGACCTACTCACAAAAGGTCAACGTTGTAGATGCTAAACGTAACCCAATGTCAGGTGACCAGTTAGTAGGCAATGGTTCACTAGTAAAGGTAGCTGTTGAACCTGTAGTCTACATGATGCAGTCTACTAAACAGGTGGGTGTGTCCCTCAGATTAAAAGCTATGCAGGTCATTGACTTGGTTGAGCATGGTTCATCCTCTACTGATTCTCTCTTCCAAGAAGAAGAAGGATTTGTAGCTAAGGCTATAGAGAAAGATAACTCTGCAGTCTTTGATGATGTAGATACTGAGGGTAGAGCTGATGACGAAGGGGACTTTTGAGGAAAGGGTCATCTCAGACCTCGTAGAACGTGGCATTCCACATGTGTATGAGCCAGAGAAGTTGGCATACTTTGTGGAACGTCACTACGTCCCTGACTTAAAGATAGGCAAGATGATAGTGGAGCTTAAAGGATACTTCAGACAAGATAGTCAACGTAAGATGAAGGCTATCAAGGCACAGTACCCCAAGTTGGATATAAGATTTGTATTCCAAAAGGCAAGCTCCACTATACAAGGAGCCAAGAAAAGAAAGGATGGTTCAAAGATGACCTGTCAAGAATGGGCTGAACGTAATGGTTTTAAATGGGCAGAAGAAACAATACCAAAGGAGTGGTTGAAATGAGTGTGATAGATGTTAAAGACATGATAGAAACAGACGTAGACTTACAAGCAGAGTTTACTAATCAAGGTCTAAGCATGTCTGTCATTATAGGTGATGAAGAAATACAGCACCAAAGTACATATGAGGACATGGCTATTGATATGGTTGGTGACTCTGAGAAGTATGACAATGTCACAATCAAGAAGATTGCTGAAGGTTTAGGTTACATGTCTAGATATCTTATAGAGTCCTTAGGTAATGACTGACAACGGAGAGTTCATTAGGCACGAAGAGTGTCCTCATTGTGGCAGTAGTGATGCCAATGCTTTGTACAGTACAGGCAAACACTACTGCTTCTCCTGTCAGGTAATAACTTATCCAAATGATGAAGGAGTGATAGCAGTGACTACACAGAAAAGTAATACAGCCTTCCTACCTGTTGAGGTAAAGGCTCTAAGCAAACGTAAGATAAGTGAGAAGACAGCTAAGCATTGGCAGTATGGTGTGTCTACTTACAAAGGTACTAAGGTACAAGTAGCTAACTACTATGACAGAGAAGGTACACTCCAAGCACAGAAGGTAAGGTTTCCTAACAAGGACTTCCTTGCCTTAGGTGACATGAAGAAGGTTGGGCTGTATGGTGAACACCTCTGTCGTGATGGTGGTAAGATGATTACCATTGTTGAAGGTGAGCTAGATGCTTTGTCAATTAGTCAAGTGTTTGACAACAAGTGGTCAGTTGTCAGTGTTCCATCAGGTGCAGACTCTGCTAAGAAAGCTGTGTCTAAATCTCTTGAGTGGCTGTGCAACTATGACTCTATCATTATTATGTTTGACAATGATGAGCATGGGCAGAAAGCAGCTAAGGAAGTAGCAACTATACTACCACCTAGCAAGGCTAAGATAGCCAAGCTTCCACTCAAAGATGCTAGTGATATGTTACAGGCAGGAAGACAAGCTGAACTTATTGATGCAGTATGGGCAGCAAAGACTTACAGACCTGATGGTATCATAGCAGGTACTGATGTATGGGAACTGGTCACTGCTAAAGATGACAAACACTCTGTCTCTTATCCTTATGCAGGTATACAAGAGAAGACAGGTGGTTGTCGTAAGGGTGAGATTGTAACACTCACTGCAGGTAGTGGCATAGGTAAGTCACAACTAGCTAGAGAGTTTGCTTACTCCTTCATCAAGCAAGGACAGACCATAGGGTACATAGCATTGGAAGAGAATGTTAAACGTACCTCACTTGGTTTGATGTCCATTGAGTTAAACAAACCACTACATCTACAGACACATGATGTACCTGAAGAGGAGTTGAGACATGCTTTCAATAACACAGTAGGTTCTGGCAGGGTTTATATGTATGATCATTGGGGTTCTACTGACTCTGAAAATCTACTATCCAAAATCAGATATCTCGTCAGAGGCTGTCAAGTTGATTATGTCATACTTGATCATATTAGTATTGTTGTTAGTGGTCTAGAAGGAGGAGATGAAAGACGTATCATTGACAATACAATGACTAAGTTACGTTCACTAGTAGAAGAACTGAACTGTGGTTTGGTACTAGTGTCACATCTTAAACGTCCATCAGGTGACAAGGGACATGAGGATGGAGCACAGACTTCTATGGCACAGCTCAGAGGTAGTGCTGCAATAGGTCAACTGTCTGACATGGTGATAGGACTTGAACGTAACCAACAAGATAAAGAGAGACCTAACGTAAGTCAGGTCAGAGTACTGAAGAACAGATGGTCTGGTGAGACAGGCTTGAGTTGTTCATTAGAATACAACACAGAGACAGGAAGAATGAGTGAGGTAAATTTTCCTGAGGAAGAAGTAGACTTTTAATTAGTGCAGAGACACAAGGAGAAAACATGGATTTAATATTTGATATAGAAGCTGACAACTTACTTGATGATGTCACTACTGTATGGTGCATAGTATGCAGAGAGAAGGATACAGAAAAGGTACACACCTTTGAACCAGACCAGATAAAGGAAGGGCTTGTGTTCTTGTCCAAAGCAGACTCACTCATTGGTCATAACATTATTGACTATGACTTGAGAGTGCTTAAGAAGTTGCATGACTTTGAGTACACAGGTAAAGTAGTAGATACATTGGTATGTTCAAGAACTATATGGTGTGACGTAAGAGAACTAGACGTTGCTTTATCTAAGAAGAATAACTTTCCTCTAAAACTTATGGGCAGTCACAGTCTTAAAGCTTGGGGATACAGACTAGGAGAATTAAAAGGTGAGTTCAATGTTGGTAGTGAGAGTTTTGCAGAGTACTCCCAAGAGATGTTACAGTACTGTATACAAGACACGAATGTTACAGCTAAACTTTATTCCAAAATTCTTGGAAAAAATTTTAGTCAGAAAGCATTAGACTTAGAAACTGAGATACATACTTTACTATTACAACAACAGGAACATGGTTTTCCTTTTGATGTAGAGTCAGCTAAAGAACTGTGGTACAAGTTAGTCTCTCGTAAATCAGAACTGGAAGAGGAACTAGTAAATAACTTTGAGCCTACTATTGTAGAGCTGAAGACAAAGACTAAAGTAATCCCATTCAATCCTGCTTCTCGTATGCAGATAGCAGACAGACTGATGAAGAGAGGCTGGGAACCTAAGACCTTTACTGATAATGGTGAGCCTAGAGTTGATGAGTCTACACTAGCAAGCATTGATATGCCTGAGGCTAAGATGCTTAATGAGTACTTACTCCTTAACAAAAGGCTTGGTCAACTAGCTACAGGTAATCAGGCTTGGCTGAAGATGGAGAAGAATGGAAGGATGCATGGACGTGTTAATCACATGGGTGCTGTTACTTCTCGTTGTACCCATTCCAACCCCAACGTTGCACAAGTACCTAGTGTTGGTGCACCCTATGGTAAGGAATGTAGGTCACTCTTCTATGCTCCTGATGGCTACAGTCTTCTTGGTGCTGATGCCAGTGGTCTTGAGTTGAGGTGTCTTGCTCACTACATGGCTGCTTATGATGATGGCTCCTATGCTAACACAGTAGTCAATGGTGACATACATACTATCAATCAAGAAGCAGCAGGTCTTCCTACTAGAAACAATGCAAAGACTTTTATCTATGGTTTCTTGTATGGTTCAGGTGATGAGAAGACAGGCAAGATAATAGGCAAAGGTGCTAAGGAAGGTAGAGCAATCAAGAAGAAGTTCTTGAAGAAACTACCTGCACTCAAGTATCTCAAGGATGCAGTATCAGAAGCAGCAAATGAAAGAGGTTGGGTCAAAGGATTAGATGGACGTGTTATACCTGTCAGGCACAGTCATGCTTCACTTAATACTTTGTTACAATCAGCAGGTGCATTGATATGTAAGACTTGGTATGTGTTCATAGCTAGGGCTATAAAGGAACAAGGACTTGATGCAAAGATTGTAGCTTTCATTCATGATGAAGTACAACTACTAGTAAAGAAAGGACAGGAGGATGATACAGGGAGACTTATTCAAGGATGTATGGACAGAGTTGAAAGACACTTCAACTTCAGATGCAAACTTGACAGTGATTACAAGTATGGACGAAACTGGGCAGACACTCATTGAGGCACTGACTTGTAATGTATGTGATGTGATGCAGCCTGTTTCTAATTACAAAGTACTTGCATCTGGAGAAATAAAAAGAAAGTGTAGGTCTTGTAAATCAGGTCAAGAAAAAGTAGTAAAAAGACTAAGAAAAGAAAACCCTTATCCATCTGAGGATTACTGCTGTCCTATATGTCAAAGAGATATAAAGGAAGTAGGTAAGTATGGTCAACCTATGTTACAACGTTGGGTACTAGATCATTGTCATAAGACTGATACATTCAGAGGTTGGTTGTGTGGTAACTGTAACACAGGACTAGGTGGCTTCAAGGATGATAAAGATAAAGTACTTAGAGCTTACGAATATTTGAAAGGACAAGCAATATGAAATGTTGGCACTGTGACACTGAACTAATATGGGGAGGTGACCATGATATTTATATACAAGATGGGTATAACTTTGATGGTATAGTTACTAATCTATCTTGCCCTAAGTGTCCTACTTATGTGGACGTGTGGTTAAAAATGGGAGATGACATAGATGACATTACTACTAATTGATGGAGACATCATAGCTTATAAAGCTGCAACTAGTGCAGAGGTTCCTATCAACTGGGGTGATGGACTATGGACATTACATGCCTATGAACAGGATGTTGAAGCTAGACTAGAAGAACAGATTACCAAACTAATGGAAGCACCTGTTCAAGATTGTATCATAGCTCTAACAGATACGACTAATTTTCGTAAGACCATTGCACCCTACTACAAACTAAATCGTAAAGAAGTACGTAAACCTATGCTACTAAAATGGGCAAGAGAGTATTTGATGAGTACTTATAACACTATTATATATAAAGGATTAGAAGCTGATGACGTACTTGGGATACTTGGTAGCTCAAATAAAGAAACTATTATATGGTCTGCAGATAAAGACTTACTCACTATACCTGCAAAGCATTGGATTAATGGAGAAGTGGTTACT
>Ga0222719_10003520_pt1 | contig 13908 bp, 13 predicted proteins | sample C33_34DmetaG_FD_165039 | JGI IMG/M metagenome (GOLD analysis project Ga0222719, IMG submission 165039) | Estuarine water microbial communities from San Francisco Bay, California, United States - C33_34D | ecosystem: Environmental > Aquatic > Marine > Unclassified | place: USA: California...
CTGGCAAGAGCAACAGCAACAGCTACGCCTCGGTGGAAGCAGCCGACAGCTACTTCACCAACCGCGAGAACCCGTCGGCCTGGCGCACCGCGACGACGAACACCAAGCAGCAGGCGCTGCGTGTGGCGACGAGCTACATCACCGAGACCTACGGCAACCGCTGGCGCGGCGTGATCGACAGCGACACGCAGGCGCTGGACTGGCCGCGCAGTGGCGTCGTGGATGCCGACACGGGGCTCTACTACGACAACGACGAGATGCCGCCCAAGCTGATCAACGCCACGGCCGAGATCGCCCTGCGCCATGTCAACGGCGTCGACCTGCGGCCTGACGTCGCGGCCGGCGAGGGCAACGTGACCAACAGCTCGGTCACTGTCGGTGCGATCAGCATCTCGGAAGACTTCGTGGGCAGCGCGACGACTGCCAAGAAGTTCCCCATCGTGCACCAGCAGCTGCGCGCGCTGCTCACCGACGGAGGTGCGGCGATGCTGCACCGGGTGACGCGATGAGCCTCGCGGCGCGCATCCAATCCAAGACCCTGGCGGCCATCGAGAAGGTCGGCCAGTCCGGCACCCTGACCATTCCCGGCGCTACCTACAACACGGACGGCAGCGTTACGGAGAGCGCGACTTCGGTGACTGTCACCTTGGGCGGACCCGTAACAGATCAAAAACGCTACGCCGAGACGGGTGCTGATACCCGGGTGACAGCCACCTTCTACGTGTCCGCGTCGGGTCTGACGGTCACGCCGACGGTGGCCTCGCGCATCACGGCCGGAGGTCGCACGTTCAGCTGCTACGCCTGCGAGCCGTTCACGGTCGAGGGCACGGTCGTCGCCTACCAGATGGACTGCGGCGAGGTGGGCACCTGATGGCCAAGGACGCCAAGTCGTGGAAGCTCGAGATCGACGAGTTCATGGAGGAGGAGGTCGTCGGCCGCGCCGTTGATGTGCAGCGCACGATCATGGCGGACGCGCTGTCCAAGACCGTCATGAAGACGCCCGTGGGCAACCGCAGGCGTTGGAAGCGCAACATCGAGCGCGCACAGCGCGGGCTACCGCCGCTGCCCAAGGGCTACGTCGGCGGGCACGCGCGCAAGAACTGGCAGATCACCATCAACCGCAGGCCGACCAACGAGGTGAGCGGCACCGACACGGGCGGCAACCAGACCATCACCAAAGGCATGCAGCGCATCTCGCGGATCGACGAGCCGTGCATCGCCTACCTGTCCAACCTCCTGCCCTACATGGACCGCCTCGAGGGCGGCTGGTCTAAGAGCGCGCCCGACGGCATGGTCGGCCCGACCGTGCGCGAGCTGCTCCAGAAATACAGGCGCATCCGATGACCGACCAGGCCGACATCTTCGACGCCATCCGCGGGCGCTTCGCCACGGAGATCGGCACAGGCCAGTCCATCGACGTGGTCTACGACAACGGCCCGGAGCCCTCGAGCATCTCGGCCAGCTGGTGTCGGTTCATGATCGGCATCGACGACCAGCAGCAGATCAGCATGGGCACGGTGCGCTATCGCATGATGGGCATGGCCACGGCGCGGCTGTTTACGCCGATTGCCAAGGGCGACGGTGCCAGCATCGACCTCGCCGACGCGGTCGTCACAGCATTCAGGGGCGTGCGTCTCACGTCGCCCGACATCGTATTCACGCCGCCGCCGGGCGTCATCGGCACGGCAGACCAGGAGGACGCCTGGTGCATCCGCACTGTGCAGATTCCATTCCGAGCTGATATGCAACCATGAGCGACTCGAACCGCCTGCGCGTCTCCCTTGTGAAGGAGACCACGTTCGGCACCACGCCGTCTAGCCCGGCGATGCAGGTGCTCCAAGTTACTGGCCAGTCCATGCGCGACCGCGTGGGCTACCAGCAGTCCAACATCATCAACGACGACCGCAACGTCGAGGAGCTCGTGCGCCTGAGCAAGAGCGCCGCCGGCCAGCTGCCGTTCGAGCTGATGTTCAGCCCGACCACGGAGGCCCTCGAGCTGCTGCTCGGTGGCACGATGTGCAGCGCGGAGACGGCGGTCTACACCGACGAGTCGGCGACGCTGGCAGGAGGCAACAAGGAGATCACGACCTCGGCGGGCACCAGCAACGTCAGCGTAGGCGACATCGTCTATGTGGACAGCGACGCCGGGTCGAACGCGGGATACTACAAGGTGACGGCGGTGACGGGTTCGGCAGTGACGGTCGAGGCCGACGCCAACTTCACGGCCGATGCCACCAGCGTGACCATGACGCGCGCCGCGCGCCGCGTGAATGGCACGGTCGAGGACTCGTTCACCATCGAGGTGGCGCGGCTGGACCTGGGCAAGGCGCAGATCTTCACCGGCTGCGTGGTCAACACGCTGGACCTGACCGTCGCCGACGAGGCCATCGTCACGGGCACGTTCACGTTCGAGGCGGCCAACAGCACGTTCCAAGACAGCGACCTGGGCACGGACCAGTTCATCGCCAGCGCGACCTACACGGACGCCACGGACCACCCGGTGCTGGACAGCCTGAGCGTGCCGGAGATCCGCAGCGCCGGCTCTAGCTTCCCGGCCAAGCAGATCACGCTGAACATCAACAACAACGTGGTGGCGCGCACCGAGCTCGGCAAGCTGGGCGCGCAGTCCATGCGGCAGGGTGAGTTCAACGTGACCGGCAGCTTCGACGCCTACTTCGAGGACTTCACCGAGATGCAGTCCTACGCCGACAACACGACCGGGGCGATCTGGTTCGCGCTGATCGACGCCAACAGTCGGGGCTACACGTTCAGCCTGCCGACGGTCAAGTTCAGCGACGCAGGCGCAGACGTGACGGGCAGCAACACGGACACGATGGTCAGCGTGACGTATCAGGCCACCCTCAACGACACCGAGGACTGCACCACCCGGATGCAGAGGTGGGCTTAGTGGATCTGGCTAGCATTCAGCTCGACGCCGAGAAGCTGGACGGCGGTGTCTGGTGGCGGCTGTCCGTCCGTGACGGGCAGCTTGTGGGCGACCAGGTCGAGCAGCCGGCCGAGGACGTCCCTGCCATCCTGCTGGTCCCGATGGGCACGGCCTACGAGCGGCAGCTCGAGCGCGAGCGCGAGCCCTACATGGCCAAGCTGCGGGACAAGGACACGCCTGCCGACGAGCTCGAGAGGCTGACCCTGCGCACCGCCGCCAAGGCCCTGGCCGCGACGGTCGTGCGCAACTGGCAGAACATCACGTTCAAGGGCCAAGCGGTTGGCTTTAGTCAGGCCAAGGCAGCCGAGCTGCTGGCCGATCGCACGTTCCGCAACCTGCTCGACTTCGTCCTGATCCAAGCCAGCCAGCGCGCCGCGGCGCTGGTGCGCAACGACGCCGACTCCGCGGGAAACTGACAGACGTCCTGCGGTGGCACCTGCGGCACGGCAAGGACGAAAAATACCTTCGCAGGATCGCAGAATGGCGCAAGCGCAAGAACAAGCCCCTGCCGGAAGCCTGGAAGCAGCGGCCGTCTCTCTGGCCCGACTTGCAGCCTATCTGGGATGGCTGGCAGCTTGTAAGCATGGGACGCCCAGTGGGGATGGCGGCCGGCGGGCTGCCGTGGTCGGACCTCTCACACTATGCGGCCGACGCTGGATACACTGGCGACGAGCGTCTGCGCGTGTGTCGCCTACTTCGCGCCATGGACGCCGTCTGGTTGTCACATCACGCCGAGCAACGGCAGGAGCGCAGGGATGCCAACTCTAGAAATCGCGGTCGACGCGCGCGGCGTAGCGACGGGCCTGGAGCAGGCGAACCGGGCGCTGGATCAGACGGCGCAGAAGGCTGACCGGGCCGAGAAGGAAGTCAAGGAGATGGGGCAGAGCGGCCACGAAGCAGGCCGCAACCTGTCCGCAGCATTTGCCGCGACCGGCGGCGGCCTAGCCATCACGCATGGCATCGAGGGCATGGCAAACGGGCTGCGATCTGGCAGCGCGGCCATGACCGCGTTCGCAGCTTCTCAAGCTCTTCTCGACTTAGGTCGGTTTGTCGAGGACATGCGAGGCGTCACTGAGGCCACAGGCGAAGCCACAAGCATTTTCGGCACGCTGGGCAATGTCATGCGGGCGCACCCGTTGATGACCATTGCCGCAGTGGTGGCTGGCGCGGCGGCAACCATGTCTCTGTTTGCCGACGAGACTGAGGACGCCAACGCAGCGTTCGAGGCGCTCGCGGACAACATGAACAAGGCGCGCATGAGCGAAGGCGCGCGCCAAATGTTGGGCCTTGGCGTAGGTCCGGCTTTGCAACAGCGCCAGCAGGGCATCGTGTCCCTGGCCGAGATGTTCCAGCCAGGTCAGCCGGCAATGACCTACGGGCGCATGGCCGAGCTCTTGGGGCCACAGTTTGGCGTCGGCCGGCTGCGTGAGATGCAAGAAGCGCGCGGCGTCCGCTTTGGCGAGCAGTATCGTCGACGCACTATTCGTCCGGGTGTCACAGTCCCAGAACTGCTGCCGCCCGAGGCGCGCACCGTCAGCCGAGAAGCTGCGACTGTCATCCTGCGCACCGTCTACGACGAACTGCAGGCACAGGTGCAGACCGCTGGTGGGGCCGCTGCAGCCATGGGCGCGACGACGCGCGCCGCAGGCATAATGGGGCCAACGCTGCCCCCTGGATTCAGCCAATACGCCGATCCGTCCCTGCTGCCGCTAATGCGTGACCGCGCGGCTGCGCCAACGCCGGCACCGCTTGGGCCGACGCTGCCGCCTGGGTTCCAGCAGTTCGCTGACCCGCGGCTGCTGCCGACGCTTGGCAACTTCCAAGGCACCTACACTGGCGGACAGCCCGAGGCATTGACCGGCGGCATCGGCATGCCGTTCGGTATGGGCTTCGGCATGCAGGCGGGCATGCAGTCCATGGCGCTAATGCAGCAATACGGCCGCGAGCAGGTCGAGGCGGCGAAGATGGCCATGGACGAGCTCATCGCACAGGGCGAGCAGTTCGGCCAGACGATCGGCGATGCGTTCTTCCGCGTAGCCGAGGGCACGATGACCGCGCGCCAGGCCATGGCCGAGCTCGTGCGCCAGTTCGCGCAGCTCGCCGCGCAGAGCGCGTTCCGCGGCATCGGCGGCGCGGTCGCCGGCGCATTCGCACCGACGCAGACGCAGGAGCTGGCCAACGCTGGCGCTGGTGGCAACGTGACCGCAGGGCTCGTGCCGCGGAGGTAAGAACAGATGGCATTCCACGACGTATCCCTGCCTGACGACTTCGAGTATCAGGGCATTAGCGGCGCGGGCTTCTCCACGATCGTGCAGGAGACCGCCAGCGGCCACGAGTTCCGCGTGGCTAGGCAGAGCCAGGGGCGGCACCGTTTCCGCCTTAGAAAGGCACTGCAGACGCCTACGCAGGCGCAGGCCATCAAGGCGTTCGGCCTCGGCCGGCGCGGCAGCCTGCATAGCTTCCGGCTCAAGGACTGGGCCGACTTCACGACCAACGACGACGGCGTCACCGATCCGACCAACACGGACGTGATCATCGGCACGGGCGACGGGTCGGAGGACACGTTCCCGCTGATCAAGGTCTACGACGCCGACGGCGACGCACCCTACCAGCGCAACCTCACCCTGCCGGTGTCGGGCACGGTCGTGGTCAGCCTCGACAGCGTGTCGACGACGGCGTTCACCGTGTCGGCGGCTGGCGAGGTTGTGATGAACAGCGCGCCGACCGCGGGCGTGGTCGTGCGCGCGGGCTGCAAGTTCGACGTCCCGGTGCGGTTCACCAGCGAGGTCGACCAGTTCATGCAGCTGCAGGCCAGCGGCTACGAGATCTGGGACATCCCGACGCTCGACTGCATCGAGGTGCTGTCCGAGGTCGAGCAGCCTGAGCGGTGGTTCGCCGGCGGCGCGACCGATCACGGCACGGTCAGCACGACGCAGGTGCTCGCGCTCAACGGCGGCATGCTGCACAGCTACGACCCAAGCGCGGCCATCAACGTCTACCTGCCGCCGGTCGCACGCATCCCGGGCGGTGGGCAAATCTTCGTCATCCACTGCGAGACGGGCGCGACGGGTAGCCTGCAGCTCGTGGACGAATCAGGCAGCAACGTCGGCAGCACAATCAGCGCCGGCACGACCAAGACCGTGGCGCTCGCTCGAGGCACGACTACGGCCACCTGGATCGTCTACTGATGGCACGGACTGCGCTTGATGAGATGTGGGGTGGCTACCACCTCAACAGCGCGACCGACGGCGTCATGCCGCTGCCGTCCGGCGTGCCAGGCGCTGCGCGCTTCATTGAGTCGCCGGGCACCAGCGTGCTGCTGCAGGACGCGCGGCTGCTGCGCACGGGCGGGCCGGTCTACACGGTCTGGAACAGCAGCGCCTCGTTGCAGACGGCGGTCAAGAACAACAGCGGCACGCAACTGGTGCTGCTCAACCCGGGCGAGCTGGCTGTGTGCTACCTGACGGACACCAGCACGCAGGCGGGCAGCTGGATCATCGAGACGGCGACGGGCAGCGCGAGCTCGGCGCAGACGATCACGGTCGACGAGTTCACCATCGAGTTCGGGCCGGGCCTCAACCTCAACGCCAACATCCGCACGATGTGCGACCAGCTGGGCTATGCGGGGACGAACCCGGCGCGGGTCAACGTGTTCGTCGGGCCGCAGGGCAGCGCGACGGTAGGCGCTGTGGGCAGCAACGTCACGACGTCGCCGGCCATGGACACGGGCACGTTCCCGGCGGGCAGCGTGATCATCTTGACGGTGCTCGACAACGGCTACATCGCAGGCCGCGGCGGTCGCGGTGGCACGGGCGCGCCGATCACGGGTGGCACGCCGGCCAGCCCGACCTACGGCACGATCACGCTGGCCGAGGACGGCGGGGACGGCCTCTACGTGCGCACCACGACGATCCTCTACAACTACGGCCGCATTCAAGGTGGCGGCGGTGGTGGCAGCGCAGGCGGCGGCAGCGGCATCTACAGCGGCCCTGGCGGCGGCGGCGGCGCGGGCTACAAGTTCGGGCCTCGAGGGCCGTCTGGCACCATCCCTGCCGGCCAGGGCTTCGGCTACGGCGGCAACGCGACGCCCGGCTTCTTGAACCAGGCCGGCCTCGGCGGCGGCGTCAACAACGGCGCGCCGGCTGGCACGGGTGGCAGTGGCGGTGACCCCGGCGCGGACGGCGGCGACAGCAGCGACACGTCGGGCGGATTCGGATCCGGCGGCTTCGCCATCAAGGTGGCCAGCGGGACCACGTTTACGAAGGTTGTGGCCGGCAACATCGACGGGAGCGAGGGCACGATATGACGACGCGACCCGGACGCATGGCCGAGGATCTGCTGCGCTACAACCGCGGCAAGCACCTGGCACACTGCCTGCGCGTCGTCGCGCTCGACGGCAGCGAGCTCCTGTTCACGGATCACGACCGGAAGGTCACCGTCGAGAACCGCACATATCTGCCGATCGTGCTGGGCAGCCTGAGCGCGGATCGCCGCGAGGGCGGCCTGCGCGCTGGTGACCAGGACGTGCGCGGCGTCATTGACGGGACGACCATCACGCTGCCGCAGCTCAAGCAGCAGAAGTATCGCGGGGCGACGGTCTACCTGACCGTGGTCGACTGGTGTCGTCCGGCCATCGTCTACAGCCGTCACAAGCGGATCATCACGCGCATCGTGTTCGACGGGTCCAACTTCGTGGGCACGATGGAAAGCGTGACGCAGAAGCTGCGCCGGCCGACGGGCGGGCGCTTTGGCGGCTACTTCTCGCAGACCTGCCAATACGAGCTCGCCGGCCCGTTCTGCCAGGCGGACATTAGCTCCGAGACGATCACGACGGCCGTGGTCGACAGCGTGCCCGATGACTACATGACGGTGCGCTTTACCACGGGCAGCTTCGCGCCGCCGGTCGCCGCACAGGTCGACGACTACTACCGCGACGGGTCGATAATCTGGACCAGCGGCGACAACGTGGGGCAGGTCAGCCCGATCGTGGGGTTCACCTACAGCACGCGAGAATGCCGGCTGCTGATCCCGACGCTACAAGTTATCGCCGCGGGCGACGAGGCCGACGTCAAGCCTGGCTGCAACGGCCTGTTTGACACCTGCAAGGACAAGTTCAGCAACCAGGCCAACTTTGGCGGCAGCGACCTCGAGCCGACTGCTAGCAACATCCGGGAGCCGGTCATCGAATGATCCCCTGGCAGGACTACGCAGACGCTGCTCGCCGCCTGGTCGGCGCAACGTTCAGGCATGCCGGGCGCATCCCTGCGTCTGGTCTGGACTGCGTCGGCGTGCCCTACGCCGCGGCGGTGGCCGCCGGCCTGGAGCTTGGCGAGACGCCGCTCTACAGCCCGCAGCCAACGGAGCAGGAGCTGCTTGAGGGCCTGTCGGAGTTCTGCGATAAGGCCGAGGACACGACGACGGCGCACATCTGGCAGGTGCCGTTCCTGGGCGGCGCGCGCCATGTCGTGGTGCCGCTCCAGGACGTAGACCGTGGCACGCTCTGCGTGCATGCGTGGTCGCCGCGCAACCGCGTGATGCGTGGCGTCTGGCGTAGGCAGGCCGTGCAGGGCTGGAACTTTAGGGGGATCGCATGGCGAGCGTAGCAGCGTCGACCGCAATCGCAGGGGCTGCACAGGGATCTCTGCTGGCCGTGCCCTACGTAGGCTGGGCCGTTGGCCTAGCGGCGGCCTACATCGACACGACCATCATCTACCCGATGCTGGCCGGCGATGCTGAGCAGGCCCGGTTCCCTAACCTGGGAAGCCTGCCATCCAGCGAGCAAGGACCCGGTGCGCCGCGGACGTTTGCCATCGGTGCCCGCATGCGTGTGCCAGTGCACGTCATGTATCAGAGCAGCAAGGCGCGCGAGAGCTCGGCCGGCGGAACCAAGGGCGGCACCACCGCGACGCTGCGTCGTGTCTACGTCAACGCGCTGCTGCACCTCAACGACCGCGAGACCGAGGAGCTGCTGCAACTGATCGGCAACGGCCAGCTGATCCTGTTCAACGAGCGCAACCTGCTGGGCGTCACTAGCGAGAACCTGTCGGCCGCGGTTGACGGCAGCAACGTGGCGATCAGCCTCGTCGACGAGTTCGACCCGGACTTCCGCGACACGTTTGCGGTCGGCGACATCGTCATACCGCGCGACTTTGTGCGCAGCGCAGGGCCGACGACGTTCAACAACACCTACTACGAGGTCGTTTCGGTCAGCGGCGCGACGCCGACGGCAGGCAGCACGATCACGGTGCAGCCGATCGACGGTCAGAGCGTGACCAGCTTGTCCTACACGGGAGGGACAGCGTTCAGCCCTGCCAGCCTGCGCCGCGTCGACGACGCGATTGGCGGCACGCAGACTACGTTCACGGCCAACATTCTGGGCCAGCAATATCAGCGCATCGAGAACGGCACGCACATTGACCCGCGGCAGGTGTTCAACGTCGGCGACCAGGTCATCGTGCGCAACCTGAACCTAGCCGCGGCCGGCGGCTCTGGCACGACGGTGACCGGCGAGGTGGTCAGCTTCACGGGTGACCGAATGAACATCGACCCGGGTGCGCTGCTGTCAGGCATTGCGGGCAATACGTCCATCAGCGCGGTCAGCGGAAAGCAGATCGTCGTCGACTTTGTCGAGCAGCAGCAGTTCACGACGGGCGTGTTCCCGCAGGACTTTGACCCCGAGGCCGAATTCAACGACGGCCGGCAGACGCAGGGCCAGCCTGCCATCCTGCTGACGGACTACGGCAGCGGCGAGACCTCAAGCTATCGCGGCATGGCTACGCAGGGCCTGGAGGAGTGCTACGTCAGCGGCTTTGGCGACCAGCTGCCGACCAACCTTGAGGCAATCATCGGCATCGACGAGGCCATGACGTGGCCGCAGGCGCTCGAGGCCATCCTGCAGCGCGGTGACTTGCTCAACACGCAGATCGACGCCAGCGAGGTCAGCCAGCGTCCGTTCCGCGGCGCGTTCGTGCGCGGCGTCACGGCCACCATGTCGCAGGTGCAGCCGCTGCTTGTGGCTGGGCAGGTGCTCGGCCAGGACCGCAACGGCGTCGTGCACCTGTTCGACGCTGACCAGGCAGACAGCGTCCAGCTGGAGAACGGCACGGCGCTGTCCGACTTCGGCACCAGCATCGACGGCCAAGGCGCGGGCGTCGACAAGGTGCAGATGGAGGACAAGCCCGAGGCTGACATGCCGACGAGCATCGGCGTGCGCTTCCAAGACCCGGACGCGGCGTTCAGCATCGGCTACGAGCATTTCGGCCTGCGCAACCCGGAGGGCATCGACCACACCAACGAGCAGACGATGGACCTGTCCAGCATGGTCCTGACCCGCCGCGAGGCGCGCAACCTCACGACGACGCTGATGCGGCGAGCCTGGGTCAACCGGCGCACCTACCGCATGACGCTGCCGGCGGCCTACCTGCACCTGCTCGAGAACGACCTGATCACCTGGACGGACGACGAGGGCATTGACCACACGGCGCGCATCATTCAGCGCGACATCGGTGCCAACTTCCTCGTCAACATCACGGCCGTGGCCGAGCTCACTGCGCTGGCCGTGGCTGGCAGCCCGGTGCAGAGCTCGAGCACCGTGGTGCCGCAGCAGACTTCGGTCACCGCCACCCTGCTGACCGTGGCCATCGACGGGCCGGCCATCGACAACGCGCACATCACGACGCCTGGCGTCATGCTGGCGGTCGCCGACCTGAGCGGCACCTTGCAGTCTGCTACCGTCTGGGAGAGCAAGGACAGCGGCACCTACGCGCCGCAGGGCGTCGTCGGCAGCTCGGCCGCGGTGGGCCTGCTGGGCGGCACGCTGTCGCAGCAGGATCCAAGCGAGGAATACGGCACCACGACCGTGACCCTGCGCAGCCAGACGGTCGACGTCATCTGGCTGAACGAGGGCACTGAGGCGCTGGCCGCGTGCACGCAGGCGCAGGCCGAGGCCGGCCAGAACTGGTGCGCGCTGGTCAACACCAGCGACCCGTCCGACGTGGAGATCGCAGCCTGGACCACGATCAGCGCCAACGTGGACGGCAGCTACACGCTGGGCGGTTGGCTGCGAGGCCTGCGCGGCACTAGCGGTGCGGCGCGCGACACCAGCTACTACATCGTCATGCTCAACCAGAGCATCGGCGGGCTGTTCTTCCGGGAGTTCGTGGGGCCGACGCCGAGCTCGCTGGACTACAAGGTCGTGCCAGCGGGCGGCGCGCTCGAGACGACCACGGCGACGCCGTTCAGCTCGCCGGTCTTCGGCAACGTCCTGCCGTTGCCCGTGCGCAAGATCACGCGCACATACAGCACGACGACGGGCACGCGGTTCGAGGTCGAGGACGGCTCGGGCATCCCGACGCACTGGGAGCGCACCGTTCTGCCGCTGGGCACGCAGCCGCCGCACACGCTGGACGAGCCCTTCGAGGCCTACAAGTTCACGATCTACCGCGGCGACGCGCCCGACACTGTGTTCGACACCTACACGCTGGACAGCCGGCGCACGGGCTCGGCGACGCTGCGCGACCGCTACTTCGACTTCGGCGACACCCGCGCCTCGAGCGCGGGCTACACGCCGGGGCCGACCGAGACCTACACGATCGGCATCCAGCAGATCGGGCAATACGGCAGCAGCCGCGAGATCAAGGACGACATCTAGATGGCGGACTTCACGACACGCGACAAGGTCGCCCTGCTTAAGGACTTCCTCAATGTCGTGGGCACCGAGACCGAGGGCGTCGAGGTCAAGGTTACTCGAGACGCCGACAACGGGATGCGGTTCTACTCCGATCCCGAAGTCGTCATCGAGGTCAAGAACGCGACGCTGGCGCAGTTGGATGCGGGCACGCCTGTCTACGTCAGCGGCACCGCGGCCAGCGGCAAGCCAGAGGTCAGCCCTGCGCAGGCAAACAGCGCGACGACCATGCCATCCATCGGGCTGGTTCAAGACGACATCGCCAGCGGGGACGAGGGTTTCGTGGTTGCTGGTGGCCTGGTGGTTGGTCTCGACACCGACACGCCTGCATGGGATGACGGCACCGCACTGTATGTGAGCCCTACCGTGGCCGGCGGTCTGACCGACACGCGGCCCACGGGCACGACGGAGCTCGTGCAGAAAGTGGCGCTGGTGACGCGCCGGCATGCAACGGTGGGTTCGGTTATCGTCATGGGCGCTGGCCGGACCAACGACATCCCGAACGACCTTGTGACGCTGACGGGCGTATCGTTGGGCGACAGCGACCTCGGCACCTTCACGGGCACGACGATCGCCGACAACGAGACGATCAAGGGCGCGCTGCAAGACCTGGAGACGGCAGTCGAGGCAGGCGGCGGCGGCGTCAAGTATCACGGACGCTACGACACCGAGGCCGAGACCGCGCGCAGCGGCGCAAGCACGACGACGGAGATATACTACACGGCGCGACCGGACGGCGACGGCTACGCGGAGAGCGAGGTCAGCGATGTCGGCGAGACTAACATCATCGTGCGTCGGCTCTACTACTCCGACAAGTTCGACGCGGACCCAGATACGTCAGGCGACTGGACGGCCTACACAACGCAGCCAGCGGACGACGAGACGTTCGCCAACTCCAAGACGGCGCTGCTGGCTGGTCTGAGCGACACGGACGGCACGGCCAACACGCGAGGCACGCTGCCAGTTAGTCTCAAAATGGAGCGCACGCTCGTGCCCAATCTTTTGCTGGATGACTATAGCGGTGCGGCGGCGGCCTATAGCGTTCGCAAGCTGCGCGCGGCATATACGGGCGACGCTATGCGTATCCGTGAGGACAGCGGTAACACCGAGACCGATATTGGCTTTGACAGCAACGGCGACCTAGACACCGCCGCGATTGCGTCGCACTGCGGGGCCAACAACGGCTACGTGGTCACATGGTATGACCAGAGCGGCAACGGCAACGACATGACGCAGAGCACTGCCGGAAGTCAGCCTCGCATCTACGACGGAACGGCGGTTGAACTAGAAAATGGCAAGCCGGTCTTGCGTGTCACCAGTTCGCTAAACACGGGCGTGGCGCACATGACCAGCACCTTGAACTGCGTCACATCAAACGGGTGGATGTTTGTGGTCGCGGGCAACGACGGCGGAAACTATATTGCGCACACTGTTTCGAGTGGCGACTATGCGTTGGTGGGTGAGAGTGGGGATCCTAATAGCGCGACAAACTTGACTGGCACCACGTATCTAAATGGTGGCTCAGGCGGATCACCAAGCAGAGGAACAGTATTCTCCACTATGGGATCGCAGGGCTTGGGTGTATGGGCTGGTCAAACCGGCAAGTATACATCCCATACTTATCGGATCGGCTACTTAGCAGGCATATGGCAATATTTGCGTATGCAAGAACTAGTGATCTATCACAGCGACCAAAGCAGTAACCGCAGTGGCATTGAAACAAACATAAATCTGCAATACTCGATTTACTCATGAGCCACACGATCTATCTGCCGGTCGTGCCTCGGCTCGGCCTGACTAGCGAGGAGCGCGGGCGGGCGATCAGCCGCGAGTTGTTCAACCTGACCCTGCCGCGTCACCTGCAAGCGCCGGGGCAGACCAGCATCTATGCGCTGTCTCTCATCGAGAACGCGAGCAACGCAGGCCAGTGGGCGCTGGTCGGGGATCACGATCAAGACATCCCGGTGCACCCTGAGCGAGACGTCATCGCGCTGGTGTCGCTGTTCCCGCAACTGAGCGAGGAGGAGCGCAGCCAGCTGACCTACTACATCGCCTCAAGCGACAGCGTGACGTTCGGCAACCTGCTGCCGTCGGACGCGACCGTGCTGACCCATGAGCAAGCCGAGGCTCTCGGCTGGTTCCCTGATGATCCCCTCCCATGAGCACCGACAGCACCAACGGATGGCACGAGTACAAGCAGCTCGTGTTACGTGAACTCGAGCGCCTGACGCAGGAAATCCGGCACGAGCGGAACAACTACAAGCAGGGCATGTCC
>Ga0222719_10003523_pt1 | contig 13899 bp, 23 predicted proteins | sample C33_34DmetaG_FD_165039 | JGI IMG/M metagenome (GOLD analysis project Ga0222719, IMG submission 165039) | Estuarine water microbial communities from San Francisco Bay, California, United States - C33_34D | ecosystem: Environmental > Aquatic > Marine > Unclassified | place: USA: California...
CAAGCGGCTATATTTACAGTACCAAGAGGTTATCAATACGCTCTGCTTCGTATCTCAGCATTCTGTGCCTCAGCCGCACTCAACAACAGAACACTGGCGTTCCGCAATGTGGCAAGACTAAAGACTGGTGTTGTCCTTCGTGTTGCTCAGACAGAGTTCCTAGAGCAGATGATCATTGACAGACAGGTACCGTTTGTGTATGATGAATGCACAGACATTGAATTCCAACTGAAAGGATCAGCAGGCACACAGTTTATTGGTGTGTTTGGTGAAGGCATCCTACACGAAAAAGACAATCAAAGTCAACTTAATAATTATAGTCCATAAACGATTAACCCCGAGCTAGTTTCCTAACCCGGGGCTGCTTTAACTCTTATCTTATTATTAAGGACTATGTCCCCTTAGTTTTTGCTTTTTATGGCGTAAACTATTTATAGTTTAAATTGTTCCCATCTGCGCAATTGAAATCCACATTATATAGAACACACTAAAGCACAAACCCATCATCATTACATCTTCACAGAAGCGATTGTCATCACAGATTTTATTTTTAATTTGCTTATATAAGTTAGGAATCCCATTGGCAACTTTTTGTAAAGTTGTCATGCTCTATCTCCTTGTCTTTTACAAGCACCCTTATTCACAGCACCTTACGGTCACTGCTCAGTTCTAAAAGTTCCTAAACTTTTGTGTGTCCTGTTTTTGTGTTGTGTCTTTGCATTAAAGATCTTTGCGGATACACACCGCGACACTTGTCTCACCAGCAACACCAACGAACTGTTGTGGAAGTCAGAATGCTTAACTTCCGCTCTATTTATCTTACTGTAGAAATAGTAGCACAAAATAGAATAAAGTCAAGATCTATTTTATATATTGGTTGAACTCATAAATATTTTCGCAATAAGGATACATTAATGATCATAAAAAATTCGCAAGGCAACGTCAATTTTGACTTTCCTAGATATAGCAACACTGACACTATAGCAATCTCTCTAAGTGGCGGCGCCGACAGTGCAATGATGTTGCACCATTTAGTACCAATAATGCAAGCCAACAACTATAATTGGAAAATAGTTACGGGCGGCGACACTGCTCGACCCTGGTCAGGTCCGGCTGCAAGAAACATAGTAAAGTTAGTTTTAAACTTTCATGGATTAGAGCCTACCAGCGTTGAACATAGATTTTACGGGTACGATACTACAAAACTGTCAGAAGCAGACAGTCAAGCAACTGGTATTGGTCGACTGGTGTTAGAGGACGAGTTTAATTATTTGATATCTGGAACAACGGCCTTACCAACCGAAACTATTGATGTAGAAGGACATCCTTTAGAACGTACAACAAACAAGGTCATAGAGCTACACGATATTAAGACTTTACCTAATGGCGATCCGTGTACACTTTCTAATAGAGATGCAGGCTTCACTACTGGTACAATTCTAAAGCAATGGCGACCGTTTTCGTTTGTTAACAAAAAATGGATCGCAGAAGAATATGAAAAATTAACTGAGGAATATCCCCAGTATGGCGATTTGTTATTTAATGCAACCATATCTTGTGTTTCTTATGCTGAACATACACGAGACTTTACTAAACCCTGCACACATTGCTGGTGGTGCCAAGAGAAAAAATGGGCATTTGGATGTTACGATGGCGGATATAGAGATTGACAAGTCTACATAAACAGTGTATAATTAAGAAAGAATAGGAATTAGTATGCCTTACGTAGAAAAAACCGGAGTAGCCCGCATAAAAGAGCAGTTGTGGCAATGGGAAGGTGTAATGAACGATCCAAATATAGACGGCTTCAATGGCTGGGGTTGTAAGAAAAAGATATATGAAGTGCTATGGGCGGCTGAGGCAGCATTAGAAGACGCTCCAAAGTATGTTGATGAAGACAAACATCTTATAGAGCACGACAAACAACAAATGATAAGAGTGTTAAAAAAGAAATGAAAGTAGTAATAGCAGGTTATGGTTTTGTAGGTCAGGCCGTTGACAATGTTATAAAAAAGCATCACAGTGTTCTTATAAGTGATCCAGCTAAAGGACTAGACGCAATTTATTATAATGCGGATGCTGTTATTATATGTGTAGCAACACCACAGGCCGACGACGGAAGTTGTTACATTAATAATGTATTAGATGTATTAGCCGAGACTCCTATACATTCACAGGTTCTAATTAAAAGCACAATATCTATCGAAGGTTGGGATTTAATAAAAGAAAAATATCCTGAACATAACATTGTGTTTAGCCCAGAATTCTTACGTGCAGCATCGGCTGTGAAAGACTTTGCTAAACAAGAGCATATGTATCTAGGCGGCGAACACGATGCTGTAGAGTTTTGGATTAACTTTTTCCGTGGCTGCGGAATGAGTATTATTTTTGAACAACTATCACCCAAAGAAGCAATCCTAATTAAATGTTTTAGGAACAGTTTCTTAGCAACAAAGGTTGCGTTCTTTAATCAAGTACATGATATGTGTGAAAGTCTAGAACTTCCGTACCATGTTGTTCAACGCGGCATTGGCGACGATCATCGCATTGGAAGAAGCCATACTCACATAACTAATGAACGCGGCTTCGGCGGACATTGTTTTCCTAAAGACACAAGTGCGTTACTAAAATCTGCAGAGCAACTGCCTGGCCATGTGCCAGTAGCTGACGAACATCCGTTATCGATCTTACAAGCGGCTGTAAAATACAACAACAAGATTAGAAAATAAATACCGTAGTACGGAGAGTATATTATGGCGGATGTATTAGTTCTTAATGCAGATGCACAACCTGTTAGTTACCTTCCTTTATCCGCTGTGCAGTGGAAAGACGCTATCACCTATATGTTTTTAGACAAATGTACTGTATTAGAGTGGTATGATGATTGGGTAGTTCACAGTGCAGATTGGGAAACACGAGTGCCTGCGGTTATTATATTAAAGAATTATCTAAAACGCAAACGATCGCCCAGATTTTCAAAAACTAATGTGTTTATTAGAGATATGTATGCTTGTCAATATTGTAGCACACCCCTAACTAGAACATCACTGACTTTGGATCATGTTGTACCATTGTCAAAAGGCGGAAGAACTTCTTGGGAAAACATCGTGTCTAGTTGTGCTAGGTGTAACAGTTCCAAGGGCGACCGCACAGACATATTACCAATAACACAACCAAAACGACCAGACTATTTTGAACTAGTAAGTAAACGTAAATTACTTGACTTTGAAATTAAACACGAATCTTGGCTAACTTATATTTGATCTCTAGCACGATCAATATGAGCAATATACTCTTGGATACTATGGTCACCAAAACTATCTATTCTACCCTGTTTCCAACCAGCAAATATACCGCGCCATTTGTCTTTAAACCTTTGCCAACCTGTTGCAAAAGAAATATTACCATATGAATCAAGATAATGTTCTTGCCCATGATGCCTGTAGCCCATTATTATTAACGGCACAGTTGTTACAATATCATTGTTGTTCTTCCAACGATGATGTACAATATTTAAACTTTGACAATACTTGTTCCATCCTACACGAGGAGAACCGTAAGTGTATAATTCTATAGGATCATTAATGTCCGAAGTGTGTTTACATCTGGAAGCCATTATAGTAGCCATGGCTGCACCTAGACTGTGTCCACAGAACCATAAGTCTTTGTTTAAATTTGTTTTACGATTTATGTCTTCAAAGACCATAGGCCAAAGTTCGTCTACTTCTGCTTTAAACCCCTGGTGTACTCTGCTGATTGTTTCTGCTACTACGGGAACTGCTTTTAAATCTGCTTTGATATCGTTAAATTCTGTAGGTTGGGTACCTCTACAAGCAATTACTAAATCATGTTTATTCATAAATCGATATGCTTGAGCTCCGTCTCTATCATAAAATTCAACAGTTGAGAAGCCATATGTTTTTGCCCATTTTTTTGCATCATCATAATCGTAATATGCTATTGCAGATAAGTTTGCAAATAACAATGACCTTTCAAGGAAAGATTTATCCTTTATTTTCATTTTGCCCTCCAAATATATACACATATTTATTAGTAAAATACCAAAAAGCCACAGTAATATATACTCTTCTTTATAACTAAATAGTAGTAAGGAACTTCACATGAAGAAATATACAAGAAGCATTTTAGAAGAACTAAACAACCTAGGCAGGAAACAGCACAGCGATCTGTTGATAGAAACAACAGGTAACAATATTATTGAAAGTGCAATTAATCTGCTTAATCGTGTAAGTGAAACTTATGACGAGGAAACCGCAGCAGAAATTGAACGAAGATTTCTTACTTCAATAAGGTCTGGAGATCCTAGAAAATTTAAAAGAACAATGACTAAAATTATGGAGTCAAAAGACAGTGAAGATTAAGGATATAGTTAACGAAGCCGGTGAAGACAAAAAGCCAGGTATGTTTAGTAAAGGCGGAGCAATTGATCGCACATTTGGTAAAGGAGCAAAGTCTTTTCCTATGGACATTATTGGCGCTATTCAAGCAAAGACCGGAATGGCAGGACCATCAGATCTAAATCCAGGTAGTGAAAAAACAAAAACCAAAAAGAAAATAGTAAAAAAGACTCGTACTTCTAGAGCCAAAACACAAAAAGGACAAATACTACCCCCTAACTTAAACAAACTTGGAGATAAATCATCTTTCCACAGCGACGATGACGGCATTTATACTTGGCACAAATCCGAAAACTTATGGCGCAATAATCAAGGTAAAGAAATACAAGCACAGATGGGTTGGAAACTGTTTCAAACAGCTCATGCCTCGGGCAAGGCTGTAGTGGCAGCAAACGAAAGTCTTATTAGCGAAGGCGGCAACATTTTTAAAGATCCAGAAACAAAAGAACCCGTAACTAAACGTATAGCAAGAGATGATGTTGATCCTACACTAGCATGGGTAGAAAAGATCACAGGCATTCCGCACAGAGATTTTAAACTAGGCAGCACAGGAATACGTAGCACATCAGGAGACTTAGATGTTGCTGTTAACCAAGCAGAAGTAGACAAAGAAGAACTATACCAAAAACTAGTAGCATGGGCACAAAAGAATCATCCAGACGATGATGTAAGACAATGGGTAGCCAAGTCAGGCATCAATGTACATTTCAAAACTCCAATCAACGGAGACGAAGCACAAGGATTTGTACAAACTGATTTGATGTTTGGCGATCCAGAGTTTATGAAGTTTGCTTTAAAAGGTATGGGCGATGACACTCCGTTTAAAGGAGCAGACAGAATGATACTTATTGCGTCAATTGCAAAAGCAAAAGGTATGAAGTGGTCCCCTACTAATGGACTAGTGAATAGAGAAACCAACGAGCCAGTAACTAAAGTTCCAAATGAAGTTGCAGAATTAATACTAGGTAAAGGTGCTACTGCTAATGACCTAGACACAGTCGAAAGCATGATTGCAAAACTTAAAACACAACCAGACTTTGATGCACTAACAGCAGACTTCAAAGACAATTTAGAAAAACGTGGTATGCAAATGCCAGAAGATTATGCATTAAATGATATTAGAACATTGGCAGGTGTGTAATGCGATTCGTTGAGTTTAAACAACAACCACAAAACAAAAAACAATTGAACGAAGGTGCTCGCATAGATCATGCTGAGGATATTATTTTTACTGAAGGTTCAAAAGGGGTGTTAAGAGTTTTAGAAGCTCTAAAAAGTTTAGAACAACAAGGACATAAAGATGTAACAGTCAAGTGGGACGGCAGCCCTGCTGTTATCTTTGGTCGGGACCCAGATGGAAGTTTTGTACTTACTGACAAAAGCGGTTTTACTGCTAAAGGGTATGACGGAAAGGCTAAGTCACCAGAAGAAATAGAAACAATGTTGAAAAACCGCCCAGGGTATGCAAAGGATCCTAAAGGCTACGGTGTCCTAGTAAACAATATGAAAACAGTGTTTCCCTTGTTTGAAGCAGCAGTTCCAAAAGACTATGTTGGCTTTTTCAAAGGCGATATGTTATACTTTAATACTCCACAAATACAAGATGGTAATTTAATATTCGAGCCTAACATTGTTGAATATGCAATTGATGTTAACAGTGACTTAGGTAAACGTATTAAACAAAGCAAAGCAGGTGTTGTGATACATAGACAAGTTGATGCAGAAGGTAATGAAAGTCCGCTTAAAGACAAAGACATATTCCAAGGCAACGACTTGTTAGTTATGCCACCTATTACTATGGAAAAGCCTGCACAAGTAGATAATCAACAAATAACACAGTTAGAGTCAAAGATAAAAGCAGAAGCAGGCGCAGTTGATCAAATGCTTAACCTCAATGACCTGGCCGCCATGCAGTTAAAGGACTTACCTAAAATATTTTATAGGTACATGAACAGCAAGGTTGATACGGGTATTCAAAACTTGGCTGCTGATTTTGCTGGTTGGTTAGAACGTGATCCTAAGATTAGTGATCGCAAAAAGACAAAGATACTGCAATACATAAAAGACCATGCACAAGCATTTAAGACTATGTGGCAAACTGTAATGGATGTACTAACACTTAAAAATGCTATTATAGGGCAGTTTGATAAAGAAGCATCAGTACAAGCAAAGATACGCGGCCCACACGGCGGCGAAGGCGGTGAAGGCTATGTGTTAGCACACCCCGAAGGTGATATTAAACTAGTTCCAAGAGCATACTTTTCAAAAGCAAATAGAGCTGTCCAACGTTAATGAATTTTTTTGACATACCCTTAGAGCTTTCTGGTCAGCATAGACAAGATCTATTAGAATTTGAAGTTGCTCATAGTAAATTTTATTACGAACATTCCTATCAAGGTAAAAAATTTGCACTAAATTTACTACTAGAATCTAACACTATTGAAGAAAATAATATAGATGGAGTAAACCCTGATATATTAAAGATTAACCCCCGCGGATCATTTCAAACACCTAATTGTATACATAAAGTTTTAAAAATGTTTTCTTATCAACCTATTAGATGGTCATTTGCAAAAGTAAACAAAAAAGATGTAATACCTACGCACCAAGACGGTCAGGATAGTAGAAAAAGAAACACTGTGATTATTTTTCCTCTACAACCGTACAACGAACACTATGCACCCTGTGATGTTATGAGGTTCCCAAATAGCAAAAAACCTTTAGAAAAAATTACGTTTAGGCCATGTTATGCATTCAGCACCGAGCGGTGGCATCGGGTAAAAAATAATAAATACTGTAGAAAGTCATTACAATTATGGTATGATGACAGTATTGAAGAGTTGTATAATAAGTTTCAACAACATCAACTACTAAAAAAGGATTAATATTATGAAAATGCACGAAATTACAAATGAAGGGATCTATGATGTAGATCCAAAACTAAAGCCTTTTATTGAAGCAGGGCAAAAGATTATGTCAGGTCTAGAACCAGCTTCGGGCGTAAAGTGGCCCGACGACGAGGAATGGAACAACGCAGCAAAACTAGGACAACAATTTGTCAGTTTAGGACATCCATTTGGAGCTAAGTCTGTAGGTGATGCAGTTAAAAAAGCAGGCATTGATATTGATCAAGCCAAAGCAATTATTGCTAAAACAAAACATTTAGAAATAGGCATAGGTGCTAAAGATCCAGAGCCACAAGATGAACCAGAAGATGAATTTGCTGATTCTGTCTGCCAAGACTGTGGTAATCCAAACTGGAGCCATGTGTCAGAAGAAAAACAAAAAGGCGTAGATGGCAAAGTATGCTGGAAAGGCTACAAGCGTATGGGCACCAAGAAAAAAGGCGGTAAGACAGTAGATAACTGTGTGAAGATGTAAAATGGATTTTATCAAAGAGTTACATGAAGCAAGACTTACACGCAATGAAAGTAATATAAGAGTACTTACATATACTGATTGTTGCGAGCGACTTTATCTATCTCTTTTAGGATTAGAATTACTTAGACAGTATCCTCAATCTCGTCCAGCAGCCGCAAACTATGCTAAAAAAACTTTAGTTAAATCGGATTACAGCCAGTTTAGAACCTTTGGTACAGACCTCTATAACTTTGTGCATTTTGTTACAGGGGACGAAGACGCTTTAGGCAAATTAAAAGATCCAGGTTCTGCTAGGCAAGCAAGAAAAACAGTAACACTACCAGTTATGGCACTGAACAGATATTTGCGTTCTGTAGCAAATAATACTGTGCCCACACAGATTGCCCAGTTCTTAATAAGCATAGAATCTAGTTTAAATATTAAAAACACTGACTACAAAACAGTGCGTAGAAACATTACAAATTACTCTAGACTGTCTACTAAAGACAAACAAAATACAGTAACAAGATTAATGTATGCTGCTCGAGCAAAATTACGTTCAGCAGACATAATTGATGATTTAAGTAAAATTACAGCAATTAAAGATCTAGAAACTGCAAGAGTTTCCGATCCAGAAGCAACAGTAAGTACACCTGATATTACTGTAACCAGCAAAGATTTAGTACTATACAGACAACTAGTCGGTGCAAAGAACCAAATGCTGGCAAAGAAGTTTATAGAATTTGCAAAGTCGGGTTCAGCAATACCCCCGCAATACGCACAAGCATACTTGCCAATCATTAAAATGATAGACGAAATAGTCGACGGCGGCTCATCTTACGTACAATTACTAAGATCTATACATAAGAGAGCCAAAAACCAACGTAAATCCTAATATTTTTTGTTTTTTGCTAAATAATAATAACAACTCCGCAGAGTAGCGGGATTGGCTATTTAGAGAAATATAGGAGATAAAAATGGCACAGGTAACAAGAGTAAATGGTGGAGTAGCAACTCCAGTAACTAAGTCAGAAAACCAAATGCTTAATGGCGACCAAACTATGATCGCAGTTAACTTTGATTCAGTTGACGTTTCAGCAAAATACGGCGTAGGCGGAGCAATTGAATTTGCAGTTAAGTCTATTGCTAATGCAGGTTTTAACGTTGTACACATTGGTACAGCAGTTGATAACGATGCAACAACTGACTCAGTACGTATGTCTTTAGAAGGCGTTTTCGGAACTGACACTTATGATGGAACAAACAGCGAAACTGTTCATGCATACTTAGAAACAGTATTTGATGACATTTCAGCAGCTGGTACAACTACAGTTGACGGTGTAACAGTAGCTAACATCACTGTTGATGCGTTTGCATTCTAAGAAATCCTAACTACCTTAGGTATCGTGATGTTGCAAGGCGTCACACTAAAAAGCTCACTTTTACAGTGAGCTTTTTTTTGACTGTTAAATACACTTATGCGTTTTATAGTCCATACACTTGTAGATATAACACAAACAAATGCTCGTCGAGCCGACGGAGATAAGTTTGCCTACAGCCAACAGCAAAACTACAATACTCTTGTAAACACAATGGGATTGCGCACTAATATACTGCCGTTGTCCGACATAAAAATAGAAGATAGAGAACTAGAACCCAACGAGTTTGGTAAAGACTATACAGGAACGCACAGGGTATGGAGTTTTCCTTTTGAAGTAGAAGCAGAGGATTCTCTTAGTGTTGAAATGCTAGAACAAGACTTTGATCTTGTACCTATTATTACTGACTTAGACGAAACAATTAAGATAAATAATAATGTATTTAGAACTAACGGTGCTAAAGACAACAATATTTTATTTAAAACTATAGATTACTAATCACATAACAGTAATAAATATATTCGTATAAGGCAAAAACAAGGCTATCAAAACAACACATTAAGGCCAACCCGGAGTTTACTTAATTACTTCTCGGAGCGAGAAGGTTGGAGAAAAAAGATGGCTAAAGCCACAAACTTAGAAAAAAGCAATTTAGAAGCACACGTTGATTTATGCCAGCAAAGGTATGAACAACTTGAGTCCCGTCTCACCAAGATAGAGCAGAAAGTAGAAGATATACACTCTGACATCACATCAGGCCAACAAAGCATGACTAAAGTATTAATCGGAGCAACTGGTACTATTGTTGCTGGGCTACTTTCTACCATAGTCGTTATCCTACTTCAATTCAACTAAAAAACACTAAATACTTGTATGTTATTACGTGAATTAACACAAGAGCCTCTCGACGAGAAGCAAATTTGGGCGCGATCTGGAAACAAGGTTGTCCGAAAATATCGTTGTGTTGGCGGAAGAAGACATGGTCGCATTGTATCTAAAATGGCACAATGTTATGCTCCTATAAATGTTAAAGCTCGTATAACATTAAAGAAAACAAAAGCACGATTAGGACAAAAGATCGCACGTAAGTCTAAGATGACAAAACGTAGAAACCCTGCAAGTAGAAGAGTTCAAGCAATGAATAAGGCAGCAAGCAGAGGTATTCGCAGAGCACCAAAGAGAAGACGATGAGAATTGCTGAGATAGAAGAAGCAGTAAGTCAAATTTGGAGCAGAAGCGGCAACAAGTCAGTTCGAAAGTATAGATGTACGCACGGTCCAAGGAAAGGACGTATTGTTGCTAAAGCGGCAACTTGTAATGCTCCTAAATCATTAAAAACAAGTTTTAAAATGAAAAAGACTCGTCGTGCTAAAGGCGCCCAACAAAAAATTGCTACTAGACGTACTAAAAAGTTTAACCCAGCTTCACAACGTCGACTAAAGAGGTTAAACAAACCAAAACGTATTAGAGCTACAAGAAGGAAAAAAGTATGAGATTCAAGGAATTCGACAAAAGATCCGATGAAGCTATTCCGGCACTAGGTAAAATGGCAAAAGGCCTAGGTGCAGTAGCAGGCGCAGTTAAACAAGCAGGCGGCGTTGGAGCAGCCGTAAAGCAAGCAGGCGGTGTTGCAGGCGCGGCAGGCGCAGCCAAACAAGTAGCAGGCGCGGCAATGGGTGCTAACAAACCAACCAGCAATGCAGCCAAGCAAGCACAAAAAGCTCAAGCAAATTTATCCAAACAACTACTTAAAAAAGGTGCTAAAGTACCTTTCCCAACACAATCAGGCAAGGCAAAAGAGTTTGAGATTGACGATGTAAAAGGCGATGAAGTTACGCTAGTCAATCCAGATGCTCGACAAAAGCCTGAAGAGCCAGAAAAATTAATTTACAAAAAGAAGGATGTTGATACCGTTATAAAAACGTTAGGACAACAGCAATGAAGTTAAACGATATACTAAGCAAGTTCAGCATTGCTGTTACAAACGAAGAAGATGTAGTTATGTCTAAAATGTCAGGTGTGCAACCTTTACAAGTTTTTACTGAAAGAGAGCAAGTCGTAATTAACAACCTCATTCGTAAAAGTTTAGTAAGTAAAGTAAATCATGGAGGCACTGTGTTGGTGTTAGTAAATGAACCGTATCAATAAAACTGTTAAAGAATTAGAATCTATAATAGCAGAAGGACTGCAAGAATTACCTATTCCTTATCAAAAAGGAAACAGTATTCGCATTGGTCATATGGTTGTTAGAAAAAACAAGTTTGGATATCTAGTAATTGATATTAAAAATAAAAGACAAATTGCAGTAACAAATTTTAAGACCAGTGCAGTTGCTATAGCAAAAACATTTCCAAACAACCCTGATGCCAAACAAAAGATTATGAAGCTTGACGATAACATAACTAAACATTATAATGATGCAATGTTTTATAAACACACTATAAACAGCACTAATGATTTTATAAAACGCGAAGCAGTGCGTAGTAGATTTGATCTTTCTTTAATACACACAGAACAATACAAGAAAGAACTGGACAGTTATATCTTTCGAAAAGATAAATAAAAGTAACACATTCTTTGATAGGAAAAATAAAATGAAAATAGGTGAAATTTCAAAACCAGTAACAGCAGCTTCATTAAATGAAGGCCTAGCAAAAAGATTTGGCTCACGCATTAATGTTGAAAGTTTTACTTTAGAGCAGTTACAAGACGCTCGTAATAGAATTAGAACTACTTTAAGTCAAGTTGAAACTATGGAGAGCTTTGATGCTGTTCATAACAACACTTACCAAAAGTCAAAAGCATTACTTGATGTAATAAACGCTGCTATATCCGAAAGAGATGATACTGAAGAAGCACCTATCGAAGAAGCACAAGATTCAGTAGTACGTGAAGGCGCCGAAGACCAAGCAGAAATCACAATGGCAGCTAAAGACATGGTTGACCGATTAACAGGTTGGATGGAAGATACAGCAGAAATGCAAACAGAATCCATGTTAGAACTAGCAGATGCTATTCGTGATGAACTTGGCGCAGAACAGTCAGAGTCATTTACCGCGTTAGTTAAGCCGGCACTAGAAGCAATGTATGATGTAATGGAAACAACACGCCAAACATTAACACAGGGTGTTGGCATGATTACAGGAGAAGGGGAAGCTCCTGAAGCAATGGGTGCAGAAGACGACCTGGCTGCCGAACCAGAAATGGAGCCAACAGTAGACGCAGAAACAGAAGTTGATGTTGGTGGCGAAGATGAATTTGCTGCTTCAGAACCAGCTGTTGGTGGCGAAGAAGAAGCTGGTAGAGCTAAGAGAGAATCAGTAGAACGTTCACGTAAGATAGGACAAATCCTCTCAAAAAAAAAGTAAATGAAGCCATTGACAGCGGCTTGCTGTATCAAGTGCTAGACCATTTCAAAGATGATGGCAAATCAACATTATCAATCCAAAAACTAGACAAAGTTATGCAAAATGTAGGTGCAGGACAATTTACCTACGATGTCTTTAAAGCCGCATACGATACTGATCCTAAGATAAAAGCTCTTGTAAAAAACTTTGATCAAAATACAATCACACTAAAACAATCTGAAACAGACGATTTACCTGCTACAGAACCAGAAGCAGACAGCACTGTACCAGATATGGCAAAACGTGCTACTGATTTAGGCAGCGGACTATAGCCACAACTTGACTTCTTAGCAGTTTTATCGTATAATTATTTGTATGATTGAAAGAACACCCGAAGAAGTAATAGATCACATCAAAGAAGTTCTAGAAAAATATGTAGCCCCAGGTGTTGCACAACACGGAGGCGTAGTTAATTTTGTACGCTACGACGAAGGGTCACTATTATTAGAAATGAGCGGAGCCTGTTCAGGCTGTGCAATGAGCACCCAAACACTTAAACATGGCATTGAGAATATAGTAAGACAAATGGTACCTGAGGTTCAAAACATTGAAGCTATGGATGATCCTAACTCAATGGTAAATCCTTTTTACACAGACTACAGGTACGATTACGACGATGACCCTAATAATTTCTAAATATGATTACGCTCCAATATCACGCAAACAAATAAACGGCAAACGTTTATACCAAACACCTGATGGAGGTGCGGTTGCTAGTGTTACTACTATACTAGATGCTACTAGTGATAAGTCAGGACTTATTGCTTGGCGCAAACGTGTTGGCGAAACTAAAGCAAGAGAAATAACCACAGAAGCCGCTGGCGTAGGTACTAGGATGCACAAGTATCTTGAAGACTATGTTGAAACAGGTGAGTGGCCATCTCCAGGCAGTAATCCATTTGCTAAGAAAGCACATCGAATGGCTGAACAAGTTCGTGACCATGCTATGGTTGACGTAGACGAAATATGGGGTAGCGAAGTTGCTCTGTATGTTCCGCAAATGTATGCTGGTACTACTGATTTAGTAGGACAATACAAGGGCAATCCTTGTATAATGGATTTTAAACAAACTAATAAGCCTAAGAAGTTAGAGTATGTACAGAACTACTTCCTGCAACTTGTAGCATACGCTGAAGCACACAACGAAATCTACGGCACTGACATACGCGAAGGACATATCTTTATGTGTAGTCGTGGAGATGACGGCATGGAACTTGGCGGCGAAACTTATCAGCAGTTTGATGTATGGCCAGACGAGTACGATGAGTGGCGTAACGAATGGTACAACCGGGTCTACACATATTACGAGAAGTATGCGTAAAACTCCTCCTGTAA
>Ga0222719_10003524_pt1 | contig 13890 bp, 13 predicted proteins | sample C33_34DmetaG_FD_165039 | JGI IMG/M metagenome (GOLD analysis project Ga0222719, IMG submission 165039) | Estuarine water microbial communities from San Francisco Bay, California, United States - C33_34D | ecosystem: Environmental > Aquatic > Marine > Unclassified | place: USA: California...
GATAAACCAAGACGCGCGAACAATTTATTAGAGGCCGGCACAGGACCAATTCCCATAGTGCGTGGTGGTACTCCAGCCACAGCCGATCCAAGTATGCGAGCACGCGGTGTTAAGGCATGTAATTTCGCCGCTTGTTCGGATGCAAGAAGCGTCGCGGCCGCACCATCGTTAATACCGGACGCATTACCGGCCGTGATGGTACCCCCTTCAAATATAGTGCGAAGGGAGGCGATTTTATCAAGCGGGGAAAGACGAGGATGTTCGTCCCTATCCACTATAATCGGATCTTTTCGTCGTTGCGCAACGGTGACTGAGCAAATTTCATCGGCCGTATAGCCCGCTTCAATTGCAGCGGCGGCTTTTTCTTGGCTCCAGAAGGCGAATTTATCTTGATCTTCGCGGCTGATATTATGTTCATCCGCAAGATGTTCTGCGGTTTGCGGCATCACATCAGTACCGTACATTTTATCAAGTTTTTTATTGATAAAACGCCACCCCATAGTCGTGTCTTCAAGCTTTTGAGCACGTCCATATGGTCCTTCGGATTTTCCCATAACAAATGGCGCGCGCGTCATGCTTTCCACACCACCCGCGATCATTAAATCACCTTCACCAACTTTAATCGCGTTAGCGGCAATGCCTACGGCATTAAGTCCTGAACCACATAACCGATTTACGGTCGATGCCGCAACCTCAAGCGGAAGCCCTGCAAGTAAGCCCGACATACGACCAACATTTCGATTGTCTTCGCCAGCTTGATTGGCGCAACCAAAGGTTAAATCGTCAACGGCTTCCCAATCGACATTTTTATTTCTTTCCATCAATGCGGAAATAGGAACCGCACCAAGATCATCAGCCCGAACAGAGGCTAAGCTGCCGCCATATCGACCAACAGGTGTGCGAATAGCATCACATATAAAAACATCTTTCATTGGATAGCCTTTTTAAAAATTACCTTGTGCTTAAAATTGATTTTTCATTTTCTTTAAACCGCTAAGCACCGCTTCAGAAAGTCTATCGATTTCTTTTTCGGCCATAACGGTTGAAAGAACACCCGTACAGGTGTTGATCATCATAATACCATCATCAAACAAATGACCAAGCAAAGTTTTGATCAATTCACTTTCTTTTGGTGAGACATAACCATCGCGGTAACTTACCGGGATATTTTCTTTCATATGAATGCGGAACATTGATCCTTCGCCGCTAACGCTGGCGGGAACATCGGCAAGTTTAATGGCTTCTATTAATGACGCACGCGCATAATCAGCAAGTTTATTAATTTTAAGCACCGCATCACGGTCAAACATCTGCATTGATTTAAGACCAGCTGTCATGGTCACCGGATTTGCGGAAAATGTACCTGAATGCGGAAATAGAACTTTACTCGCATGAGGGTCCATAACGTCCATTACATCAGAACGGCCAGCAAGCGCCCCCACGGGGAAACCACCACCAATCATTTTACCCATTGCGGTCAAATCAGGGGCTATCCCCTCATACCATTCTTGTGCACCGCCATAGTTTGAACGGAACGTGATCACTTCATCAAAAACAAGTAGGCTGTCATTTTGGCGTGTCCATTTAAACATAGCACGGGCAAAATCATCCTTTGCAGGGATAAGACCAATACGGTGCGGCATAACATCAAGCAAGACACAGGCAATGTCATCTGCATTTTCTTCTAAAATTTTCAAAGCACGATCAGAATCATTAAAAGGAATAATGATCACGTCATCAAGAGCCGCTTTTGGTGTGCCATGGGCAACCGGAACGCTACTTGGATTATTTTCATCACCCCAGTTTTCCGGCTTTGATGTTTGGCTGACTTCTGCATAATCATAAAGACCGTGATAAGCGCCTTCTGCCTTTGCAATTTTTGAACGCCCCGTAAAAGCACGTGCCGCTTTAATACAGCTCATGACAGCTTCAGTGCCCGAATTAACAAATCGCATTTTTTCAAATGAAGCGCTTCTTGAAACAATATGTTCTGCAAATTCAACTTCAACTTCTGTACCAATAGTGAATGCTGTCCCTTTTGATAGCTGAGCGGCAACAGCTTCTGTTACCTCAGGGTGCGCATGACCATGAATAAGTGAACACATATTATTGGCGAAATCAACACGCTCTATACCTTCGATATCTGTCACATAGCAGCCAGCGCCTTTTTCCACATAAAGCGGATGGGGTTTGCGTAAAATTGTATTACGACTGCAACCACCGGGCATAACTTTTAAACCACGGTCATATAAATCAGAACTTTTTGACATTTCTTTTTCCTTTATTCTGCAATCAATTTGCAGCCAGTACGTTCTTGTACATAATCAAAATCAACACCGGGGGCGAGCTCTACCACTTTAAACCCTTCAGGTGTTACATCGATCACGGCAAGGTCCGAATAAATGCGGCTAACCACTCCTGCACCCGTTAAAGGGAACGTGCATTTTTCAACAAGTTTCGGGTATCCTTTATTGGTGACATGCTGCGTTATCACGCGAATGGTTTTAACACCGGCCACCAAATCCATCGCCCCACCCACAGCAGGTATCGCATCTGGGTTTCCAGTCGACCAATTAGCAAGATCACCATTTTCCGCAACCTGCATTGCGCCAAGCACGCATATATCAATATGGCCACCGCGAATCATCGAAAAACTATCCGCATGATGAAAATAAGATGCGCCAGGAATTGCCGTAACAAGTTTTTTACCTGCATTGATTAGTTCAGGATCTTCTTGTCCTTCTTCAGGCGCATCCCCCATACCGAGCAACCCATTTTCCGTATGGTATATCACTTCGGTACCGTCGGGCACATATCGTACAACTTTTTCAGGAATACCGATGCCTAAGTTCACGTATGATCCGTTTGGAATATCTTGTGCGGCACGTTCTGCCATTTGTTCTCGGTTCCAACCGATTTGTTCTTCACTCATGGGTAAACCTCCCCAGCGGCAACAAGTTTTGATTCGAGTAATGGATCAGCGACCGTAATAATTTGATCAACAAAAATTCCCGGTGTTACAACCACTTCAGGATCAAGTTCGCCTGCTTTAACAAATTCTTTGGTTTGAACAATGGTTGTTTCCGCTGCCATCGCCATGACAGGGGCAAAATTACGTGCGGTTTTATTATAAATTAAATTTCCATAACGGTCAGCTTTTAGCGATTTTATCAACGCAAAATCTGCCGTTAATCCATATTCAAGCACATAATCACGGCCATTAATGTTCCGCACTTCTTTACCCTCAGCAAGGGGCGTACCAACGGATGTCGCCGTATAAAAAGCAGGAACTCCAGCCCCACCCGCACGGATACGTTCAGCGAGTGTGCCTTGCGGGACGAGTTCCAGTTCAATTTCACCCTTTTTGTAAAGGTCTGGAAACACAAATGAATTTGCCGATTTTGGGAAAGAGCAAATCATTTTCGCAACTCGTTTATTTTCGATTAAGGCCGCTAATCCCACATGGCCTGATCCCGTGTTGTTATTCACAACCGTAAGATCTTTTGCGCCATGATCGATCAGTGCATGGATGAGTTCGATGGGGCTACCGGCTTCACCGAAACCACCAATCATCACGGTGGCGCCATCATTGATTTTCGCCACCGCATCATGAACAGAGTTCACTTGTTTATTGATCATAAACTTAATGTCCTATGTGAAAATTATGCCTTGGTACTAAATAGACCAGCATCATCCATTATCACTCGATCTTTATATCCATCAAACCAGATAGCATCAGGATTACGACCAACGATGGCAACTTGACCTTTCTTCGGTGCATCTTCTGCAGAACGAAGAAGTTTAAAGATCACAACGCCATTTTCACCGCCAGAAATACCCGGAACTGGTTCAGTAGTAACGGCTGCCACTTCTGTTTTACCGTAATAATGAGTAATAGAAAGACGCGCATGTGCCTCAACACCAGAAAGACCACGTTGTGATGTGTTAAGAATATTCCAAGCTTCTTCTATAGGAACGTTAAAGGCCTTATGGCCGACAATATCGCGACCACAGAAGAAATAATGATTTTCGACTTTCTTACGACGAAGTTCACGTTGCATAATACGAAGTGCATCTGGATCGTTATTAATGTTTTTGATGATTGGTGCCTGATTATCGACAGTCACAAATCCACGCTTACCGAATTCATCAATCGCTTTTTCTGTATCTTCAACCCATTTAAGGCCACCACCTGGCATATCAATATAGTTACCGTCTTCGTCTTTTGCCAAAAACTCATCAGGATGGTTAAAATGAATCATGAAACGTAACTTAGTTTGTGGGTATGATGCATGGAAATCATCCATCATTTTAAAGAAACTTTCATCAAAGCGTTGCGGGAAGAACGCCAGTTCTTTGGTTCCTAAACGAATGCTTTCAATACCTGCCTCTGATAAAGCTGCCCACCATGATGCAATACCTTTATTGGCAAGTACCATCGGATCACCACCGGACATAAGAATTTCACGAAGCCTTTCACGACCTGTTTCAGGATGAATTCCACCGGCTTCATCAACTTCTTTATTATGTTGAATGATATATTCCACAAGATCAGGAATTTGCGCGAGGCCCTTAGCCTGAATTGATCCATCTTCACGAACAATCTCTTTTTTCGCGATTAATTCTTCACGGTAACAAAACCGACAATGCGCCGAACACGTTCCAGCAACATAAATTAGACCAAGCTCATATTTATGTATTAATCCTTCAACAGGGCTATAACTCATTTGCTTACCTGGGTCTTCTGAACCGGCAAGATCAAATGTTTCAGCGGGGCTTGCTTTAACGAGTGTACGAATAGGTGCACTGACACGGGCGCGTTCGAAATAATGGCGCGTAATTTTAACCGGCATACGCGCTTCAATATCTTTATTTGTTCCTTTTAACGCAGAAATAGCTTCAATTTCTTCTTGGCTATAGAAATCTTTCATATCATCATCGACTTTACCATCAATGAACTTTTGAAGACCTGTAATAATTTTACGGTCGTATTTTGCGTTTTCTACTTTAGACAGAAATTCAGCTTCTTTCTCGGTTGGAATATGCTTTTTTCTTACTTTTGCTTGTACATTCATTTTGGCGCCCTCCACGGCATTGCTTGTAAAAATGGGAAATTGTTTATTACAAAAACTCACTTCACTATATTGCTTAGAATTAAAATTTGCCGTAAATTACAAAAAAATATCCATATGAACAAGCCAAAGTTGGTCATAAGTTCATGATTTTTTGTAATGAATGGATAAAATATGTTAGGTCAAAGACGTCTCATCCCAAGCACCAGTATGCTAATGGCATTTGAAGCTTCCGCAAGAAACGGTAGTTTTACATTAGCGGCACAAGAATTAAACCTGACACAAGGTGCAATAAGCAGGCAGGTCGGCGCTTTAGAAGAACAGCTTGGAATTTCATTATTTAAACGCATAAAAAAATCGATAATTTTAACCGATGTTGGTAAAATATATGCAGGCGAAATTGGTGGCGCATTAAGAACTATAAGAAATGCATCGTTAAATGCGGTGAGTGACACCACAGGACAAACATTAAATGTAGCAATATTACCCACATTCGGGATGAGATGGTTGATGCCAAAATTCCCTGATTTTCTGTCCAAAAACCCACAAATAACCGTAAACTTCACCAGTAAGCTATCACCATTTGATTTTAATAACGAAGATATACACTGTGCTATTCATTTTGGTCATCCAGATTGGCCCAATACAGAAGGTTCTTTTTTAATGAGTGAAGAGGCCGTTCCTGTCGCTGCCCCATCATTTATAGGTGAACACACAATCCGAAATGCCAAAGAAATTGCAGAGATGCCCTTACTTCATATTGAAACACGCCTTAATGCGTGGGGCGATTGGTTTAAACAAAACGGAATTACCCCACCAAAAGATAGGGGCATGGTATTAGAGCAATTTTCAATGGTTACACAGGCGGCCGTCGCGGGCTTAGGCGTTGCCCTTCTTCCCCATTTTTTAATTAACACCGAACTTGATCGCGGCGAACTTGAAATATTAATAGACCTGCCGCTTGAAAATAGTGCGGGCTATTATTTAATTACCCCCAACAACCATTCCAATTATGCACCTGTTGTCGCATTAAAAGAATGGCTCATTGAACAAAGTAATTAGCTTATTGTTTGAATAATATCTTGATCAACGTATAACGTCGCATCACCAGCCGTATAAACATTATAAATATTGAAATCTGCTTCTTGCACCCAACCCTGACCTAAGGATGTTACCGCATCATCCTCTGCGCCCCTAATATAAATAATATTATCAAAGCGATCCTCAAAATTATTTAGCAATCGGTGACGTCCCGACAAATCGACACCAATTTGTGGATAAAGTGCTGATCGCGCCTCATCTTCACGAAACTTCTGCTCTTCTCGAGTTGCACGTGCTGCGGAAGTTCTTGGATGCTCTGTAACAGCCAATTGAACATTTTCTTTAAATGTCTGGGAATATGACGGAATGCCATTAAAATCTTGAGCATTGGCATAAGTAAATAAATTCACCCCCAAGATGGCAATAACACCAATTCCCCAATATTTTTTCATCATTTATTACTCTTTACTCAATGATACTTTACTGGTGGTACTATAATCTTGTTAAAATTATAATCAAGCTTGTGGCATTAAAGAGCATCAGGCTGTTTTTCTGGAACAGCATTTTTAAAAGCATCTAGTTCAAGGCACACTTCATTGATCTTTAGTAGTGTTGGATACTTACTTAAATCACATTCAAATCGGTTGGCATTATAAATTTGTGGAATTAAAAACGTATCGGCAAAACCAGGTTTGTCACCATGACAAAATTTACCAGTTTCACTTTCAGATGATAGTTTCTTTTCCAGTGCTGAAAATTCTTCCGCTACCCAATAGCGGTACCATGTATTGACTGCCTCTTCATCAAGCTGCAATGGCACTTTGAGGTATTTTAACACACGTAAATTATTAAGCGGGTGAATTTCACACGCTATTGAATAGGCAATGGATTGAACGCGAACACGCTCGTCCGGATCAAGCGGTAATAGTCTATTATCCGGCTCTATGTGATCCAAATATTCAATTATTGATAGGGACTGATTAATGATTTTACCGTCAACTTCTAATGCAGGGACAAGTCCTTGCGGATTTTTTGCTTTATAATCTGCTGTTTTATGTTCCCCTGCGCCTAAGACATAATTTTGCTGGCTATAATCAATGCCTTTCAAATTAAGTGCAATACGCACACGATAAGCCGCTGAACTGCGCCAAAAGCCATGTAAAATAATATTAGACAATTTTTGTCTCCAAGTCTGTTAACCCATCAACCCCTACTTTAATCACATCACCCTTCACCACTGGACCTACCCCTTCCGGCGTTCCCGTATAAATAAGATCGCCCGGCTGAAGTGTAAATAGACCTGATAGATTAGCAATCACTTCGGATACGGACCAGATCAGCTTATTGGTATTGCTATCTTGCTTTGTTTCACCGTTCACGGTCAACCAAATGCGGGCATTTTCAATGTCACCTACTTGATCGGCCAAATGAATTTCCGCGCAAGGCGCAGAATCATCAAATGCCTTACCAGTATCCCAAGGGCGTCCTTTTGTTTTTGATTGTGATTGTAGGTCGCGTCGGGTTAGGTCGTTACCGACAGCATAGCCATAAACATGATCTAATGCATTCTCTTCGCTTACATCTATTGCCGTTTTGCCAATAGCGACAACCAATTCCGCTTCAAAATGAAAGTTTTCTGTCATTGGTGGATAAGGGACATCAACACCATTATCAACAACAGCATCAGCCGGTTTCGTGAAATAAAAAGGAAGTTCCCGATCAGGATCATGGCCCATTTCACGCGCGTGCGCCGCGTAATTTCGTCCTACACAAAAAATTCGTCTCACTGGAAAACGGTCATTACTACCATGCACTGCTACACTTGAAACAGCTTTAGGTTCAATTACATAACCCATTATTATTCACTCCTGATTTTTATAAAATTTATCTATTGCCGCGATCTTATAAAAAGTTTCAAGTAAATACGCAATAAGGCTTAAACGTCACGACGATGAATAAGCTTGCGCAGCATGGATTTCAGCATATCAATATCTTCTGCGGAATATCCGTCAAGGACTTCTTCTTCGAACCGTTGAGCACGACATTTAACGGATTTTAAAAATTCGCGTCCTTTTTCAGAAAGGGTAATACATTCTGCATCGTCGAATTTAATTTGTCCATTATCACGCAACCATTTCAATGACATAGAAACCGTTGCCATATCCAGGCGAGTTGATTTTGCAACCTCGGGTGCCGTCATATTTGGGGTTTGGCTAATATGTATCAATATGCGCGCATGCGCAACTGGAATTCCTTCATCCAATAATTCACGATGGAAAGGATCTGATATTTCCCAATAACTTCTTAATAACAAAAGAACTATAAAATCATTGTCTTGAGGTTCTTCAATTTCTGTTGGCTCCGGAAAATGGTTACTAGGGTGTCTTGTAGCCAATCCATATTGTCCGTTTGCGTAAAGGAGCGGTTTCTTATTAGAAATTTCAAAATCTTCAACTTCACCAATAAAAATCGTGTGATCTCCACCCGGATATTGATGAACATTTTTACATTCAAGATATGCGACAGTATCTTTTAACAAAGGCATTCCACATTTGCCTTCAATGATAGTAACACCGTCAAACTTATCGTCTGCAGGATTAGCAAAATTATTTGATAATTCTAATTGGTCTGATGCCAAGACATTTACGGCGAAATGACTAGCTTCTGTAAGATCAACCAGGTTATTGGAACGATTATCCAAACTCCATAAAATCATAGGAGGGTCAATACTAAGTGAGCTAAAGGAATTAACAGTTAGACCTATTTTAGAACCATCTTTTGCTAATGATGTAATTACAGTAATTCCGGTCGCAAATTTTCCGAAACAATTCCTTAGCTCTCTTGCATCTATTTTAGGTGCATCTACTTTAGTCATTACAAATCCTATTTACGGAAATTTATATATTTCCAAACTGCTTTCACCATTTTTTAGCCGGCGGCGCACTTCATCTTCTTTTTCTTCACGAGCATAAGAAGCTTCTATCACGACTTCTAATTTGTTTGCTGGAATAATAACAACGCCGTCACGATCACCAATGACAACATCCCCTAATTTTATATCAACTTCACCAATTCTAATTGGGCTTCCAATACTACCGCCTCGTTCTTTACCGGTTCCCAGAATATTTAAACCTCTAGAAAAAATCGGAAAATTTAAGGCATCAATATCATCAGCATCTCGAACGCAACCGTCTAACACCAATCCATTTATCCCTCTTTCTTGTGCAGCGCAAGTAAGAATATCACCCCAGACCGTCGCATCTTCGCGACCACCATTGTCAAGAACGACTACTGTACCCGGTTCCAAATCATCAATATAATCACCAACGGTACCCGGCTCAACATCCGCTGGGCCATATTGAATGGTATAAGAACGCCCCGTCATGCGGAAGCTGTGATCTCGTGGCTTAATGCCTAGGCATTGACCTTTAATGCCCAGTTTATCGAGGGCATCACTAATAGTTGCCGTATCTAGTTTTGAGGCACGTTCAACTGCCTGATCCATATTCATTCCTTTACTATAATTACTTCCAATATAGAAACCCATTGGCGGTTCCAGTGCCTGCTTCTGAACGGTAACATGGGACATAATCAACTACGTCCCCCTTTAATTCGCTATCGAATAATACTCCTGCCGCCGCAATCCAATTTTTAAGTTCCGAGGTCCCTGTTTGAAAATATTTCTCATCCAACGATGTGATCGTTTCAGCGTCTCGCCCCTGAATAGCTGTCATAAACAATTGATCAAGATCTTCATCAATGACAAAGTGACTCATGCCGCCGGATCCGAATACGGCAACCTTCAAATCACTATCCCAATTACGGATTGCTTTACCTACCATTTTGCCAAAATCATAACAGCGCTTTGCTGTTGGTTGGTTAGGCGGAAAAAAAGTATTTGTAATTATTGGTACATTCGGCACCACATTATCATTCATCACTTGGCGATATATATACCCAAAAGCATGTCCAACTCCAGACGACCAATGATCATCATGTTTTGGAATTTTAGTCATCTTTGTAACGTCAAAGCCATCTTTGGTTGCTTGTTTAATAATCAAGTTCGCAAGTTCGGGACAACCATCATATTCCGTATATTCAGGCGGATTATGTCCTGCTTCCGCTGCATGAATTCCGGGGGCCATTCGGGCGATTTGCTCTTCGCTTGCGGGTTCATTATAAAGCGTCTCACCGGAAAAAACTGTGAACGCTGGAATGACATCAGGATTATAAATTTCATTTTGATCATTCCCCATGATCACGGCTACATCCGGTTTTACTTCGTTCCAGATATCAGCCATTTTTGTAATGGCGTCCTGACAACGAGAATGCCGCATAGTGCATTCATCAATAGATGATTGCTCATTTAAATTTTCATTTTTACGAAGTTCCTTAAGTTCTTCAAACGAATAATTTCCAAGCTTATAAGGATGTGACGGCCTATTTTGATCCGCTTTAACACGCATCAACCACTGCTTCGGTGTCGTTGATAATGTAGGACCATGAGACGTCCACATTCCAAGTACGATTTCAGCCATGTTTAATACCCTTTAAATTTTTCCTGTTATTATAATAACAGATGAATATATCAAGTCAACGCGGATTAGATCACAAAAGACGCCTTAAATAATCCAAAAACTGCTCTTGCTCTTTTCTTGATAATGGTTCCAGAGTTTCTTTGCCTGCCTCTTTACCAAGTGGAATAACAGCATCAACAATTTCATTCCCTTCATCAGACAGGTCTAAAATATGATACCCTAACCCTTCTTCAGTTTGGGTTAAAGTGATCATCCCCTTTTTAATCAACCTATCTACAAGTCCATGGACATTACCGGGTTCCATTCCGATACGTCGACCAAGTTTATTTTGTGAAGTTGGCCCCAATAAACGTAATGAAGTCATCGCCGCAGTTTGCATAGGACTTAATCCAGTAAAAGCGATTTTTTGCTTCATCTTATTTCGAGCTTTATGAAACACGCGCCTTAGTAAATGTCCAACCTGATCTTCTAGGCCGGATTTATTTTCCTTATCGTATTTATCGATAGCCAAAACTTACCTCATTCATTTCTCTATTATGATCATAACAGCAGACACTTTTAATGAAAAGTTTTATTCTTTGGTCCTTAATCTAGATATGATTATTACCAACTATTTTGAATATATTATTTTTCATTTGTTTTTATATGAAATGCTAACGTAAGCTAAAAGAAAAAGAATCATAAAATAAGAGGGAAAACCAATTGAGTGATACATCTGCACAAAAAGTAACCTGGACATCAAAATCTGCATTTTTATTAGCCGCAATTGGATGTGCCGTTGGGCTTGGTAACCTATGGCGTTTTCCGTATATTGCAGGACAAAATGGCGGCAGTGCTTTTATCATGATTTATGTTGGGTTTGTTTTTCTTCTTGGAGTTCCCTTAATAATGTCGGAACTTGCCATAGGACGCGAAGGTAAATTAAGCGCCGTTGGTACAATGCAAAAATTAACCGCACAAGGTTATAACCCTATTTGGAAAATTATTGGCTGGATCAGTGTGCTTGTTCCAGTTCTGGGTTTATCCTATTATTGTGTCATTGCTGGATGGTCCGTTGATTATATATTTAAAGCGGCGATGGGTGATTTCAGCAATATAGATGCCGCTGGATCCGGTGCTATTTTCCAAGAAGCCCAAGATAACTGGCCCGTTCTTATTTTTTGGTTCACTCTTTTTCTTTTTACAACAATTACCATTATCTCACTTGGAGTAAAGAATGGGCTTGAAAAAGCAGTAAAACTTATGCTCCCCGCATTGTTTGTTATCCTCGTATTTCTGGCGATTTATGCAATGAGTACAGGGGACTCAAATAAAGCCATAGAATTTCTTTTGAGCCCTGATTTTTCAAAACTTACCCCAAGGGCCATTCTTGAAGCACTAGGTCAAGCCCTCTTCTCCCTTGCTATTGGTGTAGGTGGATTAATCACATATGGCGCATACCTTCCTGATGATGTATCGTTACCAAAATCAGCCGGTTTAATTGCTATTGCAGATACAATGGTCGCGCTTCTTGCTGGGTTTGCAATCTTCCCTATTGTGTTTGAATATGGCCTAGAGCCAAGCGAAGGACCGGGATTAATATTTGCTACGCTTCCAATTGCATTTGGTCAAATGCCAGGTGGGATTTTATTTGGCACGCTTTTCTTTGTGTTGCTTTCCTTTGCTGCGCTTTCATCAACGATTGGGATGCTAGAGCCCGTGGTTGCATGGTTAGAAGACAGAGGACTTTCCCGCAAAAAAACGGCTTGGATGGCCGGTATGATTGCATGGTCTCTTGGAATTTTCATGGTGCTATCGTTCAATTTGCTCGTAGATTATATGCCCCTTAACTTTATCCCACTATATGAAGGCAAAAATCTATTTGGAATTATGGATTATACGGTAGCCAATGTTTTGATCCCAATTAATGCCTTGATGATCGGACTTTTCGCGGGATGGGCTATGTCCAATGAATTGGCCGAAAAACAATTCGGATTTGCTTATGGTAGCCCGCAGTTTTCATTATGGCGTATAAGCACAAAATATATCGCAACGATTGCCATAACAATAGTCGTTTACGGAATGATTTTTGGTAATCCGTTCTAAGAGCTATTAAAACTACCGATTTAAACTATATTTTTTTGGATCTAATGCTGGTTCATTACCATCAATAATATCAGTAAGCATTTTTGCAGAGCCCGCTGCCATGGTCCACCCAAGTGGTCCGTGCCCAGTGTTGACTAGTAAATTAGCAACATCAGTCTTTCCCAAATAAGGTGATCCATCCACACTAATCGGTCTTAGGCCTGCCCATTCTGTGACTTTATCCTTATCAAAATAAGGCGCAAAATCAGGATATATTTCACTAAGTAAATCATACATATTGGCTAAGCGGTCAGATGTGAGACTTTGATCAAGTCCTGCAAATTCTGCTGTACCCGCTATACGAAGCACATCCCCAAGCGGGGATATAGCCGCATGGAAGCCATCGTCAATAATTGGCATTCGCGGTCCGCCGTTCCAACCATTAAGTGGTACTGTAATTGAATATCCTTTGGCGGGTCTTACCGGAATATTAATACCGATTGATTTTGCAAGCGGTGTTGAATAGCTTCCTGCGCATAAAATATATTTATCCGCTGTCATATCACCCGCACTGGTTCTTACGGCACTAATATCATTATGCTTCTTGATTATTTTTTCGACACGGACACCATAGTTAAACTTTGCGCCTAGTTTCATCGCTTCTTTTTCAATTTCACAGGTGAATTTATACGCATTACCCGCTTGATCATCCGGAAAATGAACGCCACCGGCTAGCTTATCAATAACGGGTTCAAGCGAAGGTTCAGCCTTTAAAAGGTCATTACCTTTAAGCACTTCGTAAGTCATACCGTGCGGTATTAAATGTTCCGAAAGACGAGCAAGTTTTTCAAGACTTTCCATATCCCGAAATACTTTAATAGACCCGGTTGTAATCTGGTCATATTTAATATTTAATTTTTTTCTAAGTTCATCTAATAATTTGACTGAATACCATGAAAGATCAGCACTTCTGTGAATGTTTTCAATATATAACTTTTCACGTGAATTATTTAAGAATGACACACCCCATCCAAGCAATGACGGTAATGCTTTTAATCTTAATAAAAATGGGCTATGCGGATTACCAATTGTGGAAACAAGTGTTTTAAAAATTCCGGGAGCATTCCATGGGTCCGCCATAGACGGCGTAAGCATTCCAGCATTGGCAAAACTTG